>Ga0187783_10000728_pt1 | contig 24080 bp, 29 predicted proteins | sample 1015_SJ02_MP02_2_FD_132471 | JGI IMG/M metagenome (GOLD analysis project Ga0187783, IMG submission 132471) | Tropical peat soil microbial communities from peatlands in Department of Meta, Colombia - 1015_SJ02_MP02_20_MG | ecosystem: Environmental > Terrestrial > Soil > Wetlands > Peat | place...
GCGTTGCCGGTTCCCACGGGCGTGCTGTTGTTGGCGGTCCCGTTCGTCCGCGTCGTCACGGTGTTGGTGAGATTCGGCGCTCCCCCGGTCTCGAAGATGGCGATGAAGAGGAGCATCAGCACGATCATCACGAGCGCAGTGAACGTCGCCCGTCCCGGGATCGCCATGCGGTTGTCGTAGTACACCCAGATCCCGAGCGCCGCGAAGGTCACGAGGGCAGCCAGGACGATAATCTCCTGGGCTCCGGTGGAGAGGAAGAGGTCCGAGATCGGACCGGGCTGGAAGGACGGCGCGCTCGCCGCCCCCGCAATCAGACTCGCGGCTCCCCCGATGGCCAGTGCGATCGCGACGACGGCCAGGAGCACCGCGGGGGTGCGGGGCGCGCTGCGGGAGGTCGCCATCTCCGTCCCTCCGTTCCTACCGGAGGGGCGCAACATATACCCTTACCGGGACGGTGGACTCGTCGCCGGGGCGGAGTCAACGGGCCGACGACGGAGGAAGTAGAAACTCCGCCGCTCGTGCTCGGCCGAGACGATCGCAAAATCGTCGACGTCGTACCCCAGGTCGGTCGCGGCGCGGAAGGCATCCCGCGCCGCGTGGCGCCAGCGGCGCAGGGACTTCGGTTCGTGCTGGCGAACGAGGGCGAGGTCGAACGGGATCTCGAGGTGCGCGAGCTCGCCGGTCGGCTCGCCCACCGCGGTCGGAACGCGTATGCCGCTCTCTCCGGGCTCCGTCTCGACGATCGCCGACGAACGACTCCACCGCGTCCGGTCCTCCTCCGCGGTCGGGTACTGTCCCTTCATCTTCGTCTCCACGTGCGCAGCGTCCAGAGCCCACACCGCCCGGATCCGGTCGGTCTCGAGTCCCTGGTTCAGCGAGTCCGCGAGCTGGCCGAAGTAGTGCGGGTAGTATCGGTCGGGGCGGGCGCCGAGCCGGTGGACCGAGAGCCACGCGCTCCGGCTCTGCAACGGGTCGAACGCCCATCGGACCTCGTGGAGGCCCAGCTTCAGCACCTCGTCGCGCTGGAGCGATTTCAACTGGAATCCCAGGTGATGGTTCTGGTACTCGGGGCGGACCGCGACCAGGTGCGAGTAATGGTAGAGCGTCGTCCCGTCCCAGCCGATCAGGGAGACGGCGAAGCCGGCGAGGTAGATGTCGGCGAACGCGCCGACGACGAGGCCGCCGTTGTCCTGGAGGGCGCGCAGGAGGGGGACCGGCAGCGTCGCCACGGTCGGCTCCGGCCCCCAGACCGCGTGCTCGACCTCGTCGATCTGGCGGAACTCCTCGGGCTTCTCCAGCCGGCGGAGGCGAAATCCCTTCACCCGGTCGGAGACGCCCGCGGCCGGCACAGCGGGCGACGACCGGGGCTCGGTACTTAACGCGGCCGAACGCTCGCCAGGCGCCCTACCGTCGCACCCGAAGCTCCGACTTCTTCGATTCGTACCGGAGCTCGTCCGCCGGCGTGAGCTCCCAGAGGAGGTCCTCCAACTCGGGGATGTTGCGGAGGAACTCCGCCTTGCTCTTGGTTTTCATGAGGTGCTCGAATTTGTGGCGCGCGACGTAGTACGAGCCGGCGAGGTAGGCGCCCACGATGATGATGATCGGTCCGAGCACGACGAAGAGCAGGTTGTAGTTCGCGCTCGCCGTGTTCGTCGCGCCATTGATCGCGGTGAACGGGAAGGAGTTCGCGAGGGGGGTGAAGAACCCGACGGCGAGGATCGTGAGAATCACCCCCACCGCGAGGATGAAGTCCGCGATCCACGCGCGGTACGTCCGGAAACCGTGACGCACCCGCCGGTCGAGCGGGACCGAGGCGGTGGCCGAGCTCATGCGGCCCGCCGGAGGCCCTTCGGCTTATGAGATTACGCCCGCCGGTGGTCGGAGTCGTCGGCGTCGTCCGTCGTCCCGGCGGCGCGCTGCGTGCGGCCGTAGGCGAGCGGGGTCGAGCGGGGGAGCGGTCGGGTCCCTCCGCTCGGCGGCGGGATCGCGGACAGCAGCGGACGGAGCCGCCGATAGACCAGCAACCCGCCGACGAGGGCGACGACCGCGGCCGCGTACGCCGTGAGCTCGTCCGACGGGTTCGAGATACCCGAGAGCGCGCCCACGCCCAGGACGAAGTACCCCACGGCGAGGAAGAGGGCGCCGCGCAGCGCACCCCCTCCCGTGCGCCCGGCGACCTCGGACGGAGGCAGGGAGAGCAGGGTCGCAGCGACGGAGAGCGTGAGCACCGCGAACGACTCGACGAGGACCAGGAGCACCCCGTCCCAAGTGACGGTCGGGCTCGCCAGGTACTGCGCGACGAGCGCGAGCGCGAAGATCCCCGCGATGCCCGCGCGGTAGCCGAGCGCGTAGAACGGGCCGCTCTCGCTCCGACCCCAGTAGTGGGTCCTCAGGAGCGCCCACTGGGCCACCGTGGTGCCGGCGACGAGCCCGACCAGGAAGATCGCCGCGCCGGGGAGCGCGCCGTTCGCCATCGAGTCCAAGAAGAACAGGAACGCGAGCGCGAGGGGGATCCCCACGAACAGGCCCGCGGTGTACGCGAACACTTCCCGTCGCTCGTCGAACAGGGTCTCGGGAACCTGCGGGGTGGCGTACCGCCCGATCTCGACGTAGACGAATCCCCCCGACAGCAGGACCCCGACCACCGCGCCGGTGGTCAGGCCGAGGTTCACGATCATGGACCGACGATGCGCCGCCCCGCGGCCAGGAACCCGGTATGGCCGAGCATCTCGAACGCGGGACGCGTCCCTCCCTCACCGACCTGGATCCCGCGCTCGATCACTTCGAGCGCGCGCACGTCGTCGAACCCCTGGTGCCGAAGTTCCTGGACGGTGCGCTCCAGCTGATTGTACGTGGGAGTGTACGTGGCCACGTATCCCCCGACCCGGAGCGCCTCGTGGGCGGAGTGCAGCACGGCCCACGGTTCGGGGAGGTCGAGCACGACGCTTCCGACATCGTGGACATCGATCCCATCCCGAGCGACGTCCCGCTCGCGGAACGTCACCCGATCGTCCAGCCCGCTCCGCACGACGTTCGCCCGCGCCGCTTGAAGGAAGTCCGCGCGACGGTCGAACGACGTCACGTGGCCGGACCGTCCAACGGCGTGGGCGAGCACGATCGTGAGGGCACCGCTGCCCGATCCCGCCTCGACCACGTGATCTCCCGGCGCGACCCCGGCCAGGAGGAGAAGATGCGCGGCGTCCTTCGCGGTCACGATCTGCGCGCCGCGGTGCACCGAACCCAGGAGGTCCGCGAGCGACGGCCGGACCGCGCGGTACTCCCGGCCGAGCCAGGAGACCGCGCCGCCCGGCGCGCGCCCCAGCTGTGCGGTGAGGTCGACCACTCCCTCGTCCCCCACGCGCACCGGACCGCGACCGAGCGGGACGAGCACCACGGGACGACCCGCGCTCTTGAGCGCGACCACATCGCCCTCGGCCCACTGGTCGTCGGTCATCGTGCCCTCCGGTCGGAGCGTCGCCACGGGGAGAGCGCGGTAATAACGCGCGCTGGACGGCGTTGGCTTTAAGGTGCCGACGCGGGTGGGGCCGGCCGCGCCGAGAGGGGAACGGGGCACCGGCCCCGCGACCCGGGTACGGCGCCCGAGGTTCGCAGCGCCGTCGACCGTGCGGGCATAGTGTAGTCTGGTTATCACATAGCCTTGCCAAGGCTATGACCCGGGTTCAAATCCCGGTGCCCGCATCCTCCCGGTACGACGACGCGATGACACGGTGAACGTCCGCCGAAACGTTTGAGACCGAGGGGAGCTACACGGGCGTATGGCGCGACCGAGATTGATCACGACGGCCGGCGGCCGCGCGTTCGAGTACATCTCCCAGGGAAAGGGGCCCGCCACCCTCCTCGTCCATCCCGGTGGGCCGGGGCTCACGTACCACTACCTTCGAGGATTGCTCAAGCTGGCGAACGTCAACCTCCGCGTGATCCTGTTCAATCCGCGCGGCGTCGGGCGCAGCTGGTCCCCGAAGTCCCCCTCGGAGTACACCCCCGCCACGATGGCCGAGGACGTCGAGGCGATCCGGCGCGCCTTCCACATCACGGAGCTCCACCTCCTGGGCTACTCGGCCGGCGGCTTCGTCGCGCTCGAGTACGCGCATCGGTACGAGCCGAAGCTCACGTCGCTCCTCCTCTGCGCGACCGCGGGCAGCGCCGAGGAGGTGCGCCAGTCGAACCGGATGGCGCTCGCGGTCGCACCGCCGAGCCGACGCGCGCGCGTCCGGGTCCTGACACGGGCCCAGGAGTTCGACTCCCCGGAATACCGCAACATCGTCGAGGAAATTTTCGGCCCGTTCCAGACGCGGTTCTTCAAGGGAACGTCCAAGGACTGGAAGGCGACCAAGATGTACCCGAAGGTCTACCGCGCGATGATGACCCGGTCCGGCGACGAGTTCGCCGTGGACGGGACCCTCGCGAAGTGGGACGGCCGGAAGTACTACTCGAAGATCGAGGTCCCGACCCTGGTCGTGGTCGGCCGGTACGACTTCTTCCTCACGCCGTCGGTCGAGATGTCCGAGCGGATCGAGCCCGCGCACCTTCGCGTCCTGCAGCACAGCAGCCACCGGATGGTCCTCGAGCAGCCGAAGGAGTTCCTGAGCACCATCCGGGAGTTCCTGGAGGACGTCACGGGCGGCTAGCCCGCGGCGGGCCAAGGTAGAAATCCCTCAGGACCGTCGCCCCGCCGGGCGAACGGGCAGTCGATGACGATCCATTGCGAATCGTGCGGGAAGGAGCTCGAGGACGACGCGAAGTTCTGCAAGGCGTGCGGCGCGAAGGTATCGGCGGGGGAGCACCTGGTCGGGGAGACCAAGGCGGTCACCGGCAAGATCGGCCGCGGCCTTTCGAAAGGCGTAAAGACGCTCGGCGCCGACGTGAAGAAGGCGACCAAGAAGAAGGGGGAGCCGACCAGCGCGGACCCGCCGCCGCCTCCACCCCCACCCCCGCCGCCCCCTCCGCCGCCTCCGTGATCACGGAGAGGGCCCCGCCGCCGGACGCAGCACCCAGGGCCGCGTCGAGGTGAGGGGCTCGAATCCCAGCCGTTCGAGGATCGGCCGGCTGGTCTCGCGCGCGTCGACGACGAGGTAGCGGTACCCGCGATCCCGCGCAAGCTCGGCGCGGGCGTGAACGAGCGCGCGGTAGACCCCGTGATGCCGGTGGGCCGGCGCGGTGCCGCCTCCGTAGATTCCCGCGAACGACCGGCCCGCCGGCGTGTCGAGCCGCCCCGAGGCGACGGGTTCCCCGCCCGCGTACGCGACGTAGAGCGTTTGCGACGGGTCGTGGAACATCGTCACGTACTTTTCCGGGGGGGTGGGCTCGCTGGGTCCGAAGGCGGCGAGATTCGCCGCCGCGACATCCGGGAGCTCCCGCTCCTCGGTCACGCGCCGCACCTCGATGCCGGGGGCCGGAGGCGTGCCCGGCGTTCCCTGTCGGAGGTCGAAGACGAGCAGCGTCTCGGGCTCGTCGGGGACGAACCCCTCGGCCGCGAGGATCCGTTCGAGGTCGTCGGGCGTGTCATGCCCGAAGAGTTTCCACTCCGCCTCGTGGCCGAGCGCGCGGAAGAATCGAGCCTGTTCGGCCACGACCCGACGCGCGTTCTCGGACGTGAGTTCGGAGTAGATCACGAAGTTGTCGCGGCCCACGACCCGGACGACGGGACCGGCGCGCTCGACGCGGACCCCCTCATACGGCGGGGGGTCGCGCCGGATCTCCCGGTCGTACTGCGCCAGGACCTGCGCCCGGTCGATCATCCCCCTCCTCCGACGCGGCCCGGCCCGTTCCCCGTCGTGCGGGAGGCACCCCATGCATCCATATGGGATGCGCGCGCCATCGTACGCTCATGATCGGCGACGAGTCCTCGTCCGATCTGAAGGACCCGAAGCGACTGGTCCGTGAGGGGTGGAACCACGTCTCCACCATCTACCGGCCGCCGGGCTCGCGGTCGGACGCGTTCGACCACACGAACGCGGACTACCGGGACTGGCTCCAGCCGTTCTTCCGGATGCTCGCGCCCGGCGCCGACGTGCTCGACCTGGGCTGCGGCTGCGGCACGCCCGCGGCCCAGATCCTCGCGACCCGGTTCCGCGTCACCGGCGTCGACATCTCGGACGTGCAGATCGAGCGGGCGCGCGCCCTCGTCCCCGGGGCGAAGTTCCTCCGGCGCGACATGACCTCGGTCTCGTTCCCCGGCAGCTCGTTCGGCGGGGTCGCCTGCCTCTACGCCCTGATCCACGTGCCGGTCGAGGAGCAGCCCCGCCTCCTGGCCCGGGTGCAGCGCTGGCTCGTGCCCGGCGGCCTCTTCCTCGTCACGACCGGGGCGACGGCGTGGACGGGGGTCGAGGAGGGCTGGCTGGGCTCGAACGCCAAGATGTACTGGAGCCACGCCGACGCCCGGACGTACGAGCAGTGGTTCGGCGAGCGGGGATTCCGCGTGCTTCGACGCACGCGGGTGCCCGAAGGAGCGTCCGAGCACGTCCTCTTCCTCCTGCAGAAGCCGCCGCCCACTCCGGGGAGCGTGTGACGGCCCTCTCCGCACGTCGCGCCGCCTCGGTCGCCGGGCAAAGTAGGAATTAGGGGGAGACGATACCCGCCCGTCGCGCCCGCGCCGGGGGCGGGGAGGGCGATGCCCGAGACGGACACCGTTCGGTTGGCCCTCAAGTTCGTCAACGAGATCAATCGTCACGACCTGGACAGCATCGCCGCGCTCCTCTCCGACGACCACCTGTTCGTCGACTCCCTGGGCCAGGAGGTCCGGGGCAAGGAGAAGATGCGGGAGGGCTGGGCAACGTACTTCCGCATGTTCCCGGACTACCACATCGGGATCAAGGAGAGGTTCCAGAACGGCCGGGTTGTCGGCATGTTCGGGGTCGCCAGCGGCACCTATGCGCTCAACGGCACCCTCCCCGCCGAGAACCGCTGGAAGATCCCCGCGGCGTGGCGGGCGGTGGTGCGCGACACGTACGTCGCGCAGTGGCAGGTATTCGCCGACAACGAGCCGGTCCTCCGGATCATGGGCGCGAAGCGCCCCTAGTCGGACTCGGCGCCGCAAGTGGTAAATACCGTGCCCTGAGTGGCCGACCCCTTGATGGCCGCATCGCCCGCCGCGGCCTCGAGAAGTGCTGCGATGCCCGAGAGCCCGTCGCCGGCCCCTCTCGAGGTCGGGGAGTTCACCCGGTTCGAGCGCGCCCGCATCCTGGGGGCGCGGGCGCTCCAGGTCTCGCTCGGCGCCCCAATCCTGATCGATGTCGCGCCGCAGTTGGTCGACCCGGTCGAGATCGCGGAGTCGGAGTTCGCGGCCCAACGCATCCCCATCACGGTCCGGCGCGGACCGCGGTCGAGCTGATCGACTCAGATCGCCGCGTCGTCGAGCGCGTGGGCGCATCGGCAGGTTGGCGCGTGCGTTAGCCGCGGGAGGAGCGCCGCGAGCACCTTCGCCATCCGGTCGCTGTTGCGGTGCATCACTTCGATGATCTCCTTCGCCTCCACGGGCCGGTCCGCCCAGACATCGAAGTCCGTGACGGTAGCGAGGCAGGCGTAGCAGAGCGCGCGCTCGCGCGCGAGCGTCACCTCGGGGACGAGCGTCATGCCGATCACATCCGCGAACGTGCGGAAGTAGGCGGATTCGGCGCGGGTGCTGAACCGCGGCCCCTCGACGCAGACGTACGTCTTGCCCGGGGTGAACGGGACGCCGACCTCGCGGCCGACGTCGGCCGCGGTCGCGGTTAGGTCCGGGCAGAACGGGTCGGCGAGCGAGACGTGGTAGACCTGACCGCCGTCGAAGAACGTCGTCGGCCGTTGCTTCGTGAAGTCGACGAACTGGCTCGGGAGGACGAACGAGCCCGGCGGCAGCTCCTCGCGCAGCGAGCCGACCGAGCTCGCGGTCACGATCGCATCCGCGCCCAGCGAGTGGAGCGCGTCGACGTTCGCGCGGTAGTTCACCCGGTGCGGCGGGATCGAGTGGCCCGTGCCGTGGCGCGAGAGGAACAGGACGCGCACGCCTCCCACCTCGCCCTCCTCGACCGGCCCGGACGGAGCTCCCCACGGCGTGGAGACGCGGTGGGTCCGTCGTGCCGCCTCGTCGAACAGGGTCGTGAGCCCGGAGCCGCCGATCACCCCGATCGTCGAGCGACGTCCGTCCTTCACGGGACCTCGGGCGGCCCGGCGCCCCCGGGTCGCGCGCGGGAGAGGAAGCGCGCCATCACGACCTCGCCGCGCGTGCGCTCCAGCAGCGTCCGTGCCGTGTCCTGCTTCGGCTTCAACTGGACGATCGCCCGCGTCGTGTCGAACCGGAGGAGCACCCGGGTGAGCCGTTCCATGAGCGCGAGCTCGGCTTCGGCGCCGGCGAGGTCGTCGCGGCCGAGCCGGTCAAGGACCCTGCGCCGGACCTCCCCCACGACATCGCCGAGCCCGAGCAGGTACGGTTCCGGGTCGACCCCGAGGTCGGACGGGCCCGGGAGGGGCCGTCCCTCCGAGATCGCCCCCAGGAGGATCGCCTCGACCGCTTCCTGGAAGGCGTCCAGCGTGAGCGGCTCGTCGCCCCGCCCTTCGCGGCGGAGCCAGTCGGCGAGCTCGGCGGTGAGTCGCTGGACCTCGCCCAGCTCGGAGGCGGCGGAGCCGTTCGCGTGGAGGTGCGCCATCGTCGCTTGGGCAAGTCGGCGGAGCCGGCGCGCCCGCTGGTAGAGGTCCTCCCTCCGCAGCTCGCGCTGGCGTAGATGCGCCTCGATCGCGAGCAGGACAGCGTCGGGTACCCCGGGCGAGGGCGCGGCGCCGGCCCTATCGGAAGAGGGTGAATCGCTCGTCATCCCCTCCTCCGTCCAGGATCCCGAGGCGGACCCCGGCGTCGAGCCATCCGTGCGCGTAGCTCGCCGCGGCGAGGGCGCGCTCGGTGTCGCCGGCCGCGGAGAAGTGCTCCGCGTCGCTGAGGTACGACCGCGCCATCGAAAGGAAGTCGTCCGACGCGCCGCGCAGGAACGACCGCTCGGGCGCGGCCGCGCGGACGCGTTCGAGCGCCTCGTGGGTCAGGCGAAGGTAGCGGTCGAGCAGGCTCGCGTCGCTCACTTCGGGACCTTCTCCCAGTCTTTGAGGAACCGCGCGAGCCCGAGGTCGGTGAGCGGGTGCTGGACGAGCTTCTCCATGACCGCGTAGGGCATCGTCGCGATGTCCGCCCCGATCTTCGCCGCGTCGAGGACGTGGACCGGGTGGCGTACGCTCGCGACCAGGACCTGCGTGCGTACCTTGTAGTTGCGGTAGATCTGGACGATATCGCGGACGAGCTCCATCCCGTCCTGACCCTGGTCGTCCAAGCGCCCGATGAACGGGCTCACGTACGCCGCGCCGACCTTCGCGGCGAGCAGCGCCTGGTTCGCGCTGAAGACGAGGGTCATGTTGACCCGGGTCCCCTCCTTGGTCAGGGTCTTGGTCGCCTTGAGCCCGTTCGGGGTCATCGGGCACTTGACGTAGATCGACGGGTGGATCTCCCGCAGATGCCGGCCTTCCCGGAGCATCCCGTCGACGTCCGTCGCCACGACCTCCGCCGAGACGCTCGGAACGCCGAGCGCGCAGACCTCGCGCAGGACGTCCTCGAACTTGCGACCTTCCTTCGCGACCAGCGTGGGGTTGGTCGTCACCCCGTCCAGGATGCCGGTCTCCCACATCGTTCGGATCTCGGTTATGCTCGCGGTGTCCAGGAACAGCTGCATCCCACGTTCCCTCGAAGGGGCCTTCCGACCCCGGTCACGATGCCCGGGCTTTTGAGGAGTGCCTACGCCGCGCGGGAGTGGGTGGCGCCGTCACGGCCGCCGCCGTACCCTCGAGGGCAGGGACGAGCGAGCGCAGCGTCTCCAGGTCCTCCGCGTACCGCGCGTAGGTCTTGTCGTCGAGCGGAGTTTCGAGGTAGCCGGGAACCTCGGCCCAGGCGGGGTCGGTCAGGAAGTGGCGGAAGCCCTCGAGCCCGATCTGGCCCTTGCCGATGTTCTCGTGGCGGTCGCGATGCGACCCCAGCTCCGCCTTCGCATCGTTCAGGTGGAATGCGCGCACGGTCGCAAGCCCCAGGGTGCTCCCGAGATGGTCGATGACGCGTCCGTACGTCTCGTCGGTCCGGAAATCCACGCCGGAAGCGAAGAGGTGGCACGTGTCGATCGCGACGCCGAGGCGGTCCGGACGGTTCACCAGGTCGAGCACGGTCTTCAGCTCCTCGAAGGTCGACCCGAGCGCGGTGCCCTGGCCGGCCGCGTTCTCGAGCAGGAGCCGGCTCTTCGCCTCCGGCTGCTCCTCGATCGCCCCGGTCAGGCTCTCCGCGATCGTCCGAAGTCCCGCGTCGACCCCCGAGCCCATGTGGGCGCCGGGATGGAAGATCAGGCCGTCCACGCCGAGGAGCTCGGCCCGGGCGATCTCGTCCCGGAGCGCCTTCCGCGACTGGACGAGCGTGAACTTCTTCGGACTCCCCAGATTCGCGAGGTAGCCGTGGTGCACGGCGGTCGCGCGCACCCCCCGCTCGCGGACCGCGGTCCGGAACGCCTCGGCCGCCTCGAGCGCGATCGGCGGTCCGGCCCACATCTGGGGACTTTTCGAGAAGATCTGCAGCGCGTCGCCGTGGATCGCCTTCAGATCGTCCACCGCTTTCGCCAGGCCGTGCGCGACGCCCAGGTGCGCGCCGAGGATCATCGCGCCGGGGACCCCGGCCGCGGGATTAGCCCTTCGGGCGGGCCCGCCTTATGGGAGGCCGCTCCTTCCGGCCGGCGGGGTTCTTCGTGACGGCCCGCGTGGCGCTGCTCCGGGCGGTGAACGTCGGCGGCGTTCAGGTCTCCATGGCCGACCTCCAACGGGTCGCAGAGGGACTGGGATTCAAGGGGGTGCGCACGCTGCTCCAGTCGGGGAACGTGTTGTTCGACGGCGGACGAGCGAGCGGAGCCGTAGTCGAATCCCGGTTCGAGGAGGCGACGCAACGACTCCTGGGCCTGTCGACCGATTGCATCGTGCGCGACGGGGCCGAGTGGACCGCGGTCGAGCTCGCGAACCCGTTCCCGCAGGAGGCGCTCGACGCGCCGGGATTTCTCCACACGGTGTTCCTGAAGGGCCCGCCCCGCGACGACGGCGAGCGGCGCCTTTCCGAGGCCGTCCGGGGTCGGGAGCGAACGCGGGTGGTCGGCGCCCACGCCTACGTGTTCTACCCGGACGGATCGGGCCGGTCGAAGCTGACGCTCCCGGTCATCGAACGCGCGCTCGGCGCGCGCGGCACCGCGCGCAACTGGAACACCGTGCGTCGCATCGGAGTGCTGATCGGGGCCCGCGCTCCACCCGAGAAGGGAGGCTGACAGCTTTCCGCGTCTCCCGTAGGCTCGCGCACTTCAGTACTGCGCGGAACGCCAGCGGGCTTAACTGCCGGGTTCGGAATGGGACCGGGTGTTTCCCCGCCGCTTTGGCCGTCAGCCAAGCGGGACGACGGGGACCCGATATTTAAGATTGATTCGGCGCGGGACTCCACGCTCCGGGACCGGCGGGCTCCAAAGGCTCATCGTGCGACGTGCCTCCTAGGGCCGCGTCGGGTGGGACGAACGGTCGAGGAGTTCGGGGAGCCACCGGTCATCCCGGAGTACCGGCTCGTCCTGGCGGTCGATTTCGCCGGCCGCGCATGGACCGGCTCGGTCACCTTCGAACCCCCGCACGGGACCTCCCGGATCGCGCTCGACTCCTCGGGCCTCTCGATTTCGGCGGTCCGTGCCGGTGCGGCGCCGGTCGAGTTCCGAGTCGACGAGGAGCGAAGCAAGCTCCTCCTTCCCGCGCTCCCGGCCGGGCCGATCACGGTCGAGTTCTCGGGCAAGGTCTCCGACGCGCTGGTCGGATTCTACCGCTCCCGCCAGAACGGCGGCTACATCCTCACCACGCAGGGCGAGACGAACGGCGCGCAGCGGTTCTTCCCCTGCCTGGACCGCCCGGACCGGAAGAGCCGGTTCCTCCTGACCGTCCGGGTCGCCCCGGACCTCGCGGTGATCTCCAACACCCGCGAGGACTCGGTGCGGGAGGTCGGCGGGATGCGCGAGTGGACGTTCGCCCCGACCCCAACGATGTCCCCGTACCTCTTCTACCTCGGGGTCGGACACTTCGACCGGCTCGAGGACAAGACCGGGCGCGTCACGCTCCGGGTGTTCACGCCGCCGGGACGCGCCGAGGCCGGGCGGTACGCGCTCGGCTGGGCACGGCGGATCCTCACGGCGTACGAGGAGTACTACGGGATCCCGTACCCGCTCTCGAAGCTGGACCTGATCGCCGTCTCCGAGACGTCGTTCGGCGCGATGGAGAACTGGGGCGCCATCACCTTCCAGGAGACCCGCCTCCTCGTCGACGAGTTCTCGACCTCGTTCAACCGCCGGGACGTCATCGAAACGATTTCGCACGAGATCGCCCACCAGTGGTTCGGCAACCTCGTGACGATGATGGGGTGGAACGAGATCTGGCTCAACGAAAGCCTCGCGGCGTTCCTCGAGACGAAGGTCGCGGAGGCGGTCGACCCGGGGATGGACGCGCGCGCCGATTTCTACCTGCGCGTCGCGGGCGTCGCCGCGGCGTTCGAGGGCGACAGCCTGGACTCCACGCACCCGGTCCGGGCGAGCGCGGCGAGCCGGGAGGAGCAGAGCCAGATCTTCGACGAGATCAGCTACGGCAAGGGCTCGACCCTCCTCGCGATGTTGGAGTCCCACCTGGGCGAGGCGAAGTTCCAGCGCGGCCTCGCCGACTATCTCAACCGGTTCTGCTACTCGAACGCGTCCACCGCGGACCTCTGGGACGCGCTCGGCCGCGCCGCGGGCACGGCGGTCGGCCCGCTCATCGACCCGTGGCTCGACCGCCCCGGTCTCCCCGTCATCTCCGCCCGCCGGGTCGGCGACTCCGTGGAGCTCGTCCAGCACCGGTTCTCCTACCACGGGACAACGAGCGACCCGCCGTGGCCAATCTCGATGCAGATCGACGTCGACGGCCGGCCGGACCATCTGCAGTTCGACGAGCGGACCCGTACCCTCCCCGTTCCGCCCGGTGCCGCGGTCCACCTCAACCGGGGCGCCTCGGGGTTCTACCGTGTCGCCTACGACCCCGAGCTGCGCGAGCGGCTGCTCGCGGTCCTCCCCGGTCGGCCCGCCGCCGACCGATGGATCTTCCTCGAGGACCTCGCGACCTTCCTCGCGTCGGGCGAAGTCGACTGGGCGACGTGGGTCCGGGCGGCGCGTGCACTCGGAGAGTGCTCCGACCGGCTCGTGGTCGAGCAGCTGAGCGGCACGCTGCTCACGATGTCGATCCTCTTCCCGCAGGCCGGGCCGGTCCAGGACGTCACGCGCTGGTTCTACGCGTACCACTCCGAGCGCCTGGGCAGCGAGGCGGCCCCGGGGGAGTCGACCTCCGCCGGCGTCACCCGCGAGCGGATCGCGGCCGGCCGGGTGCGGGTCGATGTCGACTACGCCCGGCAGCTCTCGGACCTGTTCATCGAGTGGGACCGCGTTCCTCCCGACGTGCGGACGGCGGTCGCGGTCGCCCGGGCCCGCGCCGCCGGCGCCGTGGGCTACCGCGAGCTGCGACGGGCGCTCGAGGGCTTTCCGCGCGAACGCGACCAGCTGACGCTCGAGCAGGCGCTCGCGTGGACCTCCGAGCCGGACCTCGTCATCGAGACGATGGAGCGGGCGAGCTCGGGAGCGGTCAACCGCGGGTTCGTGCACCTGGTGCTCCGGAACGCCGCCTCGAACCCGGTGGCGCGCCCGCAGCTCTGGGCATGGATGCGCGAGCGCCTCCCGCGGCTCGAGGAACTCTTCCGGGGGTCGGGCATCCTCACGCTCGCGCTGGAGCGGTCGATCCCGGTGCTTGGGTTGGGCCGGGGGGACGAGGTCCGCGAGTACTTCCGGACCCACCCGTTCCCCGAGGGGGCGCGGGGGGTGGCGAAGGGGCTCGAGCGACTGACGATCCTCGAGCGGCTCGCGCCCCAGATCGACCGGCTCACGTCCTAGCGACGACGTTCGGGCGGCGGGGCGGGGGCGCGGTCCTCCGCCGACCAGATGTACCACGTTCCGCGGGCCTGGCTGAAGCGCCGGCCGTCCGCGCCCGAGAGGGTCCCCTCGGCGAAGGCGATGTGGCGGCCCCGGCGCAGCACCTCCCCGCGGGCGGTCAGCGTCTCGCCCTCGCGCGCCGCGCGGAGGAACTCGACGTAGAGCGACGTCGTCGCGGTCGTCTCGCCGTCCCCCAGGAGGGAGACCACGGAGGCCCCCATCGACGTATCGAGGATGGTCGCGTACACGCCGCCGTGGACGACCCCGTTGAAGTTGAGATGCTGGCGTTCGACCTTCCCGGTCACCGTGACGAACCCCTTGCCGCTCCGCGCCTCGTCGATCGAGAACCCGACCTCCTGATGGAAGCCGCCGCGGCGAGCGGAGGTGAAGAGGTCGGGGAGCGGGACCGTCGGGCGGGGCTCGGGAAGCTCGGGCGCGCGCCGCGGCATGGGCCGGTGACGAGGTCGGCGGGAATAAGTACTCTGCGCGGCCGTCCGGACCGGTCGCATGTCGTCGACCACCCGGCACCCGGCCACGTACGAGGCGCCCCCCAACATCGCGCTCGTGAAGTACTGGGGCGTGCGCGACGTCGCGCGCGCGCTCCCGTACAACTCCTCCTTCTCCGTGACGCTCGCCGGCATGCGCTCGCACACGCGCGTCGAGTTCGACCCGGCGCTGACGGCCGACCTCGTCGTCCTCAACCACGCGGCCGCCGAGGAGGGCCCCCGCTTGGCGGTGGTTCGCTTCCTGGACCGGGTCCGGTCGATGGCCGGGATCCGGGAGCGGGCGCATGTCGAGTCCGAGAACGACTTTCCCACCGCGAGCGGGCTCGCATCGAGCGCGAGCGGGTTCGCGGCGCTCGCGGGCGCGGCCTCCCGCGCGGCCGGCCTTCGCCTTACGGACCGCGCGATCGCGCAGCTCGCCCGCTACGGCTCCGGCAGCGCGTGCCGCTCGGTGTTCGGCGGGTTCGTCGAATGGCACGCGGGCGAGGATCCGGACGGCCGCGACTGCTACGCCGAGCCGGCGTTCGGGCCGAACCACTGGCCCCAGCTCGTCGACCTGGTCGTGCTCGTCCGGGACGCTCCGGTCAAGGAGGTCCGCTCGGCGGACGCGATGCAGACCACCGTGCGCACGAGCGAGTACTTCCCCCAGCGCCAGAAGGAGGTCCCGCTTCGCCTCAAGAAGATCCGCGCCGCGATCGGCGCGAAGAGCGCGGAGAAGCTCTTCCCGCTCGTGATGGAGGAGTGCGACAGCTTCCGCAAGGCGTGCGAGACCTCCCGCCCGTCGCTCGACTACCTCACCTCGACCTCGCGGGCCGTGATCGCCGCGGTCCAGCACGCCAACGAGAGCGCCCGCCGACCCATCGCCGCCTACACGCACGACGCGGGGGCCCACGTCCACGTCTTCACGCTGCAGCGGAACTTGGCGCGGCTCGAAACCGAGCTGGGCGCGATCGACGGAGTGGAACGGACCCTCGTCGTGCGCCCCGGACCGGGGGCGCACGAGGTCAGTACGCGCAGCGCCCCTACAGCACGTGCCGGTCGAACTCGGGCTCCGGCAGCTCGAGGCCGATCGCGCTCGTCAGCGCGCTGACCTCCTGGATGTAGCGCGCGCGCGCCTCCTCGTTCGTCCAGCGCTTGAGGCCATACTCAATCGCGCGACGGCTCGTCGCGGAGTTGGAGTGGCCGAACATGTCCAGCGCGCGGGGGTACCATTTCCGGACCGCCGCCTGCGCCTCGTCCTTCGTGCCGTAGTACTTCGGTCCGTCCTGGACCATCCGGCGCAGCACGCTCGCGCCGAAATTGAGGTGCAGCTGCTCCTCGCTCAGCATGAGCGGCATCGCGCGCGCGAGCGGGCCGTAGGAGCACTCCTGGAAGGCGCGCAGCTGGTAGACCCCGACGCGGTCGACGAAGCAGGTGAACGCGCCCACGTCGCTCCACGCGTCGAACTTCATGTTGAAGGCGTCCAGCTTGTGCTCGCCTTCCTTCTTCGCGAGGAGCTCGTCGATGTACTTCTGGCCCTCTTCGCCGAAGTCGCGGAGGATCCGGCACGCCTGCAGCCCATGGCGCGCTTCGTCCGCGACGATGCGCGACTCGATCCAACGGTCCTCCAGGGTCGGGGCCTGGTCGAGCCAGGGGCGGTGCTGCTGGATCGAGGCGAACTCGGTGTCGGCCTGCACGACCATGAGCTTGATGATCAGCTTCGCCATGTCGGGCTCGAGCTCTTGGGCGGTCTCGTACTTGTGCGCCCCGGCGCTGTTGCCCCAGAGGATCTCGCGGACCGGTACGACCGTGCCGCCGTCTTTGAGGCTCGACGAGCCGGCCCGGGTCTTCGAGACAGGAGCGCCCGGCGGGGTGGCGGGGGTCGTCATGGCGGTCGGTCGCTACTAGCCCTCAACGGCCCTTAAAGTTGGGCTTGCGCTTCTCCGAGAACGCGGTTAGACCTTCCTTCGCATCCTCGGTGATGAAGAGCCGGTTCTGCAGCTCGCGCTCGAGCGCGAGGCCGGCGGAGAGCGGCTCCTCGACGCCCTCGGCGACGGAACGCTTGATGAGGCTCACCGCCCGCGCCGGCCCGTGCGCGAGCGCCTTCGCGTACGCGTGCACGTCCTGCGCGAACGACTCCTTCGGATAGACGTAGTTCACGAGCCCGATCTGGAGCGCCTCGTCCGGCGAGAGGCGCTTTCCGGTGATCATCATGTCCAGTGCGCGCGCTGTTCCGACCAAGCGCGGGAGCCGCTGCGTCCCGCCGGTGCCGGGGAGTACGCCCAGGGTCACCTCGGGGAGTCCGATCATCCCGGAGTCCTTCGCCATCATGCGGAGGTCGCACGCGAGCGCGATCTCGAGCCCGCCGCCCACGGTGTGGCCGTTCAACGACGCGATGACGACCTTCGGGGTCTTCGCGAGCTTGTCCAGCGTCTCCTGGCAGAACAGGCAGAACATCGCCTTGTAATCCGGCTGGCTGCGCTTCAGCATCTCGATGTCCGCGCCCGCGCTGAAGAAGCCGGGCACCGTGCTCGTGAGCACCACGACGCGGGCGTCGTCGTTGAACCGGAACTCGTCGACCGCGTCGTTGAGCTCGCGCATCATGTCGAGATCGTACGTGTTCGCCTTCGGTTTGCCGATCTCGATGTAGCCGACGTTGTCCTCGACGCGCGTCTGGATGTACTTGCCCTTCATGGTCCGCGGAACCCCCGACGGGCGGGTCCGACCGACCGCACCCCTCCCGGCGGATAACGCCGACGCCCCGGGGACGACCGGTCAGGAACGCGAGGGCGCCGATGGGGCCCGCTCGTCCGTCGTCCCGTCCGCGTGTCCGACGATCACGAGCGAGGCCAGTCCCACGAACAGCCCGGTCTCCACAACCCCCGTCGGGTCGGCGAGCGCTCGCGCGGTGGCCCCGGCGTCCTCGATGGGACGGGTGGGGGTGAGGTCGAGGATCTCGTTGCCGTTGTCCGTGAGATACGCCCGGCCGTCGGGGAGCTCACGATGCCGCACCCGGTAGCCGTCGTGCTCGAACCTCCGCGCGATGGATGCGCGCGCGAACGGCACGACCTCCACGGGGATCGGAACCCGCGTGCCCAGGCGGTCCACGAGCTTCGAAGGGTCGATCAGGATCACGACCTCGCGGGAGAGCCGGGCAAGCAGCTTCTCGCGGAGGAGGGCGCCGCCGCCTCCCTTCGTGAGGTCGAGCGCGGGGGTCACCTCGTCCGCCCCGTCGAGCATCAGGTCGAACCGGTCGTCGGCGCGGAGCGCGCGCACGGGAAGACCGAGCGACGACGCGAGCTCCTCGGTCGCGCGCGAGGAGGAGACGCAGTCGAACCGGACGCCGGGGAAGCGCTCGACGAGAGCGCGTACCGCTTCGGCCGCAGTGGAGCCGGTGCCGAGGGCGAGCCGCATGCCGGCTCGGACCCGCTCGACCCCGCGACGGGCCGCCGCCACCTTCGCGGGCCCGGTGTCGTCCGGCACGAACGTGGGGGATGGGTCCGGGCTCTTCAACCCGTCGGCGCCCGAGAGCGACACGAATAAGCCGCGGTCCCCCTCCCCCACGGTATGCCGACCCGCGCCACCGCGCCCGCCCGCGCCGTCGTGGTGTCGATGGGCGGCTCGGTGCTCCTCACGGGGACCGACGACCGCACCTACCTCGAGGACCTCGCGAAGCTCCTGCACGAGCTCGGCCGGACGATGCCGCTCGTGGTGACGACGGGGGGCGGACGGACGGCGCGGGAGTACATCCGGCTCGGGCGGGAGCTGGGTCTCACGGAGGTCGAGCTGGACGAGATCGGGATCGAGGTGACCCGCCTTCACGCCCGGCTGCTCGCCGCGCGCATCGGACCTCCGGCCCCGGCGCATCCCCCGACCACGATCGCGCTCGCGGTCCACGAGCTGCGGCACGCTTCGCCGGTAATCCTGGGCGGCACCGAGCCCGGGCACACGACCGACGGGGTCGCCGCCCTCATCGCGACGCGGCTGCGAGCGTCCCGGCTGGTCAACGCGACGGATGTGAACGGGGTGTACGAGGACGACCCGCGCACCAACCCGCGGGCGCGGAGGATTCCCCGGTCGAGCTGGGCGGACTTCCGGCGCCGGGTCCAGGCGCGGACGACCGGCGAGGCCGGCCAGAATTTCATCTTCGACCGCCTCGGGGCGGACACGCTCTCCCGCGCCGGGATCCCGCTCCTCGTCGTAGACGGCCGCGACCTCCCGAACCTGGGGGCCGCGATTCGGGGCGAAGCGTTCGACGGGACTCTCGTCGAATAACGACCGGGGCGAAGCCCTATACGCGAGGGTTCGTCGCGGAGGCGATGCCGCGGATCGTCTTCCTGGGACCTCCCGGCGTGGGGAAGGGAACCCAGGCCTCCCGACTCGCCAGCGAGCTCGGCATCCTGCACCTTTCCACGGGCGATCTGCTGCGAGCCGCGGTACGGGCGGGCACTTCGCTCGGCCGGGAGGCGCAGGGGCACATGGATGCCGGACGACTCGTGCCGGACGACCTCGTCCTCCGGATCCTGAACGAGCGGCTCACGTCGCCCGAAGCCCGCGCCGGATTCGTCCTCGACGGCTTCCCACGCAACATTGCACAGGCCGAGCGCCTGGACCGGATCACGCCGCTTGACGCGGTACTCTCCTTCGAACTCCCCGCGCACTTTCTGATCGAACGGCTGTCCGGCCGGCGCCTCTGCCCGAAGTGCCAGACCGTCTACAACGTGGCGACGCAGCCACCGAAGGTGCCGGGCAAGTGCGACAAGGACGGCACCGAGCTCATCCTCCGACCGGACGACCTCCCGGAGGCAATCGCGACGCGTCTCGCCGTGTACGCGGAGCAGACCGCCCCCCTGCTGGGGTTCTACCGGAACGCGGGACTGCTCCGCCCGGTCGACGCGACCGGGGACCCCGACGCGGTCGCAGCGCGGGTCCGCGGCGCGCTACGCTGAGCTTTCGGGATCAATCCGGGACCCGGAGCACCTCGCCCGACAACCATCGCCGCCCGTCCCACCGCAGGCGGATGCCCTCGAGGTATCCCAGGGGCGGGCCCCACGTCCGGGCGACGCGCGGAAGCGCCGCCGCGGCGCCGAATTCGATGATCCCGCCGTGCGAGACCAGCAGGAGGGCGCCCCCGTCGGGGACCCGCTCGAGTTCGGCCCTCCACGCCTCGAGCTGATGACGGGCGTAGGTCGCCATGGAGACGCTCCGTTCGGTGAGCTCCACGAAGTCCGCGAACGAGCGGGGGTGCAGCTCGTCGATCATGATCCCCACGTCGTCCGGCATCTCGGCGAGAGCGGGAAGCTCCGAGTCGACGGAGAGTCCCATCGCCCGAGCGGTCTCCACGGCGCGCGGTTTGGGCGAGGTCGCGACGCGGTCGAACCTGGGCAGCGAGGCTCCCACGCGCCGCGCGAGCTCGGCTCCGTCCGCGTTGAGATGGATCCCCGCGGGGTCCCGGCGACTGTGGCGGCGGTGCTCCAGCGTGCGCACCTTCCCTCTCCGTTCCCCGAGAGAGCGGAGGCAGGTTTATAGCGGGCAGACCGCTCCCCGCGGTATCCCGGCTTAGCTCAGTGGTAGAGCGGGGGACTGTAGGCGAGACTGCCGGGAAACCGGCAGCCCCCGTGGAGATCCTCAGGTCGCCTGTTCGAGTCAGGCAGCCGGGACCTGAGGGAGTTCGAACGGCGGGTCGAATCCCCTAAATCCACCCCGCCCGTCGCGGGAGGAATGCCGATCCGAGCCGTCTCCGCCGCGGTCGCCGTACGGGACCGGGCGAAAGCCGCACGGTGGTACGCCGTGAAGCTCGGATTCACGATCTTCGCCGAAGACCCCGAGCACTGGACGACCGTCGGCGACCGGTCGGGGAAGTTCCTCCTGCACCTGTGCGAGGTCGGCGGGCGCGGCAAGAAGCCCCCGAAGTCCGAGGTCGGGAACACGGGCATCCTGCTCGAGACCGACGAACCGTTCCTCAAAGTCTGCGCCCGGCTCAAGAAGCAGGGCGTCCGGTTCTCGATGCCGCCGCGCGAGCTTCCGTGGGGATGGGTCGCTAAATTCCTCGACCCGGACGGCAACGAGTTCTGGTTCCAGCCCCGTCCCTGACCTCGACTCGACCGAGGGCCTCCGCGCCAGCGTTCAGTACTGGTCGGCGCTGACCCCGGCCGAGGGAGCCCAATGCCGTCCGAAGCCACCACCGTCGTCGTCCGCCGGAACATCACGCCCGGCTACGTCGCCCAGTTCGACGACTGGCTGCGCCGGTTCATCGAGGTCGAACGTCGCACTCCGGGGTACCTCGGAACCACCGTGATCGTCCCGGAAGGGAGCGAGACCGTTCGATACATCGTTCACCGCTTCGAGAGCGAGGCGGCGAGTCAACGATGGGAGAACGACCCCGAGCGGCTCGCGATGCTGGCCGAGGCGAATCGCTACTCCACGCCCCTGTTGGACCGGCAGACCGGGCTGGAAACGTGGTTCAAAATCCCCGGCATCCCCTCCGTCCTCGCACCTCCACGCTGGAAGATGGCCCTCGTCCTGCTCGCCGGTGCGACCCTGATCTCGGTGACGGCACGGTATCTGATCGGGGGCTACCTGGCGACGCTGCCCGTCCCGCTCGCGGCCTTCCTCATGTCCGCCATCCTGGTCGTCTTCCTCACCTGGGTCGTGATGCCGAACTTCACCCGCTGGCTCCGGCCCTGGCTCTACCCCATCACCGGGAACCCGACAGCGCCCGCGTCGTCCTGATCGCGGACCGCGCGGCGGGTACGGGATGCGGTTGTCGGGATTCGAACCCGAGTAGGTAGCTTGGGAAGCTACCGTCCTAACCACTAGACCACAACCGCGCGGTCCCCCGGGAGGTGGGACGGCTCTTAGCCGTTGTTGCGGGCCGGGCGCGGGAAGGACTCAGAGCAGCAGACCGACGGTCTCCGACGGGATGCTCGGCGCGGTGGCGAGGAGGTCCGGGTTCGAGACGAGTCGGTCCGCGAGCGGGCTCGTGAATCCCGCCTGGCTCAGGATCTTGCGGGCCTTCGGGAGGTCGGCGTCCTTCGTCGAGAGCGCGACCAGCGGCTGGTTCCCCTCCCGAGCGATCAGGATCGCGACGCTCTGGACGTTCACCTTGCCCTTCGCGAGCACCTCCAGGACGCGGAGGAAGCTCCCCGCGCGGTCCTCGAGCCGGACCGCGATCATCTCGCGCGCTTCGACCTTGTAGCCGTTCTGGGCCAGGAGGCGGAGGGCCCGGTCCGGGTCGCTCACGATGAGGCGGACCCGACCGCGGGTCCCGGTCGAATCGACGCTGATCGCGGCGACGTTGATCCGTTCCTTGGCGAGCGTCCGCGAGACGTTCGCGAGCGTTCCCGGGCGGTTCGGAAGGGTGAGCGCGATCTCGCGGAGGGACACGCCGGCCGTGAGGCGTCCCGGACTCAAAGGTTCGACGCCAGCCGCGCCGCCGGCCGCCCGCGCTTCCGCATGTATTTATAGACCAATCGGGCCTAATTCTCGATACCCGGCGTCGCGAGGCGCCGGGCGGTCCGTCTGATGGGGGGAACGACGAGCTCGTACGCAGGGCGTCGCTACCGACGCGCCCGCCGCCTTCGCCACCAGCCGCGGGGGGTCGTCGCGGTCATCGGCACGCTCCTCGCCCTCCTCGTCTTCTTCGCGCTCTTCGGGATCTTCCTGACGCAGTACGTCCCGGTCTGGATGACCGACAACGAGGCGTACTTCACGGCCCAGGCGGCTGCGTCGATGGCCCAGCTCAAAGCATCCATCGACGCCCAGTACGCGCTGGGCGGGCCGGCGACGTACGGCACGCCGTTCACGCTCAGCAGCGGCTCCGTCCCCCTGATCGCCCAGCCGACCCTCGGCACGCTGACCTTCGTCCCCAACACCTGCCCCTACGGCTTCTTCAATCCGGTCAACACCCCGACGTCGAGCCCCAAGGCACCGTTCTACGGCCAGCCGAGGGTGCCGGGCTTCTGCGTCTTCGTCAACGTCACCGAGTCGAACGGCCCCGGCGGCACGGCGAAGTACAGTCAGGCGGTTGCCTCGGGCGTGATCCAGTTCATCCTGCCCAACCGATATTACACCCCCGAGACGTTCTACATGGAGGACGACGCGGTGCTCCAGAGCCAGTCGAGCGGGTTCCAGATCATGGCGGTGCCGCCGCCCCTCAACTTCACGGTCATCCCGGGCAACACGACCGTCTCCGACAGCTTCGTCCAGCTGTACGGGAACGCGTCGACCGTGGTCGGCCAGGGATCGGAGGACGTCTACTCCCACCTGCGGTACAGCACGGTCGTGACGTCCAACGGCCACCTGCAGGGCGGCGTCCAGCAGCCGCTCAACTTCACCTTCACGATCGGCACCCAGTGGCCCTGCGCCTGGAACACGTACCTCTACCACGTGCTCACGACAAGCGGGCTCGCGTCCGGGAACGTATCGTTCAGCACGAGCTTCGACAACAACACGACGACGCCGATCCAGGCGACGTGGCCGCTGAGCTGCATCAACAATAACGGCGCGACGACGATCCTCTCGTTCCAGGTCCGCGGCGTCACCTACGCGACGCTCTGGCAGGCCGGTCTCGGCATCGGGATCGGCGTGGGGGCGGATTAGGGCCCATGGCGAGCGACACCGTCCGCGTCCGCATCCCGCGCGGGGGTTCCGCGCCGGCCAACGAACCGTCGCCGCTCGACCTCCAGCGTCCGCTCGAGGTTCCCACCGACGTCCCCGGCACGTTCATCACCGCGATGCCGCCGCTCGCCGAAGCCTCGATGAAGGAACTCGAGGTCAACGCGGTCAACCCGCCCTACTCGTACTCGCGCGTCAGCTACAACGACCGGACCAAGGAGTACCTCTACGAGGTGATCGAGCCCCAGCTCACGCCGCGGGAGAAGCAGCTGGTCGAGCATCTCAAGTCCACGCTCTCGATGATCCTGGGCTCGGACGTCAACAACCTCACGATCGCCGACAAGCGCGCCTACCTGCGCGCCGAATCGGAGGAGTACTTCCGCAGCCGCGGGATCTCGCTCTCCCCGATCTCGATGGAGCGGATCGTCTACTACGTGCTCCGCGACTTCGTGGGCTACGGCCCGGTCGACGCCCTGATCCTCGACCCGCAGGTCGAGGACATCTCGTGCGACGGCGTCGACGTCCCGCTGTTCATCTTCCACGGGAAGTACGAGTCGATGAAGACGAACGTCATCTTCCCGGACGAGAACGCGACCAACTCGTTTATCGTCATGCTCGGGCAGCGCTGCTCCAAAGCGGTCAGCGTCTCCGCCCCGATCCTGGACGGGACGACCCCCGAGGGCCACCGCGTCCAGGCGACGTACGCCCGGGAGGTGACGACCCGGGGCGCGAGCTTCACGATCCGGCGCTTCAAGGAGCGGCCGTTCACCCCGGTCGACCTGATCCTGATGGGCAGCGCGAACGAGGAGATGGTCGCCTACTTCTGGCTCGCCGCGGAGCAGGGGGAGTCGCTCATCATCTGCGGCGGACCCGCCGCGGGCAAGACGAGCACGCTGAACGCGATCGCGCTGTTCATCCCGCCGACCGCGAAGATCGTCTCGATCGAGGA
>Ga0187783_10000729_pt1 | contig 24058 bp, 21 predicted proteins | sample 1015_SJ02_MP02_2_FD_132471 | JGI IMG/M metagenome (GOLD analysis project Ga0187783, IMG submission 132471) | Tropical peat soil microbial communities from peatlands in Department of Meta, Colombia - 1015_SJ02_MP02_20_MG | ecosystem: Environmental > Terrestrial > Soil > Wetlands > Peat | place...
ATGCGCTCGTGATGATGCATGATGCCGGCCAGTGCCTCGTCCAGGAAGCCGATCTCCCTGACGATCTCCAGCCCGCGCATCGGGTGCAGCTGGATCGCCGCGTACTCCTCCTCGGTCAGCTTCCCTGTCTTCTGCAGGACCTTGGTCGGCACGCCGAGCTTGCCCACGTCGTGCAGCATCCCCGCGTACCTGATCGCCTCGACTCGCTCGACCCGCATGCCGATCTCGCGCGCGATCATGACCGACCCGCGCGAGACCCTGTCGCTATGCCCGCGGGTGTAGAAGTCCTTCGTCTCCACCGCCTGGCACAGCGCCCCCACCGTGGCCTCGTAGGCCTGCTGCTGCTCCGCGATCTGGGCCACCGCCCAGCGGGCGACGAACAGCGGGATCAGGATGAGCGCCGGCGCGAACACGCCGGCCACGCCCCACAGTGCCGCGATCAGCAGCCCGAACGCACCGTAACCGAGATCGGAGGCGACGAGCTTGACGCTCATGCCGAGGGGAGCGCGCCGCCCGGCGAAGTCACGTTCGGTGGTCAGCCACAGCACGCCCGCCAGCAGCGTGTAGTTGGTGACCGCGTGGACCATGGCCGCGACCGCGAACGGGGCGATCAGCTTGGGGAAGGCCGCGGAGTCCGGGATACCGACACGCCCGCCCGCGGCCACGAAGACCTGGCCGGCGAGGTACGCGGATATCGCCATCATGCCCGTGTTGAACGCCCGCTGAACCGCGGAGGGACCGCGTCGTATCCCGAACACGGTGCAGGCGCCCACCAGCGCGGCGCCGGCCGGGCCGAGCAGGACGGCCCCGGCCAGGGTGGCGGAGGAGGCCGGGGACCAGGCGAGCTGCCGGGGGCGCAGCAAGGTTGCCGTCGACTCGAACACGACGAGCAGCAGGCCGAGGACCGCTGCCTCCCGCCACCAGGCGATACCGCCGAACGGGCCACGGACAAGCACCACGGCCGCGACGACAACCACCGCGCTGACGTACAGCTGCGCGGCTCGCGAAAGCCTAACCAAGCCCTTCCCCCCTCACAGCCATAAGTGTGTAACGGGGGCTGTGCTTCAACCCTCTTACCCCCACGTGGCCCCGGAGAGGACGGCCGGCCAGACCCGGCGCGCCATCACCTCACTTACTGCACGCGTGATACCGCCGGACGGACGCATGGAGCTGACCTCCCTAACACGCAACTACCTACAGCTCAACGGATATCGTCCAAGGTCAAGGATAACGTGGCCACAACCGTTCTCGCAGGCCCAAATCTCATCGCGAACAAATCGTGGGCCTGATAGTCACAACGGGCAATCAAATGTGGCACACCCGGCGCAATTGCCACACACCTGGCAAATCGGGTGTTAGAGGACTACTCAGCGAACTCGATCGAGGCCCGTACTTCCCTGATACGCACGAGGATTTTCGCGCGTAGGTCGGCGGGCGCCGGATCACAGCCGCAGTGTTTGTGGACGAGGCGCTTGACCGCCTCCTCCAGGCCAAACTCGCGCAGGCAGGGGCCGCACTCATCCAGGTGCTGGCGGATCTTCGCGCAGTCGATATCGCCCAGTTCGCCGTCCAGGTAGCCGTAGACGCGGTCCAGCACCTCGGTACACGGCGTCTCATGTGGCTTTCCGCAGCTCATCGCCCTTCCTCCCCGGGCAGGGAAGCGTCGGAACCCGCGCGCGCCAATCCACGCTCCGACGCGTAGTCCTGGAGCAGATCCCGCAGCTGACGCCGACCGCGGTGCAAACGCGACATCACGGTTCCGATGGGGGTATCCATGATGTCCGCGATCTCCTTGTACGAGAACCCCTCTACATCAGCCAGGTAGACCGCGATCCTGAATTCCTCGGGCAGCGCCTGGAGCGCCTCCTTAATGTCAGAATCGGGCAGCCGTTCCAGCGCCTCCGCTTCGGCGGACTTCAATCCCCCAGAGGTATGCGACGCCGCCCGGGCCAGCTGCCAGTCCTCGACTTCCTCCGCACCGGAACGCTGCGGCTCGCGCTGCCGCTTGCGGTAGGTGTTGATGAAGGTGTTGGTCAAGATCCGGAACAGCCAGGCCTTCAGGTTCGTGCCCGGCTGGAACTGGTGGAACGAGGCGTAGGCCTTGGCGAACGTCTCCTGCACCAGGTCTTCAGCGTCCGCCGGGTTGCGAGTCATCCGAAGAGCTGCGGAGTACAGCTGGTCCAGGTAGGGCAGCACCTCCTGCTCGAAGCGCTCACCGCGCTGTTCGAGAGTCTCCGGAACGGGACTCACCCCCTCGGGCTCGTACGGGATCAGGCCGCTGGCGTGCAAACCATATGTGCGGGAGGATACCGCGCCCGAGTATGAGGCTAGCTTCAGCGTGCCACGAGGCGGGGAGGCTACTGCCATGCCCCGTGCAACACGGAGGGCCCGTCCGTCATTCCACGATCCGGGACCGCCGACAGGTGAGAACTGCGCCTTACCGGGAACGCTTAGTGACGGAAGGCGTGCCCGCTTCGGGAGCGCCGAGTCAGGAGCCAGGCCCGTGCACCCTGCGGCCAGCGCCGTCACCGCGCCAGATACCGATCGCTTCCCGGCCTACCGGGTGTTTCACGACGCTGTGGCGCGGGCCCAGCTGAAGGCCTGGCTGCCGCCCGGGCGGCACTTCATCGTGGATGTCTCCGGACCGCGCGCCCCGGGCGCGGAACTCGCCGCGCTGGCCGGCCACGAGGTGCTGCGTGTGATCGACAGCATCGCGAGCCAAAGGGACTGGATTCCCCCCGCAAGACAAGGGACGCCGGAGCGGGAAAACACTACCTACCTGGTAGCCGACTCGTCGCGCCTGTCCTTCCTGGCCGACGGCTGCGCGGACGACGTCATCGCCGATGACCGGGCGCTGTCCACCCACCTCGCCGCCGAGGCGATGATCGCGGAGATCGTGCGCGTCATGCGCCCGGGCGGGGGGGTGCTCGCCTGCGTCGACTCGCTGGTGCTCGGCATGGCGGCGCTGGCGGACCAGCACCGGTGGGCCCACCTGGTGGACCTGCCGCACGCCGATGTGGTACTCGTGCCCTGGCCGGATGGGACCATCACCCGGTGCTACGGCCCGGACCAGGCGCGCGAGCTGTTCACCGGGGCCGGGCTTGCGGTGGACTGGATCAGGCCGCGCACCGTGTTCTCCGAGTCCATGGTCGCGCAGGTGCTCCGGCGCGACCCGGCCAGCCTGCCCAAGCTTGTCCGGGCCGAACTGGCCGCCAGGTCCGACGAGTCACTCGGCGCGCAGCTGGTCATCGCGGCGCACAAGCGCCAGGCGGGCTAGCGGCGGCGGGCGGGCTAACGGCGGCGGGCGTGCTTGGCCTGGCAGCCGACGCAGCGGGACGCGTCGGGCCGCGCCTCGAGCCTGCCCTCGGGAATGTCAGACCCGCAGTCCACGCACCGGCCGTAGGTGTTCGCGTCGATCCGGGTGAGCGCGGCGAGCACCCCGTCTCGCTGGCCACGGGCCGAGTGCAAGATCGCCTCGGTGCGGTCGGCCTCGGACAGCGTGGATCCCGCATCGGCCGAATCCTGCGGATACCCCGCGCCGGCCAGGGGCGCGGGACGTTCACCCTGCAGGATGGCTATCGATCGGTCGAGGTCGTCGCGCATCTCCTCAAGGCGCTTACGGGCGACGGTAATCTCCACTGGTGTCCTCGCATCCCGTCCGCGTGTGCCGCGCAGCCCAGGCCGTGTTCCGGCCGCGGCCGCGTGCCGCGGACCTAGAACAACTCGCCAGGCGGCCGCTCCTGGTCGGCGGAAAGCGGCGCGATGAGTTCGGGCCCGTTGTTCCGCACGAAGTTGACCGCCGTCGAAACGGGGTGTGACGTCAAGCCGCCCGCCATGGCGGGCAGCATGGTCGCGTGAAGCTGGCCGGGCTCGGAGTTGTCCGGGTTAAGCCAGTCGGCCCAGTGGTCGCGCGCGATCACCATGGGCATGCGGTCGTGGATCTGGCCGACGTCATCGGTGGCCTGCGTCGTGATGATCGCGGCCGTCCACAGCCAGGCGTGTTCGTGATCAGGGGGCACGGCCTCATCGCGCCAGAGCTCGTAGATTCCGGCGAAGGCCAGCGCACCACCGTCCTTCCGGTAGATGTAGTAGGGCTGCTTGCGCCGCTTCCCGTCCTCGGAAAGGGCCTGCCATTCGTAGTAGCCGTCGGCCGGGAGAATGCACCGGCGCCGGGCGAAGGCGCGCCGGAACGCGGGCTTGGCCGCCACCGTCTCGGCGCGGGCGTTGATGAGCTTGCCCCCGCCCGAGGCGTCCTTCGCCCAGGACGGGACGAGGCCCCAGCGCACGACGCGCAGTTCCCGGGCGGCGGGCCGCTCGGGCTCGTCGTGCGGAGGCTCCCCATCTCGCGGGCGTCGCTCCACGACCGCGAACACCCTCCTGGTGGGGGCCACGTTGTAGTCAGGATCGGGCTCCCGGTCCGGTCCGTCGCCGACACGGTCGCGCTCGATGCTGAACTCCTCGAGGAGCTCAAGGCGCTTACGCGCCGACACGAAGCGACCGCACATGCAAAGCTTCCCTAAGTGAATGCAATCCGGACACGTCCCATTAAGCCTGGATTGGCATTTCATAACCATAATCCGCCTCCGCCAAACCACCGGGTGCCCCGGTAAGAGGGCCGGGTGGCACAGGGGGGTATGCGGGGACGGGTAGCCCCCCCATACGGGGGGTCACCGGGGGGTCGCCCCCCGGGGCAACACAGTACGCTCAAGGCTATGCACGCCGCCAACGACGAACGGGACCGGGCATGGGCCGCTCCCGCCGCGACCGGTCCGGTCAGCGCCGCCGTCCGGCTGCCCGCGTCCAAGTCCATCACCAACCGGGCGCTGGTCCTGGCCGCCCTGTCCGACCGGCCGGCCTTGATCGCCAATCCGCTGCGGGCCAGGGACACCCTGCTCGCGGCCGCCGCGCTGCGCGCCATGGGGGCCGAGGTCACCGACGGCGGGGCCGAATCCGGAGGGGCCGAACCCGGCGGGGCCGAAGCCGGAGGGGCCGAACCCGGAGGGGCCGAACCCGGCGCGGGATGGCGGGTCACCGCGGGGCAGCCGCCGACGGGTTCGCGGGTGAGGGTCGACGTGGGCAACGCCGGCACCGTCGTGCGGTTCCTGCCCGCCGTCGCCGCGCTGACCTCGGCGGCGGTGCATTTCGACGGGGACGAGCGGATCAGGCAGCGCCCGGTCGGCCCGATCCTGGCGGCACTGCGCGAACTCGGCGCCCGCATCGAGGACGACGGCCGGGGTGCGGTCCCGTTCACGGTGCTCGGGCAGGGCCGGGTGCGCGGCGGGGCCGTCACGCTGGACGCCTCCGATTCGTCTCAGCTGATCTCCGGGCTGCTGCTGGCGGCCCCCCGGTTCGACCGGGGCATCGAGATCCGTCACGAGGGCCCGCCGGTCCCCTCGGCCCCGCACATCGCCATGACCGTCCGCATGCTCCGGGCCGCCGGCGCCGACGTCACCCAGACGCGCTCCGGCGAAGGTGAGGCGGGACGGCCGGACGGGTGGCGGGCCGGGCCGGGCCGGCTCGACCTGGGTTCGGTCACGGTGGAGCCGGACCTGTCCAACGCGGGGCCGTTCCTGGCCGCGGCGCTGGTGACCGGCGGGACGGTCACCGTGCCCGGCTGGCCGCGGGACAGCCTGCAGGCGGCCGGTCCGATCCTGGACGTGCTGACCCGGATGGGGGCTCGGTGCGAGTCCGGTCCAGGCGCGCTGACGATATCGGGGACCGGCACGGTCCGCGGCATCGACGCGGACCTGCGTGACGTCGCCGAACTCGCGCCGGTGCTGACCGCGGTGGCGGCGCTGGCGGACACGCCGTCGGCGTTCACCGGGCTGGCGCACACCCGCCGCCACGAAACCGACCGGCTGGCCGCGCTGGCCAAGGAGATCAACGCGCTTGGCGGCGACGTCACCGAACTGCCCGACGGCTTGCAGATCAGGCCGCGAACGCTGCGGGCGCACGCAGCCGACGGCCCGTTCTGCTCCTATGAGGACCACAGGATGGTGATGGCGGCGGCCGTGCTCGGCCTGGCCGTACCCGGCATCCGCGTGGCCGGCGCGCAGACCGTGGCCAAGACCTTCCCCGGGTTCACCGGGGTCTGGGCGGAAATGCTGGGAACGGGCATGCTGGGATCGGGACGCTGAGCCCCCGGCCCGGCTACGCGCAGCTCGACGAGGATGACGTCCGGGTCAGGCCCGGCCGCGGTTCGCGGCCGCGCACCAGGCGGCGTCCCGCGCACTCGAGCGCCACGACGGGCTTCGTGACCAGCGTGGACCGCGGCCGGTACGGCTGCATGGCCGACGGCGGGCTGATCGTCGCCATGAAGGCCCGTGAGCTTGGCCGCGGCTCGGTGGTGGTCGGCGACCGGGTCGCGCTGGCCGGCGACACCTCGGGCGCCGAGGGGACGCTGGCCCGCATCGTCCGGGTGGAGCCGCGGACCAGCGCGCTGCGCCGCTCCCCCGACGACACCGACCCGACCGAACGGATCATCGTGGCCAACGCCGACCAGATGGTGATCGTCTGCGCGCTGGCCGCGCCGCCGCCGCGGCTCCGCTTCGTCGACCGCTGCCTGGTCGCCGCGTACGACGCCGGGCTCGACCCGCTGCTGCTGCTGACCAAGGCCGACCTGGCGTCGCCGCGCAAGATCCGCGCCTTCTACGCTCCGCTCGGCCTGCCCATGCTGACCACGCGGCGACCGCTGCCGCCGCGCACGCTGGCCCGGGTGCGCAACGTGCTGACCGGCCGGATCAGCGTGCTCATCGGGCAGTCGGGGGTGGGCAAGTCCACGCTGGTGAACACGCTGGTCCCGGAGGCGGCCCGGACGACGGGAACGGTCAACCCGGTGACCGGCCGGGGCAGGCATACCTCCTCGTCCGCGGTGGCGCTGCCGCTGGGCGACGGCTGGCTGATCGACACGCCGGGACTGCGCGGGTTCGGCCTCGGGCACGTGAGCGCGGAGCGGGTGGCGGAGGCGTTCGGGGACCTGGCCGAGGGCACGGCCGGGTGCCCGCCCGGATGCGACCACCTGTCGCCCGGCTGCGGGCTGGACGACTGGGCGCGCGAGCGCCACGCGGAGGCGCGCCTTGACTCGCTGCGCCGCCTGCTGCGCAGCCGGGAAGGCACCGACTAGCGGGCTCGTGACGTCCGGGTTCGCCCGCGGGGGCGGGGCGGACCGTCCGGGAAGCACCACGGCTCTTCGGGGTCTGCCCGCGGGACGCGAGGCGGGGTTTCTGGGAAGCACCAGCGCTCGGTCCTGTCCGCCCCGGGAAGGCGTGGCGGGCCCGGGGGGAAGCACCACGGCTCGTTCGGAAAAATAAAGGTCTTACGCATCGAAGGTTCCACCTGCCCGCCAGTAGACGCCGGATGCGGTCCTGGACAGGAACTGCTCGTCGACCAGGTACCGGCGCAGGGCGCAGTGGTCGTCGAAGACCGCCTTGAGGATCTGGTCGACGGCCGGCTCTGGGTACCTGCGGCCCGGCTCGAACGCCTGCGCCACCTGGTCGAGCAGCAACCGCCGGCGGGTGCGCTTGGCCGGGACCGCCATGATCCTGCCGTCCCGGATAAAGGGCCGCAACTGGGCCGGCGGGTCGGCAAGCAGGCCGTCACGGTTGGGCTCCACCTTCTTAGTATGACGCGCGCCTGCTGGCGAGCGGGATGTCCCAGGCGGTACCGTTTCGCGGGTGGCCCGTTACGACGACGACCTGCGCTTCGCGCACGTCCTCGCCGACGCCGCCGACGACATCACCGCCAGGCGGTTCCGTGCGCTCGACCTGCGGGTCGAGACCAAACCTGACCTCACGCCGGTCACCGATGCCGACCACGCGGCCGAGGAGTCGCTGCGCAACGTGCTGCGGCGGGCGCGTCCACGGGACGCGGTGCACGGCGAGGAGTTCGGCCGGGCCGGGGTCGGGCCGCGCTGCTGGGTCATCGACCCCATCGACGGGACGAAGAACTACGTTCGCGGGGTCCCGGTCTGGGCCACGCTGGTCGGGCTGATGGACGGCCCGACTGTGGTGGTGGGGGTGGTGTCGGCGCCGGCCCTCGGCCGCCGCTGGTGGGGCGCGCTGGGCGGCGGCGCGTGGACCGGGCGCAGCCTGACCAAGGCGTCACCGTGCCGCGTGTCGGGGGTGACCAAGCTCGGCGATGCCTCCATGTCCTATTCGGGCCTGGGCGGATGGGCCGAACGCGGGCTGCTCGACAACTTCCTCGGGCTGACCCGCTCGGTGTGGCGGACCCGCGCGTTCGGGGACTTCTGGTCGCACATGCTGGTCGCCGAGGGCGCCTGCGACGTCTCGGCCGAACCGGAGGTGTCCCTGTGGGACCTGGCCGCGCTGCAGATCATCGTGACCGAGGCCGGCGGGCGGTTCACCACGCTCGAGGGCGAGGCCAGGCCCGACGGCGGCAGCGTCGTATGCACCAACGGCTTCCTGCACGACGAGGTGCTCACGCAGCTGAATGGCGGGACCAGGGGCTGAGGGGGGTTGCCCTCCGCGGTGATGTGGCGGATGCTTGTTGGACGTCACAAATTCACAAGCGAGAAGCAAGGGGGCGATCTCGTGAAGGTCCGAGACGGCATGTCGCACCTTGTCCTGACCATCGGGCCCGCGCACACGCTGCGGCAGGCGGCCCGCATGATGTCCGCGCGCCGGATCGGGGCCGCGGTGGTAATCGATCCGGAGCACGCGGGCATCGGCATCCTGACCGAACGTGACCTCCTGGACTCGATCGCCGCGGGCCAGGACCCCGACGCCGAACTGGTCGCGCAGCACCGCACCGAACACCTGGTGTACGCCTCACCCGAGTGGACCCTCCAGGACGCGGCCGCCGCGATGGTCAGGGGCGGGTTCCGGCACCTGGTCGTGCTCGAGGGCAACGACGTGGCCGGACTGCTGTCGATGCGGGACATCGTCCGCTGCTGGACGTCCGCCGACGCGGCCGCGCCGCAGCCCGTCGCCACCTCGGCCTGAACCGCGCCGCGACGCCGACATTCCCGGCGGCAGCGCATTTCAGCGGCAGCGCATTTCCGCGGCAGCCGCATTTTGGCGGTATTTCTACCGAATTAGCGGCATTCCCCGGGTCGCCGGCAAAGATGGGCCTGGTTTTTCTTTATCTTTTCGTGGCGGGCACTGCGGCGTGGCTGAACGGCGTTCCGATACGCGCATGCCTACCATCGTGCCGAATGTCATTTACGGGGATCGGGGCATTAGGCAGCTTGCGCATTGTTGATTTGGCGTTAGCGGCCGCGGCCCCGTCATGCGATGACAGGAGGCCCTCGATGAGTCTGGAGCCCTCGAAACGGCGGATCGCCGCCATGATGACGGCGGCTGCGCTCACGGCGGCGTGCGCGCTGGCGGCGGCCATGGCCGCCCCTTCGGCCCCGGCGTCACGCCTGTTGGCGTCGCCGTCATCCCCGCCGCCGGGCGAGGCCGCGGTCGCGCAGGGCATCGGGCCGAGCGTGCTCGGCGGCGCCACCGTCCTCGGCGACACGCCGCCGGACACGCGGGAAAGCGTCTCGTTCGTCCTGCGCGGGCGGGACCTGCTCGGCCTGGAGTCAGCCGTCGACGCGGGCCGGTCTCCCGACCTGACCGTGGCCCAGTTCGCCAGCCAGTACGGCCAGCCCGGCACCGCGATCACCGCCCTGGATGACTACCTCAATCGCTACGGGATCACCACCAGCGTCTACCCGGACGACCTCGATGTGACGGCCAGCGGCACCGCGGCTGAATTCGACAGCGCGCTGTCGGTACAGCAGGAGCAGTACAAGGTCCCGGCGGTGCCGGCGCACGATGGGCTTGCCGGCATCCCCGCGCAGCAGGTCCACGGCACGGCGGCGGACCCGTACCTGCCCGTGGGCGTCGCGCCCGGCGTGCTCGCCGTTCTCGGGCTGACCGACTACGCGCCGTTCTCCGACGACCTCACCCGCACGCCCGACGGCACGACCGAGTCGGACTCGATCGCGCCGACCGCCACCTACACGGGCAACCTGACCCCGGCCGATTTCGCCCGGGACTACGACCTGGACCCGCTGTACCGCGACGGCATGACCGGCCAGGGGCAGACGCTCGGCGTTGTCACGCTGGCGGGCTTCGACCCTTCGGCCGCGTACTACTTCTGGAACGACGTGCTTGACTTGGGAGCCAAGACCGACAGGATCACGGTCTACGACGTGGACGGCGGTCCCGGCGCGCCGAGCGAGGCGGCCGGCTCGGGCGAGAGCGACCTGGACGTGGAGCAGTCCGGCGCGCTGGCCCCGGACGCCGACGTCGTGGTCTACGCCGCGCCGAACACCGACTCCGGCTACGTCGACGCCTTCTTCGCCGCGGCCAGCCAGAACCTGGCCGGCACGCTGTCGTCGGGTTGGGGGATGCCGGAGACCGCGACGCTCGCGTCCGCGGCCGCGGCGGAGGAAGCCCCCGCCTACGCGGAGGCGTTCGACGAGGCGTTCCTCGAACTGGCGGCGCAGGGCCAGAGCACGTTCGTCGCGGCGGGCGACGGCGGAGCCTACGACGCGTTCGGCGACCTGGGCACCACCAACCCGTCGGTCGCCAGCCCGGCCGACAGCCCGTTCGTTACCAGCGTGGGCGGTACGACGCTCGCCGGGACGATCACGGCGACCGCGGGAGCCGCCACCGTGAAGGCGACGATTGCCGCGCAACGCACCTGGGGCTGGGACTGGCTGTGGCCGGACTACGCCGCGTTCGGCTACCGGACCGAGGAGTCGTTCGCGACCGCGGCGGTGGCCGGCAGCGGCGGCGGCTTCAGCAGCTTCGAGCCGGCTCCGCTGTACCAGGAAATCCTGGAGCGGCAGGGCTCGCCCGACCTGGACGGCTACAGCGCCGTGCCGTACCTGATGCCATCCGGCTACGGCACCGTCAACGGCCTCTACCTGCCCACGCAGTGGAGCTTCGATGCAGCGCCGACCGTGCTGCAGGGCTCGGGAACCGGCCGCGGGCTGCCCGACCTGGCCACCGACGCCGACCCGTTCACCGGTTACCTGCTGTACGACCCGCTGGCCTCGCCCGCGCTGCAGAGCGGCTGGGGCGGCACGAGCTTCGGCGCCGCGCAGCTCAACGGCGCGGCGGCCGTTATCGACCAGTTCGTGGGCCACCGCACCGGCCTGTGGAACCCGTCCATCTACGCCTTCGCTCTCTCCGGCCACTCGCCGTTCACGCCGCTGACCGCCCAGGGCACGGGCAACGACAACCTGTTCTACACCGGCACACCCGGACAGGTCTTCAACCCCGGCTCCGGCCTCGGCTACCCCGACCTGGCCAAACTGGCCGACGACTTCTTCGCCTAGCCGGAGCGGGCTGTTTCATGATCATGGGTAGAAACTGGCAATAGTTGCCCAAAACTACCCACGATCATGGTCGGCGACCAGGCGTCGCGAGTGGTCGGGTGGGGGGAGGGGTGGGGTGGGTGGGGCGGCGCGGTGGGCACGCGGTGGGGTCCGGTATGCCCGACACTTAGGGCATGAACCGGGAGCGGGCGGAGACGTTCCTGCGGCTGCTGGCCGAGGCCGGGCTGCGCGAGCCGCCCATGCAGCTGCCGTCGCGCACGCCCGGGCCCGCCCCGTTCTTTACTGCGCCGGCCGGCCTCCTCCAGGCCGCGTGGGCGCTGATCGCCGTGGGCGCGCTCGACCTTGAGACCGCCGAGGCCATTCTGGCCGATGTCGAGCTGGCGCTGGTCGCGCGGCGCGGCTTCGGGGGCCCCAGCCGCCTGGGCCGCCTGGGCCTGTTGGCCCGGACCAGCGGGGCACTGTTGGGCTGGCCAGGATCGGTGCCGCCGGGACCGGGCGGGCCAGCGTCGGGAGCGCCGGGACCGGGCAGGCCAGCGTCGGGAGCGCCGGGACCGGGCGGGCCAGCGTCGGGGGAGACAATCCCGGGGGAACCGGGGCCGACCGAGCCGGGGCCGGGCGGGACGGGGCCGGGCGGGACGGGGCCGGGCGAGACGGTCGGAGCGCCGGACCGGTGCGTGCCGGTCGGGCGCCTGGTCCTGTTCCATGACGAGACGCTCAGCGGCGAGCTCGGCCTCATGTCGTACGCGCACACCGCCGCCGGCGCCCGGCTGACCACGGTCTGGCAGGCGCGTGACCCGCTGGGCCGGCGCCGTCACGGCGTGCCCCCGGTCGAGGCGTTCACCGTGATCGACGACCGAGGGAACGGCTACGACCTGCAGTTCGCCGCCGGGGGACGGACCGAGTTCACCTGCGACCTCGTCCTGCGGCCCGACCCGCCGACCGATATCCGCTGGCTGGACATCACCGCCCCGGGCGAGCGGGCCGTGCGCGTCGACCTGGCACGCAGGGTCGACGGCGGGCCGCAGCGGGTCAGCCGGACCGACCAGTCGGCCGGGGAGCACCTGCTGAACCGGATCGCGGAACGGCTGCTCACGATCGCGCCGGAGTTCCCGCACGAACTCCGGCTGCGGCTGACCGCGGTGACGCCGGAGCCGGTGACCAACCTGGCCGCGGGCCTGGGCGCCGCCGTCGCGGCGCTCGAGGCGGCCGAGGCGCTCTCCCCGCTGAGCCCGGTGCCGGCCCGGCTGGCCACGCTGTGCGAGACGCTGCGCATCCACGGGCACGGGATCACCGTGCCGGCGGCGCTTGACCTGCCAGAACCGTGGCTCAGCATGCTCTCGTACTACCATCGGCGCCGACCCGACGCCGCGCGGCCAGGCGACGGTTTCGCCGCCGTGGCCGCCGCCCTGCCCGAGCTCGACGGCCTTAGGCTGGTCCTGCTCGGCCTGCACAATTACGACGGGAGCACCTGGCTGGACGCGCTGGCCCTCGGCGCCGGGACCCGGCTGCCCGACCGCAGGCAGTGGGCGCCGGGCCTGGACATGGCCTTCCCGCTTTCGGTCTGGGTCAGGGACAGCTCGGGTCGGTGGCACGTCGGCCGCCCCGCGGGCTGGCAGGAGAACGGCGACGAGGCCGCGCTCACCCTGCGGCTGCTGCCGCCGCTGACCAGGGCCCCGGACCGGATCGAGGTGCTGGCGGCCGGGCGTTCGGCTGAAGCCCGCGTCACGCTGCCGCTGGAGTGGGGATGAATTTGGTACCGAACGAAACGTGGTTCGCCTGCCTGCCCGACTGCGAGACTTCCGTGCCGTGCGGGCAGGGCCGGCACACGGTCCGCTGGGAAGCCGGATCGCTGCGGCTGGTGTCGCATCCCGACGCCGAGGCCGAGCTCGTGCTGGCCGCGCTGGGCGGGGACAAGGCCAGGTGCGTCGAGGTGGCGCAGGCGTGGGAACGGCACGCAGCCGACCTGTCGGTGCTGGCCATCGGGCCCCGCGGCCCGGCAGACCGGATCGCGGTCGGCTGGGCCGACGTGGACGCGGCCGCGCAGGGCGGCCACGGGGCCGGCCCTGCGATCGGGCGGGTCCCCCGGTTCGGGTTTCCGCAGACAGGACCGATGCGGCCCCTCACGATCAAGGCCGGGATGGTACCCGGGACGGGGCAGCCCGGGACGGGGCAGCCCGGGACGGGGCAGCCCGGGACGGTGCCGCCCGGGACGGGGCAGCTGGCCAGCCCGCCGTCGGCGGCCCTAGCCCGGGCGGCGGCCAGGCGGCGGCAGCTACAGGACGAGCGGGACGAGGCCCGGCTGCGCCGCAGCGACATGCTGTCGCTGCTCGCGCTTGGGTATGGGTTCCAGGTCAGGCTGATCGGCCAGGTGGCCGCGGCGCACGCCGCGCCGGGCCATGCCGGCGCGCCCGCGGACGCGCCGGCTCATGACGCGCGTCCGGCCCTGATCGCCGCGATCGCCGGGCGCCTGGCCCCGGTGGCCGAGCAATGGCTCGGCATCGACCCGGACCAGGTCGTCGTGGCCCTGCATCCGGGAACAGGGCATCCGGGAACGGGGCATCCGGGAACAGGGCACGAAGGACCCGGCTGGGGATCGGCCGAACTGACCGGGCGGGGCGAGGGCCGGCGGCTGCGGGTGAGCCTGCCGGCCGGGTGGCTGGCCTCGGTCTGGGCCTGCGGGCTCGCCCTCGTCGGACGGTACCTGGTCGTCGCGGTGCAGCAGCCGGGCTGGCCGGACGCCCGGGTGCTCGGGCTGCGTTCGCCCGCAGCGGAGCCCGAGGTGCTGGACGTGCACGCCGACCCGGACGGTCCCGCCGATGTCCCACACTGGGAGATATGAGCGAGGTGGTTAGCGGCCCGGCGAACCCGGCGGCCGAGGCGCTCGGGGTCGCGGTCGCGGCCCGGGTTCCCGTGCTGTTGTGGGGCGCGCCGGGGACGGGCAAGACGTCGGCGATCCGGGCCATGGCCCGCGCCATGGGCCTGCCCTGCGAGACGGTCATCGCCTCGATCAGGGAGCCGTCGGACTTCGCCGGGCTGCCCATCGTGGTCGGCGGCGTGGTCCGGTTCGCTCCCCCGGCGTGGGCGCGGCGGCTGGCCGAGGCGGGGCACGGCCTGCTGTTCCTCGACGAGCTTTCCACCGCACCGCCCGCGGTGCAGGCGGCGCTGCTCCGGGTCGTGCTCGAGCGTTCGGTGGGCGACCTGGAACTGCCGGACGAGGTGGCGGTGGTGGCCGCGGCCAACCCGCCCGAGCAGGCCGCGGACGGCTGGGACCTGTCCGCGCCGCTGGCCAACCGGCTGTGCCACCTGTCGTGGCAGGCCGATCCGCGCTCGGTAGCCGACGGCCTGGCCGGCGGGTGGGCGGCGCCGACGGTCCCGGTGCTGCCGGACGGCTGGCAGGCCGAGGAGATCTTGGCCCGCGGGCTTGTCGCCGCGTTCCTGCACGTGCGGCCCGCGCTGGCGTGCGCGCCGCCGACCGAAGCGGCCTCGGCCGGACGCGGCTGGCCGTCGCCGCGGACCTGGGAGATGGCAGGCCGGCTGATGGCGGCCGCGGGCGCGGCCGGCACGTCGGACGAGGCGCGTTCGGCCCTGATCAGGGGCGCCGTCGGCGACGGTGCCGGGGTGGAGTTCCTGGCCTGGCTGGTGGAGATGGACCTGCCCGACCCGGAACAGGTCCTGGCCGACCCGACCGCGTTCCGGCTGCCGGAACGCGGCGACCGGGCCTACGCCGCGCTGGCCTCGATCGCCTCGGCGGTCGCCTCGAACCCGACCCCGGACCGCTGGACGGCGGGCTGGCAGGTGCTCGGCCTGGCCGCGGACGGCGCGCCCGACGTGGCCGCGGTGGCGGCGCGGGTGCTCGCCAGGTGCCGCCCCGAGGGTGCGGCCCTGCCCGCCGAGATCCGCCTGTTCGCGCCCGTCCTGCGCGACGCCGGGCTGTTGCAAGGCTGATCGTGACGGCCGGGTTCGAGGGGCTGGCGGCGGCGCGGCTGTGGGCCGCGACGCGGTTCCCTTACCTGGCCACCGGGCTGTTCGGGGCCCAGGTGATCGCCGCGGCGGGCAGCGGGACGGTGTCGGTGGACGAGGCCTGGCGGATGCGCGCGGATCCCGATCTGGTGGCGGGCTGGACGCCGGCCCAGCTGGGCAGCGTGCTGGTCCATCACGTGTGCCACCTGCTGCGCACGCACGGGGAGCGGGCCCAGGCGATCGGGGTCGGGCCCGAGGAGGCGCCCGCCTGGCTGCGGGCCGCGGACGCGGAGATCAACGACGACCTCGTGCCGGCCGGGCTTGACCTGCCGGGCCGGCCGGTCCTGCCCCGCGACCTCGGCGCCGCCGACGGGCTGCTGGCCGAGCAGTACTTCGAGGCGATCCGGGGGGCGCGAACCACTGAAGGGGAGGCGGCGGCCGGCTGGCTCGACTGCGGAACCGGCGCCGACGGGGTGGCGCGGCCGGGCGACGGGCCGCCGGGGCTGTCGGGCTGGCAGGCCGACCTGCTGCGGCGGCAGGTGGCGCAGGACGTCATCGCACACGGCAAGCTGCCAGGGAGCGTGCCGGCCGGGCTGTTGCGCTGGGCCGAGCAGGTGCTGAACCCCAAGGTCAACTGGCGCACGCTGCTGAGGGCCGAACTGCGCCGCGCCGTGGCCGAGGTGTCGGGCGCGGTCGACTACTCCTACCGGCGGCCGTCGCGCCGCTCCGCCGTGGCCGGCGACGTGGTGCTCCCGGCGCTGCGGCGGCCGGTGCCGGAGGTCGCCGTGGTCTGCGACACCTCGGGCAGCATGACGGCCGATCTGCTGGCCGAGGCGCTGGCCGAGGTCGAGGGGCTGCTGCGGGCGGTCGGCATGACCCGGCAGGTCCGCGTGCTTGCCTGCGACACCGCGGTCGGCCCGGCCCAGCGGGTCCGCTCGTCCCGGCAGGTCGAGCTGATCGGCGGCGGCGGGACCGACATGGGCGCGGGCATCGCGGCGGCGGCCGCGCTGCGGCCAAGGCCCGCCGTCACGGTCGTGCTGACCGACGGGTACACGCCGTGGCCGCCGCTGGCTCCGAAGGGGATGCGGGTGGTGGCCGGGCTGCTCGGGCCGCACGCCCCGGCCGCCCCGCCATGGATCCGGTCCGTGCGGGTCGAGGCCGACTGACGGCTGGGCGGGCCGGGCCCTGTTTGCTCGGGCCCTGTTTGCTCGGGTGGGGCGTTTGATGATCTGCTAACTGGCCATGAAGACCAGGCCAGAGGCGCAGCGGGTGATGACGCTGATCGCGGTCGCGCTCACGTTCGGGTCGGGGGCGTCGGACGTGGCCAGCTTCACCCGGCTGGGCAACGTCTTCGCCAGCGTCATGACCGGGAACATCGTGCTGTGGGGCCTGTCGGCGGCTCGCGTGTCGGCCACGCTGGCCAGCCACACCGCGGTGGCGATCGCCGGGTACATCGCCGGCGTGGCCCTTGGCGCGTGGGTCGCGCACGGCGCGCGCACGGCGGCCGGACGTAAGCCTGACGCGGGCCCGGACCGCCTGCTGGCGCCGCAGGTCAGGTGGGCCCTGCGCGTCGAGCTCACGCTGCTGGCCGGCTTCGCGGCGGGATGGGAGCTCTGCGGGGCCAGCCCGGCGGGCTGGGCGCAGATCTGCCTGCTCGCGACGCTGTGCGCGGCGATGGGCGTGCAATCCTCTGCGGTCAAGGACATGGGCCTGACCGAGGTGTCCACCACCTACCTCACCGGCACGCTGACCGGGCTGGTGTCCTCGCTGGCCAGTCCCGGGCAGGACACGCCGCACGGACTGCGAAGGTTCGGCGTGCTGATCGGGCTGCTGGCCGGGGCCAGCTTGTGCGGGCTCTTTGTCGCCACCGCCGCCGACGGGGTGCCCGCCCTGCCGCTGGGCGCGCTGATAACGACCCTCGTGCTGGCCCGCCGCTGATCATCGAGCCGCGTAAGGCACTCGTGCAGGATCCGGCCAGCCGGGGGACAACTTCCTTAGCAGACTTCTGCCTCCTCAGCGGAATGTCACTACGGGGTGGCAGCATGTGGCCATGGAGCGGGCGGGAGACGCGGCGTGAGGCCGGCGTTGAAGGCGGGGTTGCTGCCGGTGTGGCGGGACCGGGACACGCTGCAGTTGGGGATCGACCCGCGGCGGGCGGTGGCGCTGCGCGGGCTCGGGCCTGCCGCGGCCGTCATCAGCCTGCTCGACGGGAGCCGGGACCGCGGCGGCCTGATCGAGGTGGCGCGGACCTTCGGGATCCCGCCCGAGGCGGTCAACCGGATCCTGGGCCTGCTGGCCGAGGCGGGGGTGCTTGACGACTTCCCGTTCGGCCTGCACGCCTGCCTCCCGGAGCCGGTGCGAGCGCGGCTGGCACCGGAACTGGCCACGGCGTCGCTGGCCTACTCTGGCAGCGACGGCGGGGCGCGCACGCTGGCCCGGCGCCGGGCCGCGTTCGTCCGGGTGCACGGCGCGGGCCGGACAGGCACGTGCGTGGCCACGTTCCTCGCGGCCTCGGGGGTCGGGCACGTCGCGTGCGCCGACCCCGGGCTGGCCGAGCCCGCCGACCTGGCGCCCGCCGGGCTGATCGAGGCCGACCTGGGGCAGCCCAGGCAGGACGGCGCGGCCAGGGCCGTCGGGCGGGCCGCGCCCGACGTGCGGACCCGCGACGACGGGACGGTCCCCGACCTGGTCGTTCTCACCGGGCCTGCGCTGCCGGACCTGGCCGGCGGGCTCATGCGCGACCGGGTGCCCCACCTGGCGACCTGGACCGGGGAGGCGATCGGCGTGATCGGGCCGCTGGTGCGGCCGGGGCGTTCGGCCTGCCTGCGCTGCGTGCACCTGCGCAAGGCCGACGCGGACCCGGCCTGGCCGAAGATCGCGGCCCAGGCCACCTTCGCCCGGGCCACGCCGCCGGCCTGCGACACCGTGCTGGCCGCGACGGCAGCCGCGCTGGCCGCCGCGCAGGCGCTCGCACTCATCGACCGGGGCCACGGGGTTCCGGTCACGGTGAACGGGACGCTGGAGGTGGTCCTGCCGGACTGGCAGTGGCGGCGCCGTACCTGGCCGCCGCACCCGGCATGCGGGTGCGGGGCAGCCGCCGCGGCGGCGCAGCGTCACGACTCTTACTCGCCCGGGCTGCGCCGTAACGATGCGGTAACGGATGCTCCCTAGCGTGTCTTATATGAGTCAGATGACGGAACGGCAGACCGAACCCGGCACGCGGCGGTACTACGCGCTGCGCGGTGTACGGGAGAATATTTATGTGAATGATGTGCCGCGCAGCACGGTCGCCCGGGCGGCCAAGCTGGCCGGGCTGCCGATCGGCCTGGCCGGGCGCACGGCACTCGGGGTCGGCAAGCGGATCGGCGGGCGCTCGGCTGAGATCGTGGCCGAGGAGATCCAGCGGCGCACGGCCGAGCAGATCTTCCGGGTTCTTGGCGAGCTCAAGGGCGGCGCCATGAAGCTGGGCCAGGCCCTGTCGATCTTCGAGGCCGCGCTACCGCCGGAGATAGCCGGGCCGTACCGGGCCACGCTGACCAGGCTGCAGGAGGCCGCGCCGCCGCTGCCCGCCCGGACCGTGCACCAGGTCCTGGCCGGGGACCTGGGTCCGGACTGGCGGGAGAACTTTGCCGAGTTCGACGACGTGCCCGCGGCCGCGGCGTCCATCGGGCAGGTCCACCGGGCGGTGTGGCAGGACGGCAGGCCGGTCGCGGTGAAGATCCAGTATCCCGGGGCCGGGCGCGCGCTGATCAGCGACTTCACCCAGCTCAGCCGGGCCGGGCGGCTGTTCAGCCTGCTGATGCCCGGGCTTGAGGTCAAGCCGCTGCTTGACGAGCTGCGCGACCGGGTCACCGAGGAACTCGACTACGAGATGGAGGCCGGCTCGCAGCGGGCCTTCGCCGCGGCGTACCGGGATGACCCGGACATCTACGTCCCTGACGTCATCACCGGCACGAGCCACATCCTGGTCACGGAGTGGATGGACGGCACCCCGCTGTCGCGGATCATCAGCGACGGCAGCAAGGCCGACCGCGACCGGGCCGGCATCATGCTCGTCAGGTTCCTGTTCTCCGGGCCGGCCCGGGCCCGGCTGCTGCACGCGGACCCGCACCCGGGCAACTTCCGGCTGCTCGAGGACGGACGGCTCGGCGTGCTCGACTTCGGTGCGGTCGACCGGCTGCCGGACGGGCTGCCGCCGCTCTTCGGCCGCCTGCTGCGGATCATGCACACCGACGAACCGGACGTGGCCGAGGTCGAGCGGGAGCTTCGCGCGCACGGGTTCCTGCGGCCCGGCATCCAGGTGGACCTGGACGCGCTGCGCGCCTTCCTGGCGCCGACGGCCGAGCCGTCGAAGGTGGACTCGTTCAAGTTCAGCCGCGAGTGGCTGCGCGGCGAGGCGGCCCGGGTCACCAACATGAGCACGACCAACATCAGCCGCAAGCTCAACTTGCCGCCGTCCTACGTGCTCATCCACCGCGTGTCCACGGCCGGCATCGGCGTGCTGTGCCAGCTTGAGTGCGAGGGGGAGTTCCGCGCCGAGGTGCTGCGGTGGGTACCCGGATACCTGGACGAGGTTGGCCCGGCGCGGGACTTACCTGCCGCGCCAGACCGGGGGGCGCTTCTCGGCGAAGGCCCGGGCCCCTTCCCTGGCGTCCTGTGAGGCGAAGACCGGCGCAATGAGCAAGGCCATCCGGTCCCACCGCTGGTCGGCGGGCCAGTCGGCGCCGCCGTCCGCGATCTGCTTGGTGGCGGCCAGCGCCAGCGGGCCGTTGGCCGCGATCCGCTGGGCGAGTTCGATGCCGGTCTGGAGGGCCCGGCCCTCGTCGGTGACCCGGTTGACCAGGCCGATTGCGGCCGCCCTTTCCGCGCCGATCGGGTCGCCGGTCAGCAGGAGTTCCAGGGCCAGGGCGCGGGGTATCCGCCGGGCCAGCAGCAGCGCCCCGCCCGACCCGGCCACCAGGCCGCGCGTGACCTCGGGCAGGCCGAACCGGGCCGACGCGCCGGCCACAACCAGGTCGCAGGCCAGCAGCAGCTCGAATCCGCCGGCCAGGGCCCAGCCCTCGGCCGCGCCCACCAGCGGCTTGCGCGGCGGGGTCTGCGTGATGCCGCACAGGCCGCGGCCGGGAAAGGACGGGACCTCCCCGGCCAGGAACGCCTTGAGGTCCATGCCGGCCGAGAACGTCCCGCCCGCTCCGGTGAGCACCGCTGCGCTCAGCGCGTCGTCCGCGTCGAGTTCGTCGACGGCGTCGCGGATGCCGACCGCGACAGCCGCGTTGAGGGCGTTCCTCGCCCCCGGGCGGTTGATGGTGATGACCAGCACGGGGCCATTGCGTTCTGTCAGTACCTCGTCGCTCATCGCGTCTCCAGCTGGCCGGGACCGGATCGGGGGGCTCGCAGCACGGCCCGTTCAGTCAAATAAATCATCCGCGGGGCGGCCGGTCACCCCGTTCCGGTGGCCGAACAGGCCCGGGCCCAGGCAGTCCGCGTACGTGTCGAACGCGGCCGGGGTTGAGGTCGCGCATGCGGCCGAGGAGTGGAACCCCGACCGGCTCGATGCCACAACGCGCCGGTTATAACCGGCTCGATGCCACAACGTATCGGCGGCGCAGGTCGGGCGCTGGCACGGCCGTCGGCACGCGCGACCTTCTGTGCACCTTCTGTACCGTTGGCAGCATGCTTCACAGCGTTACTCTTGCCTCGAACAGCGCCGTTGCGGCAACCACGCCGTCAGGTGCGCGTCGTTGCGGCAACGACGTCGCCCGGGCGGCGGGTTAGAGGCGGCCCGATGTTCCGCCGGGTCGGGCGGGGAGGGTGGCGAGTTTGCGGAAGTCCCAGCTGACGATCTTCGCCGGGACGATGCGGAGCCAGGCGTGGCGGCCGTCGTGGGTCATCTCGGGCTGGCCGAAGTACTTGGCCGCCATCAGGCGCTCGGGGCCGTCGAGCTCTGGGACCGGCGGGTCGGCGGCGCCAGTCCGCGGCACGGGGCCGATCACCGCGGCCTCGCCCTCGATCTCGACGCCGCGCAGCTCGTGGTAGTGGTGGCCGTCGTCGGTCACGACCGCCGCCCGGGGGTCACGAGACAGGTTGGCCCAGCGCTGGCTGCGGGTGAGCGAGTAGATCCACAATGCGTGCCCGTCCCAGACGAACCAGACCGGCGCGACGTGCGGGCCGGCCGGCCCGATCGTCGCGAGCCGGCAGGTCCGCTGTCCGGCCAGGAACGAGTCGAGTTCTTCCGTGCTCATCGCGATCACCCGGCCGCGTCGCTGTCCTGCCATGGCGAACCTCCCCTATCAGCGCCCTACCGGGGAGACGATAATGGCCGGGGAGGAACGCCGCCGACCGTTTGGAGACCGGCGTGATCGCACAGCCCGACGAGCTCAGCCCGCTGGATTACCTGCTGTACCGGGGCGAGTCCTACCCGGCCACCCGGTCGGCGTTCGTGAACCTGGAGATCTTGGACCGGCCGGCCGACTGGGGCCGGCTACGGGAGGCGATCGACCGGGCCAGCCGGGTGGTAGTCAGGATGCGGCAGAAGGCGGTGATCCCGCCCCTCCCGGTCACGCCGCCGCGGTGGGTGGTGGACCCCGACTTCGACCTGGATTACCACCTGCGGCGGGTGGCGCTGCCCGCCCCGGGCACGCTGCGCCAGATCCTCGACCTGGCCGAGATAACGCTGCAGGCGCCGCTTGACGTCACGCGCCCGCTGTGGGAGGCGGTGTACGTGGAGGGCATGGAGGGGGGCCGCGCCGCCCTGGTGACCAAGCTCAGCCACGCCATCACCGACGGGCTGGGCGGGATAGCCCTGTTCGAGCAGCTCTACGACACCGAACCAGAACCCGCGCCGCGGCCGATGCCGCCGGTACCGGTGCCGCGCGACCTCAGCGGCGGCGACCTGGTCCGGGACAGCCTGCGCCACCTGCCGAGGACCGTGCTGTCGGCCGGGCGGGCGACGCTCGGCGGGGCGGCTGGAGCCGCCGAGCGCCTGGTCCGGCGGCCGAGACCGGTGGCCGCCGACGTCATCGGCTTCGCGGCCTCGGCCCGCCGGGTGCTCGGCCCGCCGCCGGCCGCGCCGTCGCCACTGCTGCGCCGGCGGAGTCTGGTCAGCCGCACGATGGTGCTGGAGGTGCCCCTGTCCGAGCTGCGCGCCGGGGCCAAGGCGGTGGGCGCGTCGGTCAACGACGCCTACCTGGCCGCGCTGAGCGGCGGCCTCGGCCGCTACCACGACGCGCTGGGCGTTCGGGTCGAAGCGCTGCCGCTGGCGCTTCCGGTCAGCCTGCGCACCGGAGACGACCCGGCGTCGGGCAACAGGTTCGCGGGCGTGACCATCGCCGCGCCGGCCGGCGAACCCGATCCGGCCGAAAGGATCCGGCTTGTCCGCGAGCAGGTGATGGCGCGGCGCGGCGAGCCGGCCATCGACGTGATCGGGCAACTGGCGCCGGTGCTCAACCTGCTGCCCGACGACGCGCTGCGGGCGGTGACGGACCGGATCACGCCGCCGGACATCCAGGCCAGCAACGTGCCCGGCTACGGCCAGGAGACGTTCCTGGCCGGGGCCAGGGTGGACCGGCAGTACGGGCTGGGGCCGCTGCCGCGGGTGGCCATGATGGCAATCCTCATCTCCCGGGCTGGCACCTGCACCGTGACCGTCCGTTACGACACGGCGTCGTTCTCCGCTCCCGACCATCTCGCCAAGTGCCTGCAGCTCGGGTTCGACGAGGTGGTAGAGCTCGGGCGCCAGCGAAAGGCACCGCGAAAGGCACCGCGAAAGGCACCGGGTCCGGCGCCGGAGCCGGCCTCATGACGGCCGAGGCGGGAAACGGCCGCGGGGGACAGCTGCGGCTGCCCGGGTCGGTGGCCGAGATCGCGGCCAGTCCGCCGGGCCCGCGGGTCGGCGCGTTCTTCGACCTGGACGGGACGCTGGTCGCCGGGTTCACGGTCGCGGCCGTTACCAGGGACCGGCTGCTTCGCCGCGAGGTCGGTGCGGGCGAGCTGCTGCGCATGATGCAGCTCGCGGTGGAGTACCGGCTGGGGTGGAACCAGTTCGACGCGGTGATCTCGAGCGCGGTCCGCTCGGCCAGGGGACGGCTGGCCGAGGACGTCGAGGAGGTGGGCGAGCGAGTCTTCCGGCAGTCGGTCGCGGACCTGATCTACCCGGAGATGCGCGAGCTGGTCCGCGCCCACCAGCGGCGCGGCCACACGGTCGTGCTGAGCTCGTCGGCGCTGGCCATGCAGGCCGAGCCGGTGGCCCGTTACCTCGGCATCGAGCACGTGATCTGCAACCGGTTCGTGGTCGACGAACACGGGATGCTGACCGGCGAGATCGAACGGCCGGTGGTGTGGGGGCACACCAAGGCCACCAGCGTCCAGCGGTTCGCCGCCGATCACGGGATCGACCTGCGGTCGAGCTACTTCTACGCCGACGGCGACGAAGACGTCGGCCTGATGTACCTGGTCGGCAATCCGCGCCCGGTCAATCCGGGACCGCACATGTCGCGGGTGGCGGCCCGGCGCGGCTGGCCCGTGCTGCGGCTGCGCAGCCGGGATGCCGGCAGCCCGCTTGGCGGCATCCGCACCCTGGCCGGGATCGGCTCGCTGGCCCCGCTGGCCGCGGGCGCGCTCGGCGTCGGCGTGCTGGCCCGCAGCAGGCGGGCCGGGGTCAACTTCCTGACCAGGTACTGGCCCGAGACGGTGCTCACGCTGAGCGGCGTGACGCTGCACGTGCTCGGCGAGGAGAACCTGACCGCGCAGCGCCCCGCGGTGTTCTTGTTCAACCACCGGAACAACTTCGACGTGTTCATCGTGGCC
>Ga0187783_10000730_pt1 | contig 24030 bp, 21 predicted proteins | sample 1015_SJ02_MP02_2_FD_132471 | JGI IMG/M metagenome (GOLD analysis project Ga0187783, IMG submission 132471) | Tropical peat soil microbial communities from peatlands in Department of Meta, Colombia - 1015_SJ02_MP02_20_MG | ecosystem: Environmental > Terrestrial > Soil > Wetlands > Peat | place...
GAAGTGGAGATTAAAACCGTTTCCTTCGCCGCCGTACGACTCGAACATGCCGTTGAAGCGCACAATCGCGAATTGCTGGTCTTCCGCCCAGATGCGGCCGTTAAAGCGATTTTTCCCCGTTTTGGGCAGCGGAGTGAGGTCAAACACTGCGCAGCGCACTTCACCGAGAAATTCGCGCCCGACATACTTGAATTCGTAATGCTCGCGGTCGAATCCGCTGGTGTCGACGTAGACCATCTGGAGAAAACCGTCAGGGACGCGCGAGGAAGATTCCTCGATGTGTGCGAAGGGATTGAAGGCACCGACGCCTTTCTTCTTTTTATCGAGCATCGAGTCGTCGCTGACGCCTTTGGCTAAGGCAGCCTGCCCAAGGAAATAATGATCCTTCGTGGGTACGATGCCCATCGCGGCATCTTCCTTCATATCCTGAATATAAGTCTCCACGATGGGGCTGTATTGGCGAATGACGCCGACTTCGTCACGCTCGCGCGCAATGATGCGATCGACGGCCTGGTCGACTGTGGTTACGGGGCCGACGGCCGAGTTGGCAGCCTGCTGTTGGGCGCCGGCTGGACTGCGCGGGACTGCGGCAGCGGCGCTTGCCGAAGCGCCCGCTAGAGTGATCGTAACCAAGAACCGAGTCAACGCGCGCATGGATATTCCTCCCGGTAGCAATGTCGCACTATTTTGGATTTCGCCCAGTTAATAAGCAAGAGTAGCAAGAAGCGGTGCTGGCAGGCGAAGTGGGGGCCAATTATGTGCTCAATGGGTCAGTTGTACTTCCGGTCGGGCCCGAGAACAGGGCAATCGAGTCCCAGGCCCGAGCCAGCGCGTCAAGAAAGTGAATTAGCCCGGTCACATCCCTTTCGGCCAATGTTTGGTGATTTCGAGGGCGTCGCCTGTCTCAAGCAGACTCTTCAGGCTCGAGAGGATTGCGGGCCAGCCGTTGGACACGCCTTTGATGAGTTTTGAATCGGGCTTGTCGATCGTCTGGGTGACGCTAAGTTTCACAGAGTCTCCCACAGGTTCCAGCTCGAATGTGCACTGCGAATAGCCATCGGCCCGCATCTCCGGAATGAATTCGTTGCGCCAGGTTAGGATCAGGCGCCGAGGCTCATCTGTTTCGACTATTTCGCCGCTGTCGCCGGCGCGCCCGTCCGGAATCATCAGCTTCCACGGCGAGCCCGGTTTCCAGGTGGTTTCCTGCACGCATTCGCACCAATAACGGCGCGTAAATTCTGGTTTGGTGAGGGCATCCCACAGTTTTTCTGCCGTGGTGCGGATATAAATGACGTAAACAAAGGTGCTGTTTGCTTCACTCATCTTTCTTCCTTTCTCTCCAGTTGGGATTTCAGGTCGGTGAGAACTCGAAGGCGGCCACGCTCGTATTTCCGAATCCAACGGTCGGCAATGTCCTGAATCGGTATCGGGTTCAGGAAATGGAGTTTCTCCCGGCCGCGCCAAATGACGGCGATGAGGTTCGCGCGTTCGAGAATGGCAAGATGCTTGGTGACGGCTTGACGCGTCATGCGATGACCCGAGCAAAGCTCCTTCAGGGTTTGGCCGCTGCGCGCGAAAAGCCGGTCGAGCAGCCTGCGGCGGCTCGGGTCGGCCAGGGCCTTGAATACGATATCGGCGAGCACAGTGAATTATATGCAACCGAATGGTTGCGTGTAAAGTGTAGACTTGCCGGACAGTAGGCGAGGGAGGAAGGGGCTGCTCCGGTTTCAGCTGCCGGTGCGAACGGGCGAAGGCCAAATTGGAAGCATCGCGGCGTTCTACGCTTCGCGCTCGTTTCCCGAAGGCGCGCATGGCTTCAGTACAATACTGGCCCCGGATCTCGGGGGATCAGAATTTTCCGCGGAGGGAAGCGATGGCTGAAACGGTTGCGGAATATCGGCAGAGGATTTTGGGTAATGTTGGCGGCGGCGAGGACCCGCTGAAGCTGCAAGCGGCAGCACCGAAGAAACTCGGCCGGCTCGTCAAGGGCAGCCCGGCAGCAAAGTTGCGGAAACGGCCAGAGCCGGGAAAATGGTCAGTGGCGGAAATTGTGGCTCACTTGGCCGACGCGGAGATTGTGATTGGATACAGGATGCGGATGATACTGGGCGCACCGGGAACGCCGATTCAGGCGTTCAATCAGGACGATTGGGTCACGAGCGGCCATTACGACAAGCGCGATGTGCGGAAGTCGCTCGAGCAGTATCGCGCGGTCCGCGAGACGAATGTGGCGCTGCTGAAGTCGCTCACGCCAGACCAGTGGGACCACTTCGGCATGCATTCGGAGCGCGGCCAGGAATCCATTGGAACGATCGTCAGGATGACGGCGGGACACGATATCAATCACCTTCGGCAGATCGAGCGAATTTTGACGAAAAAGAAGTAAACGGATCGGCATCAAAAACTAAAGAGCAGATTCCTCTCTACACCGCGCCTGCCGCCTCATGTAAGCAAAGGAGGGCCACGCTTGCGCAGTTTCGCCGGATGACAATCGTGGTGTTCGACGGCTTGTCGGCCGCGTGTAGAATGTCCGCGCGATGCGCGTGGCCATCGATACCGGCGGCACATTCACGGACTGTCTTTTTCTTCGCGGTGGCCGTATCGAGATTCTGAAAGTTCCTTCCACTCCGGGCAATCCGGCCAAAGCAATCGCGAACGCACTCAAGAAGATTCTGGAAGAGGCGCCGGTGTCGGCGCGGGACCGGGGCCATGCGCGTCGGGGCGAGAGCGCGAGCACCCTCGATCTGCTCTGCGGCACAACGGTGGGCACGAACGCTTTGCTCGAACGGCGCGGCGCCCGCGTCGCGCTGGTGACGACGGCGGGGTTTGAGGACGTGCTCGAGATCGGCCGGCAGGCGCGGCCGAGCCTATACGATTTTTTCGTCGAACGGCCGGAGCCCTTGGTGCCACGGAAGCGCCGATTCGGCGCCAGGGAACGCGTGGGCGCGGATGGTAGTGTGGTCACGCGGCTGACGCCCGCAGAGGTTGCGCGAGTCGTACGGCGCGTGAGCCGATCGCATGCCGGATCCGTCGCGCTGTGTTTGCTGTTTTCGTTTCTGCGGCCCGAACACGAACGGAAGCTCGCCCTGGCTCTGCGGCGCGGCGGTTTCGCGGTTTCGGTGTCGCACGAAATCCTTCCCGAGTTTCGCGAATTCGAGCGTACGTCAACCACGGTGATCAACGCATATCTCACGCCGGTGATGAGCCGCTACCTGAGGGAGATAGCGCGGGACGCGGCGCGAGCAGCGGCCGGAAAAAATCGTACGCCGTCCAGTCGCAATGCTCGCGAAACTCAGGTGCGCGTCCGCGTGATGCAGTCGAGTGGTGGAATTCTGTCGGCGCGAATAGCAGCCAGAGAGCCCGTCCGTACGGTGCTCTCCGGGCCTGCAGGGGGCGTGCTGGGTGCAGGTCAAGTCGCGCGCAACGCAGGATTCCAGCGCGTCATCAGCTTTGATATGGGCGGCACCTCCACCGACGTGTCGTTGATCGAAGGCACTCTCCGGACAACGAATGAATCGACGATCTCGGGGCTGCCGGTCGCGGTCCCGATGCTCGAAATTCATACAGTGGGCGCGGGCGGAGGATCGATTGCACGATTCGATCGCGCAGGTGCGCTGCGCGTAGGGCCTGAAAGCGCCGGCGCCGAGCCGGGTCCGATTTGCTATGGACGCGGCGAGTTGCCGACGGTGACGGACGCGCACTTGATTTTGGGACGGCTGGGCGGTGATGGGTTGCTGGGAGGAGATTTTCGATTGGAGAACGCACGCGCGCGTGACTATATGCAGCGCGCGATTCGCGGACTGCGAGCCGTGCGGTCGGTCGAGCAGTTCGCGCAAGGAATTCTGGATGTGGTGGAAGCCACGATGGAAAAGGCCATTCGCGTGATTTCCATTGAGCGCGGTCGCGATCCGCGCGACTACACTTTGGTGGCGTTTGGCGGTGCGGGCGGGCTGCACGCGTGTTCGTTGGCGGCGAGCCTTTCGATTCCGCGAGTCATGATCCCAAAATTTCCTGGCGCGCTTTCGGCGTTGGGTATTCTGCGCGCGGATGTGGTTAAGGATCTGTCGCAGACAGTCTTGCAACGCGTCGAGTCGCTGCACGCTGCGAAGTGCGCGCTGCGTGGGCAATTTAGGCGCATCGTGCGAGAAGGCGTGCGCCAAATGCGGCGCGAAGGCTTTGTGCCGCGGAGGATTCGCGTCGCGCGATTTCTCGACATGCGCTACGTAGGGCAGGCCTACGAGTTGATGGTGCCCGAAGGCGGCGATTTTGTGGGCGGTTTCCATGGAGAGCATCAGCAGCGATATGGTTATGCCGATCCGGCGCGACCGGTCGAAGTCGTCAACGTGCGGGTTCGCGTGATTGGGTTGACCGAGACGATCAACTGGCCGCGGCGAAAGTTGGTAGACGCAGATTCGCGCGGCGCGATTACGGGGCGGCGACGCGTCTATTTTGCGGGAAAGGCATGCGACGCCGCGGTCTATACGCGCGAAAAGCTTCAGCCGGGGAATCGGCTGCGGGGGCCCGCGGTTATCTCGGAATACAGCGCGACAACGGTTGTACCGCCGGGATGGCAAACACGAGTAGATGGATTTGAGAATCTCGTTATGCAACAGGGGTAAGGATTTGCTACGGCACAGGGAGCACTGGGAAAGCGGATACTAGAAGAGTCCCGTAAAGATGCGAAAGCTCAGGACAGGGCAGTTCGATCCGACGCGGCTGGAAGTCTTCAAGAATCTCTTTCACTCCGTGGCGGAGGAGATGGGTGGGGCGCTGCGGCGTTCGGCCTTCTCACCGAACATCAAGGAGCGGCGTGACTATTCGTGCGCGGTGTTTGACGCGGCCGGCCAAGTGCTCGCTATGGGCGACCATATGCCGGTGCACTTGGGGTCGATGCCACAGTCGGTTGAGGTGGCCGTGCGCGCGATCAAGCTTCGTCCTGGCGACATCGCAATGCTGAATGATCCATTCGCGGGTGGCACTCACTTGCCGGACGTGACGATGGTCATGCCCGTCTTCTTGCGTGGTGCGCGGCGCCCGGAATTTTATGTGGCGAATCGTGCGCATCACGCGGATATAGGGGGCGCCCAGGCGGGCTCGATGGGGCTTTCGCGCGAAATATTTCAGGAGGGCCTGCGCATTCCGCCGGTGAAGATTTATGCGAGCGGCAAGCCAGCCAACGACGTGCTGACGACATTGCTGGCGAACGTGCGCACGCCGCGTGAGCGCGAAGGAGACATTACGGCGCAGATCGCTTCCTGCCGCATCGGGGAGCGCCGGCTCGAGGAAATTGTCGCCCGCTATGGACGCGCGGAAGTAGCGCGCTACAGCCGGTTTTTGCTTGAGTACTCAGATGCGATGATGCGTTCGGCGCTGCGCTCGATTCCTGGCGGTACCTATCGAGGCGAAGACTTTCTCGATGATGACGGAATCAGCGCAAAGCCGATTCGCATCGCGGTGACGATTCGAATCCGTGGCGAACGTGCCAGTGTGGATTTTTCGGATTCGGACCCTGAATGCCAGGGAAGTGTCAATGCGGTGGCCGCGATTACGGAGTCTGCGGTGTTTTATGTTTTCCGCTGTCTGCTGAACGAGCGGGTCCCGGCCACTTCAGGACTCATGCGGTCCATTCGCGTGATTGCTCCGGAAGGAACGATCGTGAATGCGCGTCCGCCGCGGGCGGTGGCAGGCGGGAATGTGGAGACGTCGCAGAGGATCGTCGATACGTTGCTGCGGGCGTTGGCTCGCGCTGTGCCGCGGAAAATTCCGGCGGCAAGTTCGGGGACGATGAACAATTTCACATTCGGTGGTGTCGACATGCGGCCCGGCCGCGACAGGATGCCCTTTGCGTATTACGAGACAATCGCAGGAGGAATGGGGGCACGTCCGGGGCGCGACGGTATTAGCGGCGTGCACACGCATATGACGAATTCGTTGAACACCCCCACGGAAGTTCTGGAAATGACGTATCCGGTGCGGGTGAGACAGTATGCCTTGCGGCGAGGCTCAGGCGGAAAAGGGAAGTACCGTGGTGGCGATGGAATCGTCCGCGAGGTGGAAGTGCTGGTCGATTCTCAGGTGGGATTGCTTGGTGAACGGCGCAGGATTGCGCCATACGGACTTGCGGGCGGCAGTTCGGGGGCGAAAGGGAAGAGCGAGCTGATTTCGCGCGGGCGCCAAAAGCGGCGGCTCGCGTCGAAGTGCGGATTATATCTGAAGGCCGGAGACGCCATCCGGATCGAAACCCCTGGGGGAGGCGGATGGGGCAAGCTATAACTCAACCCGTTCTTTAAGCCTCAATCTTCTGCAACATGAAGTATTTCTTGAAGTATTTTCGCCATCCGGCCGGCCTGCTCTGCGAGCATCCGCTCTGCATCCTTGGGAAGGGGGCCGTACCCCTTGAGTCCTGAGTCTTCGACCTCTTGAAGATCGATGAGGGCCGCGGACGCAATCGCCGCAATGGAGCGACACCGCGACATCGTCACTTTTTCAAGCTCCATCTTGGCGGCGAAGTTCTGGATTTCTTTTTTTAGTCTTGCGAAGAGTGCGCGCAGGTCACGGTCCTGGCTCGGTGTCACGTCGTACTTAACTTCCATGAGTAAATTCGAGGGATATTCCAACAATGCCACGGCGTCATCGCAGGCGCGCTCTAGGCCACGCATCAGCACAGACACCGCCCGCCGATGGTTTTCACCAAGGTCCATCTTCTCGGGCCGGTTTGGCATACTCGCGTCGATTCGGTCCGCGCCTACTTTTGCGGCCGGTACAGTATTACGCGGACTTTTTCGAGGGTGACCAGGCCGCCTCCGATCATTTCGTCGAGGCGAGGCAGGACTTTCTCGATGCGCTCGGTAAACTCGACCACCTCTATGACAATCGGCAAGTCTTGGGAAAGCCGCAGAATTTTGTCCGTGTGGTAGATGCTGGAAGAGCCGTAACCGCCGACACCGCGAAGGACCGTGACTCCGCTGAAGTTTTCCTGACGCAATGTCTGAATGATTGCCTCGTAGAGCGGTTTGCCATGCCAACGGTCGGACTCGCCGATATGGATGCGCATGAGGGTGCGTTCGCCTTCAAAACGCTCGTGTTTGCCGGGTTGGTCCATGCGTAGCTCCCCGTTCGGAAATGGCGCGCCAATGCCAATAATGTACCGCCAATATGAAAGAATCGGCAGGCAATTCCGGGCCATTAGAGTGGCGTTCAAAGTCTTACTTCCACAATGCGGCTGAAAACCTTATTCGTCCGAGTTACTTATCGCCGATTCCTCCGGTTGACGCGCTTAAGGTCTTGGTTTGTTTCAGTCACCTGGTGCAAGGCCCTCGGGGGGCTATTTCAAGTGATTTCTGACGTCTTTGTTACGCGCCAGGAATTTGGGCAAGTGAAACTTGAGGAGTCGCCGTGCCGACGAACGGCGCAGGAGTTCAATCGCCGCCGATGTTCAAATTCCGCCTGAACACGATGAATGCGGTGCTGGCACGTCAGAGACCGTAGGCGTTCGGTCGCGTCTGAGACTTGGCGGCGAGTGCGATAATCGCGCCCAGCGCGAAGCCTCCAACATGAGCCCACCACGCGACGCCGCCCGTATTTGCAGAGCCGAGAGACCCTAGCCCACTTAGGAACTGCACGACGAACCAGAGTCCGATGAAGATGATTGCCGGGATGCGCGCCAGAAACCATATGACAAACAGCGGCACTAGAGTGAGGATGCGGGAGCCAGGGAAGAAGACTGCGTAAGCGCCGAGGACGCCGGAGATGGCACCGCTGGCACCGATCGACGGAATTGTCGACCCCCAGGAGAAAAGCACCTGCGAAACGCCCGAACCAAGCCCACACACGAGATAAACGAGAAGATATGGCAGCGAGCCGAACCGGTCTTCCACGTTGCCGCCAAAAATCCACAGAAACCACATGTTCCCAATGATGTGCATCCATCCACCGTGGAGGAACATGCAGGTAAAGAAGGGAAGGAAGGCTCGAGACAAGGTCACATGGTGCGAGCCCGCGAGCGCGTACTGGATGCGGATGGGCACCAATCCATAAGTTCGGACGAGGGTTTCGGCAGCTTTTGTCGGCAATGAGAGTTGATAGAAGAAAACCAGAAAGTTCACGACGATCAAAAGCAAGGTCATAACTGGAAACGATCGCCGTGGCGTTAGGTCTTTCAGTGGAATCATGGCGCGGCTCCTCCAAGGGCCGCGCGAGCCGCTTCAAGTAATTCTTCCGGTCCGTAGGCGAGCTCGGAGCGCGCGCCTGTACGACGCAAAAATTCGATTTCCTCGAACGAGCGAATGCCGCCGCGAGCTCCCAACACTTCGCAGTTGAGTGCCGCGGCAGCGCAACTGAATTCAAGTATTTCCTCAATCTTCCAACCGTGAACCAGCCCGTACAGGAAGGCTCCGTGAAAGATGTCGCCTGCGCCGGTTGTATCGACCGCGTTTATCAGAAAGCCTGGGCATAGCACAAAATGCGACCCGTCCCACGCGAGCACCCCGAGGCGCCCGAGGGTCGCGGCACTCAAGCGGCACTTGAATCTCGACATGACGCGCGGCAGCGACTTCAACAAGCACTTTTCGCCGGTCAGGCGCGCAGGGAAATCCTTTGAGGTGATGGGGAAGTGGACGAATTCAAGTAACGCTTCTACTTCTGGATAGACATTGTCGAAATCTGCGACGACCGGGATGCCCTCCTCAACCGCCCATCGCGCTGCCAGCGTGGCAGCGGCAGTGTCATGCCCATCGACAAGCAGAGCGCGAGCGTCGGCGATCCACTCACGCTTCAGGTCCTCAGGCCGAAGTGCGACGCGCGGCTCGCGCCTCCACAGGACGGTACGTTCTCCGGAAGGCTCGTCAACGAGAATGTATGCGGTTTGGCTCATGCAGTTCGAGGCTGCAATCCAATGAGCTTCCACGCCCTCTCGCTGCATTTCGGCGATTTGAAACTGCCCGGCGGCATCGTCGCCGATCTTTCCCACGTAGCGGGTTTGGAGCTCCCAACGTTGGCACGCGACCATCGCGCTGGCGACTTGGCCGCCGGCCTTGATTTCTGAAGAAGTTACTTCAACCTTGCTGTCAAGAGTGGGGAAGCGCGGGAGACGGATTACGGTATCGGTGGCGTTGATGCCAACGCCAACTACGAGCGGTTTAGAGTGTTCGTGCGCGCGCAAGATGACGAAGTCCGCGACTGCTGAATGCTCCTGTAAAATTCCGGCAAGGCAATGTAGCGAGTACGGCGCGAATGCGCAACACGCACGTAGCCGCGCTGCCTCAAATTCGGCCTGCTGCGAATCAATTTGCGCGATGTGATTGGCTATGGTACAAAAATTTGGTTCACGCGTGCGTCTTGCGCGGACTGCCGCAGCGGGCTCAGCGCGAACGGGCCGCTTCAACAGTTTCTTCGCTCGTCGGCGCGCCGACACGCCGATGCCGCTTCACGAATCCGAAGCCATTGTTCTACAAAGCTATCCGCTCGGCGAGGCCGACCGGCTGGTGAGCTTTCTCACGCGGACGATGGGACGGATGCGCGGGGTGGCCGCCGGGGCGCGGCGGCCGAAGAGCCGGTTTGGCTCGACGCTCGAACGGCTCTCATACATTCGCATCTGGTTTTACGAACGCGAGACTCGCGAACTGGTCCGCATAAGCCAGTGCGAGATGATCGAATCGTTCATCGACGCGTTTCGAGATTACGCTTCGAGCGTCGCTCTTTCGATTTTCAGCGAAGTCACGCAAGCTGTTCTGCCGGATAAAGAGCCGGCAGACGCGAACTTCCGGTTGTTATTATTATGCGCGCAGACTGTGAAGCACGTCGGCAAGGCTGAGCCCGCGCTGGCCTATTTCGCCCTCTGGACGGTGAAGCTAAGTGGCTGGCTTCCTCCGCTGGACACCTGCACGCGGTGCGGGAAGTCGCTGCGCAGAGAGGCTGCCGCTGCGCGGCCCGCATATGTTTCGAGGAGCAATTCGGCTTTGGCCTGCGCCGAGTGCCGCCGGCCGGGAATGAAAATGATTTCGCCGCTCGCGCTGGCCGCCGCGCAGGCGATGCTTGGTGAGCGGCTTGACCGCCTAAGCGAGCAAGCGGTTCCTGATCGCGCGGCAAAAGAAGTCACGGAGATCATGTTGAACGTGATCGAGCACCAGATCGAAAAGAAACTTGCGTCGCGGGAGCTTCTGGAGTCGGTGGGATGATGAGTCTTCCGAGAAAGCCCGGCAGCAGAAAACGTGAAAGTAAAAGCCCGCGCGAGCCTCGACACCAAGGGCTGACGTTCCAGGATCTTCTACTAACGCTTGAACATTACTGGATCGGCCACGATTGCATACTTCAGCAGCCTTACGATGTGGAAGTGGGCGCGGGCACGATGCACCCCGAAACTTTTCTTCGAGTGCTCGGGCCGGACCCGTACCGCGTCGTCTATGCACAGCCCAGCAGGCGTCCCGCGGATGGGCGTTACGGCGAAAATCCGAATCGTCTTTACAAGCACTCGCAGCTTCAAGTGATTCTTAAGCCGTCGCCTGCCGACATTCAAAGTCTTTATTTAAGTAGTTTGGAGGCTGTCGGAATTAATTTGAAGGAGCATGACGTCCGCTTTGAGGAAGACAACTGGGAATCGCCAACCTTGGGGGCCTGGGGGATTGGCTGGCAGGTGCTGCTCGACGGGCTCGAGATCACCCAGTTCACCTATTTTCAGCAGTGCGGCGGGATCGACCTCGATCCGATTTCGGTGGAGATAACTTACGGCCTCGATCGCATCGCAGCCTACCTGCAAGGCGTGGACAACGTCTTCGACGTCCGCTGGTCGAATACGACGACCTACCGCCAGGTGCGGCTCCCCGAGGAAGAGCAGTTCTCGGCGTATAGCTTCGATCACGCCGATGCTGCTGCGACACGGAAGCAGTTTGAATTGAATGAGGCTGAAGCGGCCCGGCTGCTCGCTGCGTGGGCGAAACTCAAAGGGGAAGCGCGGCGCCGTTTCCCGGTTCTGCAGGCATACGACCTCTGCCTGAAGTGTTCCCATCTCTTTAATTTACTCGACGCGCGTGGCGCAATTTCCGTCACTGAACGCGCGGCGATGATTGGCCGCGTGCGGAAACTGGCCACACACGTAGCGCGCGCATGGCTCGAACAACGATCACTGCCGGCTCTGGGTGAGAGTCCAGTCGAGGCCATCGCATGAGCGTGAAAGTTTCAAAAAGGCGCCGTGGTACCGAGCGCGCGAAAACCGTGACTTCGAAGCCAGCGAAACCGTTCGGCGATTTGCTGTTTGAAATTGGTTGTGAGGAAATCCCAGCCGCTATGATCGCGAAGGCCGCAAGCGAGCTTAAAGCGATACTTGAGCGGCATCTCATCATGAACGGCCTGCTGGAAGAGAAATCCGCTGCGGCCTCAATCGTCACATTTGGCGCTCCGCGGCGGCTGACTTCGATTGTGCGAGGCGTGCGGCTCAAACAAGAAGACCTGACCAAGGAGATTACAGGACCGCCGAAGTCCGTTGCATACGACAGCATGGGCGAGCCTACCCGCGCAGCTGAGAGCTTCGCCTCGAAGCACGGGATTCCGCTTTCCAAACTGACGATCGCGAACACGCCGAAAGGTGAATATGTCGCCGCCGTGCAAATCGTGCTCGGGCGCCCGGCCGCGCAGATTCTCGCCGACGTTTTGCCTCAGGCAATCCAGGAAATTTCTTGGCCGCGTTCGATGTATTGGACGGGTGCGCGTGGTCCGCGTTTTATCCGGCCAATTCGTTGGATTGTGGCGATACTCGACGGCAGGGTCGTTCCGTTTTCGTTTGCTGGCGTGCGATCGGGGAATCAGACAGAAGGGCATCGCTTCCTCGGCAAGCAAGTTGTGCCACTGCGCGGCCCCAATGATTATGATGCAAGGCTAAAGAAAAACTTTGTGATCGCCCGCCCGCAGGAACGCAAAAACAGAATCACGCGCGAGGTGCGTGCCATCAGCGCTCGGCGCGGCCTGCGAGCTCATGAAGATGATGCCTTACTTGAACTGACGACCTATCTCAACGAATATCCGTCGGTGATCAGCGGCGATTACGACCCGGCATTCCTTGAACTGCCCGACGAAATCCTGATCACGGTGATGCGCTGGCATCAGAAATATTTTGCCCTCGAATCGCGGAATGGTGAGCTCGCGCCGCACTTTCTGGCGGTGATCAATCTCCCGCGCGATCCGAAAAGACTGGTCCGACAGGGACACGAGCGCGTCTTGCGGGCGCGTTTCTCAGATGCGAGGTTCTTCTGGGAGACTGACCAGAAAACGAAGCTCGGCGACTATCTTCCGAAGTTGACGGCCGTCACATACGAATCCCGCTTGGGAAGCTATAAGGACAAGGTCGACCGGATGCGCACGCTGGCGCGCTGGCTGGCTGAGCACTGGTTCAGCTCCGGAATCGCGGAAGCGGACGTAGCTGGTTCGGATCGCGCAGCGGAGCTTGCGAAGTGCGACCTGGTCACGGAAATGGTGCGAGAGTTCACCGAACTTCAGGGCATCGTCGGCGGGTTGTACGCGCGCGCACAGGGTGAGTCCGAGGACATCGTCTGGGCGATTTACGATCACTATAAACCGCTCGGGCTTGACGATCCGATTCCACGCAATTTGACTGGATGCGCGGTTGCCCTGGCCGACAAGCTCGATTCGCTCGTAGCTTGCTTTGCCGTGGGCGCGGTTCCGACAGGCTCGAGCGATCCCTTTGCGCTGCGCCGCGCCGCCCTGGGCATCGTGAAGATGATACTGGAACGCGAACTTCCGATGTCGCTCTCGGCCGCCATTTCAGCGGCGGCGCGTGCTTTACGCGAGCATGCCCCGAAAATAGAAGTGCCTGAGGCCGTGCAAAGGCAAGTGCTCGAGTTTGTGCAGGAGCGCGCCCGTTTCATCCTGCGGGAACGCAGAGGCTACGCCTACGACGAGATTAATGCCGCATTTGCGGCCGGCGCGGATGATCTCGTGGATGCGGCTGAACGTGTGTCTGCGTTGCGGGCGCTCCGCAACACCCGGAATTTTCCGCCGCTGGCGGCTGCGTTCAAGCGCATCCGCAACATTTTGGAGAAGTCGGCGGGTTCGAAGGATCGCGCGCAGACCGGTGTGAAGCGGGAGCTGCTGAAGGAAGCCGCCGAGCTGCAGCTTCAAACCGCCGCTCAGCGCATCGGCGAAGAAGCCACACAGAAAAAACGGGAAAAGAAATACCGTCAGGCGCTCGAGAAGATTTCAGAGCTCCGCCCTGCCGTGGATTTCTTCTTCGACAAAGTTCTAGTGATGCATGAAGACGAAAATATCCGGCGCAACCGGATTGCGCTGCTTGGCGGACTTTTGAAGGAATTTTCTACGATTGCGGATTTTTCGGAGTTAGGCGCGGAAGAGGGCAAAGACTCCGCGCGCGCCTCGGATGCGTAGAGTAATTGTCACGCGCTGATGTTCGGATTTCACTTTCAGTTCGGCGGAGCAAATCAAGAAATGCTTTTGTTGTCGGAACGCCGACAATTCACATTGCGGCGGAACGGCAGCAAAGATTGAAGTAACACATTACGTGAATTGGGCGGATTAGATTCGCCATACTCAGACTCGAGGAGAGAAATGAAATACGTTTATTTCTTTGGCGCAGGGAAAGCGGATGGCACGGGAGACATGAAGGACCTGCTCGGTGGGAAAGGGGCGGGCCTCGCCGAGATGACGCGCATCGGTTTGCCGGTGCCTGCTGGGTTTACCATCACCACCGAGGCGTGCGATTACTTCTTCAAGCATGGGAGGAAATATCCGAAGCAACTGCGCGCCGACGTGGCGAAAAACCTCGCGCGCCTCGAGAAGCTGACGCGCAAAAAGCTCGGAGACGCCAAGGATCCCCTGCTCGTTAGCGTGCGTTCGGGTTCCGCGCGGTCTATGCCAGGGATGATGGAAACGATTTTGAACCTTGGACTGAACGACAAATCGGTGGAAGGCTTGGCGAAAGCCACAAACAACGACCGCTTTGCCTATGACGCGTATCGGCGTTTCGTGCAGATGTATTCGAGTGTTGTGATCGGCCTCCCTAAAGAAGAACTTGAAGAAAGACTTCGCGCCATGAAGAAAAAGCGCGGTCTGAAAGATGATACGCAGGTTCCGGCGGAAGGCTGGCGCGAGCTTCTGGGCGAGTACAAAGCCTACTTCAAGCAGAAAACCGGCAAGAATTTTCCAGAGGATCCCGTCGAGCAGCTCTGGGGTGCGATCGGCGCCGTATTCGAATCGTGGATGGGCGAGAAGGCCGTGACCTACCGCCGCGTTGAGAAGATCACAGGATTGCTCGGCACCGCCGTAAACGTGGTGCAGATGGTGTTCGGCAATACGGGCGACAACTCCGGTACGGGTGTTTGCTTCACGCGCGATCCCAGCACAGGCGAGAAGACGTTCTTTGGAGATTTCCTCCTGAACGCGCAGGGCGAAGACGTTGTCGCTGGCATTCGTACTCCTATGCATTTGAGCGAGCTCAAAACCCGTATGCCCAAGGTCTATCAGCAGCTCGAAAAGGTGCGGCAGACGCTCGAAAAGCACTACCGCGACATGCAGGATATGGAATTCACGGTCGAAAGCGGGAAGCTCTACATGTTGCAAACGCGCACAGGGAAGCGCTCGCCCGGTGCCGCTTTCCGTATGGCCGTCGACATGGCCAACGAAAAGCTGATCTCGATCGAGGAAGCCCTCGAACGCATAAAGCCCGAGGACATCGAACGGCTCTTCTATCCGGTGATTGATCCGAAACTGGCGCGCGCGGAACTGTCGAACCGCAAATTCGCCGAAGGCATCAACGCAGTTCCCGGTGCGGCGGTGGGCAAGGCTGTGTTCACCGCGGAAGAGGCCGAGCATTGGGCCGAGCGCGGCGAAAAAGTGATCCTCGTGCGGCGCGAGACCAGTCCGGAGGACGTGGGTGGCATGTACGTTGCACAGGGAATTCTCACTGCCACCGGCGGCAAAACGAGCCATGCGGCGGTCGTTGCGCGCGGCTGGGGTAAATGCTGCATCGTCGGCGCGGAGAAGATCGACATCGATGCGGCAGCGAAAAAGATGAGTTCGAACGGCCACGTCGTGCGCCAGGGCGATTGGATCACGCTCGATGGCGGCGACGGGACGGTGTATTCGGGCGAAATCGAACTGGCTCGTCCCGAACCGCCAGAGGCTTACGAAACTTTGATGAAGTGGGCAGACAAGGTGCGCACACTGGGCGTGCGCACGAACGCCGATACGCCGCAAGATGCACGCGCGGCCCGCGGAATGGGTGCGGAGGGCATCGGCCTCTGCCGCACCGAGCACATGTTCTTCAAAGATTTCGAGCAACCGGAAAAGAGTGCGGAACGCCAGCAGGCCATTCAGGAGATGATTCTGGCGGATACGTCGGAGGCGCGCCGCACGGCTCTGGCCAAGTTGCTTCCGTTCCAGCGGCGGGATTTCATCGGCATCTTCGAGGCCATGAACGGCCTGCCAGTGACGATTCGCCTGATCGATCCGCCCCTGCACGAGTTCGTGCCTCACGATCCGGCCAAGCAAGCCGAGCTCGCCAAAAAAATCGGCATCTCGGTCGAACAAGTGGCGCGGCGCGTTGAGCAGTTGCATGAAGCGAACCCCATGCTGGGCCACCGGGGCTGTCGCCTCTCGATTACATATCCGGAAATTCTCGAGATGCAGGTTCGGGCGATCATCGAAGCAGCTATTGATTGCCAGAAGCGGGGAATTAAAGTTTTACCTGAGATCATGCATCCGCTCACCCTCGACAAGAAAGAGTTGAAGATTCTCGAGACCGGAACGCGCAAAGTGGCAGATGAGATTATTTCTGAATCTAAAGTGAAACTTGAATACCTGGTCGGCACCATGATCGAGCTGCCTCGCGCGGCCTTAATGGCTGCTGAGATCGCGGAAGTGGCGGAGTTCTTTTCCTTCGGCACCAATGACCTCACACAGACCACGATGGGGCTCTCGCGCGACGATGCTGGTCGCTTCTTGCCCGAATATGTCGATGAGCGGAAGGCGGCAATCTTCAAAGCGGATCCGTTCCAGACGCTCGACACGGATGGCGTTGGTATGCTCATGCGTTGGGCCATCGAACAGGGACGCAAGACGCGGCCGAAGTTGAAAGTCGGAATTTGCGGCGAACACGGAGGCGATGGAGACAGCGTGAGATTCTGCTATCAGTTGGGGATGAACTACGTGAGCGCGTCGCCATTCCGCGTGCCGATAGCGCGGTTGGCCGCCGCCCAAGCCGTAATCGAGGAAAAGTCGCTCAAAAAGACCGCAAAGAAAAGAAGCAAGGCGAAGTAGGGAAGTCGGTTGCCACGCGGCTTGGCCTGCCAGGTCCGCCGTGGCTTAATTACCAGCGTGCGTTGGTGCGCAGAAACGCGGTTTGGGAGCCCGCATTTGTGCGCCAGTGGCGCAGGAACCCGGTGTGGGAGGGCATTCATGCCCCGGCGTGCAGAAATCCGATGTGCGGGCCCCGCATTTATGGGGGGGAGCGTCGCTTTTAAGCCGCGCGGAAACGCACGCGGCAGTAGCTTGTTTTGGGTTACGTCCCTTAAAACTTAGAACTCTGGACTTTTCCACGGAGGCCGCGATTCGCTCACCCAGCCAACGGCCGCTCATCATCGGAATTTGCGGCGGCACGGGTTCCGGCAAAACGACGATCACGCGCCGCATCATCGAAGCGCTGTCTCCCGGCGACGTGACCATCCTCCAGCAGGACAACTACTATAAAGACTACCCGCAGCTCTCATACGAAGAGCGCGTGCGCGTGAATTTCGATCATCCCGATTCGATGGATACGCCCCTGCTTGCCGAGCACGTTCGTCGTTTGCGGGCCGGGGAAACGATCGAATCTCCAACATACGATTTTGCGAATTTCCAGCGCCACCGGCAAACGGTGCGGATTGAGCCGCACGAGGCCATCATCATCGAAGGAATTCTGATTTTTGAAAGCAAGGTGCTGCGCTCCTTGATGGACATTAAGATTTTTGTGGACACGGATGCGGACCTGCGATTTATTCGGAGGCTGTTGCGCGATATTGGCGAGCGCGGACGCACCTTGGAAATGGTGGTTGACCAGTACCTCACTACCGTCCGGCCCATGCACATGGATTTCGTCGAGCCTTCGAAACGCTTCGCCGACGTTATCATTCCCGAAGGGGGACACAACGAAGTGGGTATCGATCTGGTGATTCAAAAAATCAAGTCGCTGGTCCCTCGGCCGTGAAGACTCACCCGAAACGTGAAGCCCCGTTCGCCAATCCGAAGCTAATCGTTCTGGCGTTCGCGATCGCGTTGGCCGGACGCGCACAGCCGCAAGCGCTTCCGCCAAATGTATCCGCGCAGTCCTCGAATGCCGCCGATCAGGATTCGCTTCCACTCTACATGAAGGTCAGTGTCGATAAATCGATCCAGATGCGCAAGCTGAAGCCGGGCGCCACCGTGGAAGGCGAACTGCTCGATCCTGTCTACTCCGAAAACCGCCAGCTGTTTGCCCAAGGCACCTCCGTATCTATGACCGTGGGTGGCACCGAACGTAGACGGCGTGTGCCGAACGATCACTGGCCGTGGGTGGTGAAGGCGTTTACTCCCCGGCACGAGAACTTTCCGCTCTTCTCGTCCGCTCGAGTCGCGTTGCACGAGGGCGGCGAGGTGCCGCTTCAGGTCAACGTGGTCTCGATTGCGCCAGAAGTCCGGGTCCGCGCGAAAACACGGCGCAGTGCCGCGGTCCAGACAGTCACGTTGCGCGGCGCGCTGGCCTCTGACGGCGGGGAAGTTGAGGCCCAGCATGCCACCCCTGCCTCAACTGACGGTGCAGTTTCCGCTGGAACAGTGCCGGCAGGAACTCAGACCAGAGTGATTTTGCTGAGTTCTGTGAGCGCATCCGGAAACCACGTTGGCGACCCCATCGAAGCGCGACTCATCGAGCCCGTTCGTATCGATGATCGCGTTGTTCTCCCGCAGGGAAGCATTCTCGAAGGCCGCGTCGCCAAAGTGGTTCCCCCGCGTTGGGCTAGCCGCGCCGGAAGCCTGCTGATCGAGTTCACCTACCTGAGCGTTCCGGCACTTCCTCGCGCAACCGTGGAAACCTCCATCACCGAAGCGGTGCTTGCTGAGAGGTCGCACACCTCGCTCGACACGGAAGGCAACTTGCGCGGAGCCCACCCCGGAAAAGCGTGGATGCTTATTGATTTGGGAGTGACCGCGGGAATCGCCAAAGAGTCCGACGACACGACCCAGCTCATCATCGAAGCGATCGTTTCCACCGCTACGGATGCTTCCACTGCCGGGACGGCTCGCATCGTGGGCGCTTGCGCTTCGGCGATCTTCGTCATAACTCGCCACGGCAGGGATGTTGTTCTGCCGAAATACACGCAGATGCGCGTCATGTTCGATAAGGCCGTGTTGCTGCCCTCGGAGCCGGCTGGTTCATCTCCCGCTGCGGAGCCCCACGAGCCGCACGATCCGGCTGATTAATCCATTTCGAAGGTGATGTACATCAACTTGCCCTCGCGCTCGATCTGCACCACGCCAGCGGCGCCGGAAGGAATCGCCGCGAGTCCTTGGCGGAGGGATTCCAGCGTTTCGATCTTCTGGCCGTTCAATTGATGAATCACGTCGCCTGGCTGCAAGTCGGTCTGCACCTCAAGAAGATTCGCCGCCATCGCCGCAACAATGACTCCTGAGGGCAAGCGCAAGTCCGGAAGCTGCTCGGCAAGTTTGTCCGTTATCTCCACGCCAAAAATTCCCAGCCGCGCGACGAGCGACTTCGTGGGATCGCCGAGATCGAGCGACTCGTCCACCTCGCTGCGATTCTGCGCGACCGGAATGTGCAGGCTTACGCGGCCCGAGCCGCGCAGAATCTCGGCGTCAATGATCGCGTCTGCGGGGCGCGTGGAGATAATCATCGCCGCCAGCGGAACACTCCCAATCGAACGTCCGTTGAGACTAAGCACAATATCGCCCACGTGCAGTCCTGCTTTATCGGCAGGGCCGCCGGGAGCGACGTCCGATACGATTACGCCATCCTGCTGCGCGAGCTTCAGCCCCGCTGCCAGCTCGGGAGTGACATCCTGCATATCCGCCCCAATCACGCTGCGATGTGTGTGGCCATACTGGCGCAACTGCCCGTAGACGAACTCGACCACGCTGCTCGGGATCGCGAACCCGAGTCCTTGGCTCCCGCCGGATTCGCTCAATATGAATGTATTGATGCCTACGATTTCGCCGTCCGTGTTGACCAGCGGACCCCCGCTGTTTCCGGGATTGATGGGCGCATCCGTTTGCACGTAAACCGCCGGCACCGCGGGATTGGCCTGTCGAGCCACGGCGCTGACCACTCCCATCGTCACGGAATTTTCGAGACCTTCCGGATTGCCGAAGGCGAGCACGATTTGCCCCTTTTTCAGTTTGGCGTAATCGGCGAAGGGAAGCGTCGGCAGATTCTTGGCGTCCACTTTAAGTAGGGCTATATCCGTTGTGGCGGCAACGCCTACGATTTTTGCTTCCATTGGCGGTATTCGATCGGAAAGTCCCAACGTCGCGCGTACCTGTGATTCACCCACCGGGGCGGGCGTCAGCAAAACGCGAATGCGCTGTGCACCTTTCACCACGTGCGCGTTGGTGATGATGTAGCCGTTCGGATCGACGATCACGCCGCTGCCCAGTGCGCGTTGCCGCGCGATGATGGCTGCTTCACCGTGCGATTTGTCTGTGTCCAGCGCGCCGAATCCCGTTACCTGTACTTGCACCACGGCCGGCGAAACGCGCAGCGTGAGCGAATCGAGCGATTCGCTAAATTGCGAAAGCAGGCCGGTGCGCCCCGGTTGCGGAGCATTTTGCCCGCGCGCGGCGCAAGCGAAAATCATCATCGCCAGCCACAGCGCTCCGGTGATCGTTCGACGCGAGTTTGTATGCGCGGGGCCTTGCATTGAGTCCTCCTGGGCTTTCAGCAGGGAGTCGTCCCTTCGGCCAGTTTGATGTCGAGTTGACATTACTTTGATTGCATGAGGGGCCCGTTCGGTTTCCACCCCGATTGTGTCAGCCTCAATCGGTCTCAACGGCGCGCCGAAAAGAATTCCTTCAGTGCCATCGCTGCCTCATCCCGCAGAATCCCCGATGTCACTTCCACGCGATGATTGAGCTGTCGATGTTCAAGCACTGCCAGCGACGAGCGCACTGCGCCGCCTTTGGGATCGTCGGCCCCGTACACCAGCCGGGCGATGCGCGCCTGAATCATGGCGCCTGCGCACATCGCGCAGGGCTCGATCGTCACGTAAAGTGTCGCGCCGGGCAGCCGGTAGTTTCCGATGACGGCCGAAGCTGAGCGCAGCGCGACGATTTCCGCGTGCGCCGTCGGATCGCAGTCTGCAATCGTACGGTTTCCCGCGCGCGCCACTACGATGCCGTCGATCACGACCGCGGCACCCACGGGCACTTCGCCCCGTTCCGCGGCCCCGCGCGCCTCTTCGAGCGCGGCTCGCATGAAAATCTCGTCCGGCGTTTCATTGGCTGGCACTTGGATTCTCGTCGCGTCAGAATAGCATGCCTGCGGGCAGCGGCTGGCCGCTGCGAGGTACTCGCGGTGGCGTCAGCGGAAATGACAAATGGCATCACGCAAGTTGGGCCGACAATGGGTTCTTCTCTCTTAAGGCGAAACTCGCTCGCCCGGCTGTCTTGACTTTGCGCAGCCGGGCGGTCAGACTGACGCGCATGAACCATCTTTTGCGCCGTGTGTTCATGGTCGATTTGCTGAAGGGAATGTGGCTCACCTTTCGCTATCAGTCGCCCAAGAACATCTATACGGAGCAGTATCCGCTCGAACGGCCCATGGTGGCCGAGCGCTATCGCGGCGCGCCGCGGCTCAACATCAATCCCGAAACGGGGGAGTCGCTCTGTATCGCTTGCAACCTGTGCGCGCTTGCGTGCCCGGAAAACCTCATAGTGGTCGGTTGGCACCGCGACGACGCCACGCGCCGCAAGGTGCTCACCACCTTTACCTACGACACCTCGCGCTGCATGTTCTGCGGCCTGTGCGAAGATGCCTGCCCCACCGACTGCCTCGAACTCACGCAGGATTTCGAACTTGCCAGCTACAGCCGCGAAGGCGCAATTTGGGATCGCCACCGGCTTGAAGTCGGCCCCACGCCCACGCATTACACTCGCTAAAAGCCGTAACTTGTCACTCCTGATTTGTAACTCGTAGTGTGCGGCTTTGGCACGCTGGGTCGCATCGCTTGGAGACTTCAGTTAATATGGTTCCCTTTGCGCTTCATGTTTTCTTGCAGCACCACGCAACCGTCGAAGGAGAGGAATGGAACTTCGTAAGGACCCCATCACCCGCAGTTGGGTAGTTGTAGGCCATCCCGAACGCGAAAAGGTCCGGCCCGACCCCTGTCCGCTCTGTGACTCGAATGGCGCCCAGCCGGACCCTGAATCGCGCACGCTGCTCGCATTGCCTTCGCACGGGCAGTGGCAGGTGCGCGTCAGCCCGCATTTTCGCCCCCTCTACCGCATCGAAGGCGACCCAGGGCGCAATGCCGAAGGAATCTACGACCGCATGGAATCGATCGGCGCGCACGAAATCATCACCGAAACCCGCGACCACACTCGCAAACTCGCCGACATGACCGACGAGGAGATTGACCGTGTCCTCGAAGCCTACGCACTGCGCATTACCGACCTGAAACGCGACGCCCGCTTCAAGTACGTGACCGTCTTCAAGAATCAAGGCGATCAGTCCGGCGAAGAATGGCCGCATGCTCATTCGCAGGTCACCGCCACCACGTTCGTCCCCCGGCGCATTCTGTACGAACTGCGTTCGGCGCGCGAGTGGTATCGCGAGCGCGAGCGCTGCGTTTTCTGCGACATCCTGCGCCAGGAGGTTCGTCAGTCGAAGCGCATCGTCGATAGTGTTGGCGATTATTACGCGTTTTGTCCCTATGCCTCCCGCGTGCCCTACGAAATCTGGCTGATGCCGCGTGTCCACAACCATCAATTCGAAGTCCCGCTCCCCGGCGCCAACCGCCGCCACATGGCCGCGCTTCTGGGCCGCACGCTTCGCCGCTTGACCCGAATCACGCCGAGCTATCACATGGTGGTCCACACTGCGCCTAACACGCTGCAAACCAAAGGCGAACTCAGCGAGTATTGGCGCACCATCGCCGGCGACTACCACTGGCACATCGAAATCCTGCCGATTGTCGAGCAGCGCAGCAAGTCTTACAGCATTAAGGAAATTTATTTCAACGGCACGTTGCCGGAGCAGGCCGCCGAACGCTTACGGCAGTTCGATCCCGGGAAATGATTTCGAGCCGCCTCAGTTCCACTCAGGCAGAGCGCGGTGGGATCATCTTTCGATTTCTGCTGCTGATTTGTTTCGTTGCGTTTCTATTTGTTCTCTATCTCGCCCGGCACCCAATTTTGCGGTTCGCGGGCGGCCTGCTCGTCACGGACGATTCCCCGCGCGCGTCGGATGCAATTGTCGTTCTGGGGGATGATAACTATGACGGCGACCGTGCCACGAAAGCCGCCGAGCTTATCAAGTCAGGTTGGGCCCCGCGCGTCGTCGCCAGCGGAAGATATTTGCGCCCCTATGCGAGCATCGCCGACCTTGAGCGCCGCGACTTAATCGACCGAGGCGTCCCCGCCAGTGCCATTCTGCCGTTTTCTCATCACGCCGAAAATACGCGCGAGGAGTGTTCGGATCTTGCGGAATTCCTGGGCGCGCGCGGATGGAAGCACATCCTGATCGTCACCTCGAACTACCACACGCGCCGCGCCGAATATATTTGCTCGCGGCTGCTGCCGCCCGGAACCGACCTGCGCGTGGTCGCAGCCCCGGATTCCGAATACAATCCCGATAATTGGTGGTATCACCGCAAAGGCCTCAAAACCTTCGTCCATGAAGTCACCGGCCTCGTCGTCTCCGCCTGGGAACTTCGGCACAACCCTGTTCAGACCACCGCGCTGATTTAACACGCAGGCGTCCCCTTCACCGCCGGCATGCTCGTCAGGGCCAGCGGTGATTCCGGCCAGGCCGAACGTTCAGGTTTATTTTTGTGCACGCCAAAGGATCACGAACGCGCTCGGCTACCGCCGTTCATTTAGAGTTATAGGAAGGAGGAGCGCCCCGTGAAAAGCGACGCACCGCGTCTTGCTCTTGTCTTTGTACTCTCAATTTTTGCTCTCGCCGCAACGGCCTTGGCCCAGAGTTCCGGTCCGGTTCTGCGCGGAGATCAAGGATCCGCGGTTGCGTGCCTCTGGAGCATCAATACCGGAGAGGCTTATTACAGCGCCAAATACCGAATGGGTTGGAGCCCAACGCTCGCCTCTTTGCGCCAGCCAGAAGAAGGCGCGCAGCCTTCCGCCTCCGCCGCCGGCCTCGTCACTCATTCCTTGGCGAGCGGCCAGACGAACAACTACGTCTTCACCTACCGAGCAGGGAAGAAGGACGCCAGCGGCAAAATCACCACCTACACCGTGACGGCGCGTCCTGTTGAGTGGCACGCCGGACTGTGGAATTTCTTCACTGACGAAACTGAAACCATCCGCGCAACCCCGGAAAACCGTGTCGCCACCGCTTCGGACCCACCCATAAAATACAATTAGTGGCGGCTTGGATCGCCCTGAGCTGGTCGGAAGTTCAGGTTGGTTTTTGCGCACGCCGCGCGTTGCGAAGGTGTTTAGCTGCGCCGCTTCTTCTACATTTGTAGAAATAAGGAGCCTCTCATGAAATCCAACATATCCCGTCTCTCCTTTACCTTAGCTCTCGCAGTGGTGGCCTCCGCGGCCGTGGCCGTTGCCGTTGCCCAGGACTTGAAGGGAGATCAAGCGGCCGCGATCGGCTCCCTGCGGAGCATCAACACCGCAGAGGTCTACTATGCCAGCCAATACAAAAAGGGCTGGAGCCCTGCGCTCGCTTCTTTGGGCGAATCGCAAGAGGGAGCGAAGCCCTCTGCGTCCGCCGCGAACCTCCTGGACAACTCCTTAACAGGCGGCCAGAAGAACAACTATGTTTTCACCTACAAGGCCGGGAAAAAGGACGCAACC
>Ga0187783_10000731_pt1 | contig 24019 bp, 28 predicted proteins | sample 1015_SJ02_MP02_2_FD_132471 | JGI IMG/M metagenome (GOLD analysis project Ga0187783, IMG submission 132471) | Tropical peat soil microbial communities from peatlands in Department of Meta, Colombia - 1015_SJ02_MP02_20_MG | ecosystem: Environmental > Terrestrial > Soil > Wetlands > Peat | place...
TCCGTTCCGCTGACCGTTCTCGCGGACGGGGTCGCCGCCCGGGCCACGGGCGACACGGCGCCCTTGCTGCCGTTGCTCCACCCGATCGAAGAGGTCTGGCGCGAGTTCCCGGCGATTGTGCTGCAGGACGCGGCCGCGAGCGCGGTCGCCCATGGGGCCGGTCTCGCGAGCGGCGGGATCCTCGCGCTGCCCCGCCCGTTCTCGACGGGCGCGCACGTGGTGCTCGTCGACCGGGCCGGCGCCCTCGTCGCCACGGGAGTGGCGCGCCACGCGTCGACCGAGATCGAGGGGGTCGCGCACGGCTGGGTCGTGGACGGGACCCGCGTGTTCGTCGACCCGGCCCGGTTCCCGGCCCGCTGGCACGCGGCCCCGGCCGCCGACCGCTCGGGCGCCGCGGACGGCCGCTAGGGTTATCTTTCGATTCCGGTCGAACGCGTCGTGAGCGGTGCGACCCACGCCCCCGGTACCGGGGGAGCCCGGCTGTTCGGGCGCCTCGCGCGCTGGGTCGTTCGCCACCCGTGGTATCCGATCATCTTCTGGGTGGCGCTGCTCGTGGTGAGCCTTCCGTTCCTTTCCCTCGTCAGCTCCGTCACGACGAACTCGGCCCAATCCGCCGCGTCCAATTCGCCGAGCGCCCTCGCGAACGCCGAGCTCGGCCGACTGTTCCCCAACACGAGCGGAGGGTCGTCGAGCACGATCCTTCTCGTGGGTCCGAACTTGACCGACGCGAACGCGCAGTCGGTGGTGATGAACGTCACGGCCGCGCTGACGGCGGACCGGGCGCTCGCGAACCTCTCGTCGGTCACTTCGGTCTATGGCGCGTACGCCGGGTACCTCTCCGGTCAGGCGGAGATCGCCCTCGGTGCGATCCAGGAGGCGATCGCCGAATCCCCGCCCCTCCCCGTGGCGGTCAACGAGACGGCCGCCGCGTTGTGGGGGCCTCCCGACCTCTACTGGACCACCTGGCTCCGCGAGTCCGCGAATTACAGCTCTCCCACCGACGCGAACTACCCCGTCTACGAGCAGACTCGGGCGACCCTTGGCAACTCGACCGCCGAGATCGCGGTGCTCAACGCGTTCTACAACGGCAACACGTCGCTGGAAGGGTGGAACGACTCGACCTGCTGGTCGGAGATCCTCTACCCGGATGACGTCCTCTGCGTCTCGACGCTCGTTTCGTCGAACGCCTACGGACTCGTTCCGACCCTGTTCCCCACGACGACGGCCCGGGGAGTCGCGTACGCGGTCCTCGACGCGATGAACATCGGGACGTACGGACTGTGGTCCGGCACCGCGCTCGTCGCCGGCACACTCCTCAGCCCGCAGGTGGGCTTGCCGGCCGCGTGGATCAGCACGGTCTGGGAGCGCTTCCCGACGGGGGTCGCGCCGCCCGCCGAAGTCGCCAACTGGACCGCCGCCCAGGTGGCGGCGACGACGCTCGCCCAAGAACCGCTTCCGGTGCCGAGCGCGATCTACACGAGCTACGTCGACCCCGCCGGGACGGCGCAGATCATCCAGGTCAGCTTCAGCGTCTCCGACGGCTACACGAACGCCTCGGGCGGCGACCCGGTCTACAGCGACCTCGGCCGGATCGACTCCCTCGTGCCGGGCGTGGTCGCGGCGAGCGACGCCACGCACTCGATCACCTACTATCAGACCGGACCCGCGCCGCTCGACCTCCTGAGCCAGACGTCGATCAACTCGTCGATCGCGCTCGTGCTTCCGCTGACGGTCGGACTTCTCCTCGTGATCTCGATGGTCTACTTCCGGTCCCCGATGACCCCGCTCGTCACCTTCGGGATCCTCGGGATCGCGCTCGCGCTCGGGATCGGCGGCACGGTGCTGATCGGGGAGCTCGTCACCCACGTCGACTCGACCGCGATCACGCTCGAGGAGGTGTTCGTGCTCGGGGTCGGCACCGATTACTCGATCTTCATGGTCGCCCGGTATCGGGAGGAGCTCATCGCGGGCAAGAGCTCCGACGACGCGATCGTCGAGTCGATCTCCTGGGCCGGCCAGTCGGTCGCGACCAGCGGGTCGACCGCGATCATCGCGACCCTCGCGCTGACGTTCAGCGGGGTGGCGCTGCTCTCCCAATGGGGGGCCGTCCTCTCGCTCGCGATCCTCATCACCATCCTGGCATCGCTGACGATGGTCCCGGCGGTCCTCAAGCTGCTGGGGCCTCGGATCTTCTGGCCGACGACCGGGGCGCGATTCCGCCAGCGGGCCGCGGTCGTAGCGGAGCGGCTCCGTTCCGAGAAGACGTACTTCTATCGAGTCGGGCGCGGGACCCAGCGCCGGCCGGGGCTGACGGCCGGGTTGATCCTCCTGATCTCCGTCCCGCTCCTCCTCCTCGCGGTCCAGGTCCCGCTGTCGTACGACTACTACGCCCAGCTGCCGGGCGGGCATCCGGCCACCAACGGTCTTTCGGAGCTGGGGGACCACTTCGGGCCCGGCTTCGCGGTCCCGTCGTACGCCCTGGTGACGTTCGCCGCGCCGCTCCGCGTCGGGAACGCGACGAACGCGACCGAGTTCACGGATCTCGCGCAGCTCACCGCCCTCGCGAACTCGACGTCCGGGATCGCGGCCGTCTCCTCGCCGGTCGGGCCGGACGGAGGGACGCTCGCGGAGTGGCTCAGCCTCGCGAGCCTGCCGACCGCGACCCGACTGAACCTGATCGGAGTCCTCTCGAATTTCGTCGGGACCGACGGACGGACGGTGCTGATCTCGCTTCAGCCGACGGCGAGCGGGCTCTCGGTCGCTGCGGTGAGCGCGGTCGAGTCGGTCGAATCGTCGTACTCCGCCTTCGCGGGCGCGCACCCCGAGGTCACGGCGGTCGCGTTCGGCGGCGGGGCCCCCACGATCAGTGACCTCGCGAACGAAACGGCGACCGCCACGGACTACCTCGTGTTCGCGGTGGCGATCGGATTGATCCTGGTGCTCCTGGTCGTCCTGCGCTCGTGGATCATCGCCCTGATGGCGATCGGAACGATCGCCATCTCGATCGGCTGGGCGTGGGCGATCACGTACCTCGTCTTCCAGGGCGTCCTCGGCTTCCCGCTGTTCTTCTACGTCCGGACGATCCTGTTCATCCTGATCCTCGGGCTCGGGATCGACTACAATATCTTCCTGCTCACCCGCGTCCGCGAGGAACGCGTCCGCGGCCGGAACTCCTCCGAGGCCGCGGTGGAAGCCGTCGCGCGGACCGGGGGGATCATCACCGCGGCGGCGGTCATCCTCGCGAGCGCGTTCGGCGCGCTGCTGGTGGGCGAGTTCACTCTCATCCGGGCGATCGGTTTCTCCGTCGCGGTCGCCGTGATCCTCGACGCGATGGTCGTGCGGACGTACCTCGTCCCCGCCTCCCTGCAGTTGCTCGGCGACCGGGTGTGGAGCTGGACCGGCCGGCGCGGAAAGCCCGCTCCGGTGGAGCCGACGCCCGAGACGCCGACTCCGAGCCCCGAGGCCGCGACCCCGTCCGGGCCTACGACTTGAGGAATGTGGCGGCGGCCCGCGCCAGGTGCGTGTCGGGCGACCCTTCGACGACCTCGAGCACCTTCCCGCCCGAGTCGACCAGGAACGTGACCCGGCGCGCGTGCCCGGTCGGACCGAGGACCCCGTAGAGCTTCGAGACCTTCTGGTCGGCGTCGGCGATCAGCGGGAACGGGAACCCGTACTTCTCGCGGAACGCCTTCTGCGCGGGGCAATCGTCCGTGCTGACCCCGATCACGCGGACGTGCTTCGCCTGGTACTCGGGATAGACGTCCCGGAACCCCTTGCCCTCCAGAGTGCAACCGGGGGTGTCGGCCTTCGGATAGAAGTAGAGCACGACCGGGCTCCCCCGCGTCGACGCGAAATTGAACGACGCTCCGCTGTGGTCCAACGCCTGGAACTCCGGTGCCTTGTCACCGACCGCGACCATGCGCGACCACGGGAACGGCGGTATTTGAGGTCAGAGCGCGCCCAGGGGGGGCACGTCAGCCGACGCCGACCGTCACGAGCGTCTCGGTCGACTTGAGGCCCGGGATCCGCCGGATCTTGTGAACGACCGTATCCAGCGCCTCGTTGATGTGCGGCGCCTGGACCTTGACGATGAGGTCGAACGGGCCAGTGACGGCCTCCACCTCCGCGACCCCCGGGATCGCCTTCATCCGGCGCAGCACCTCGTCGAGCTTGCCGACCTCGACCTCGACGAGCAGGAACAGCGTCTCCACGACCGGGGCCCGGTCGCGGCACGGGCCGGGCCGCTCTTCAAGCTAGCGCGCGCCCGGGCGGCGCGGGCCGGGGACATCGCCGCCCGGCGACCTCCAAACCGTTAAGGGCCGCGGAGCGCCGCTCCCTCCGACCATGGACCTCGTCCTCCGGGACACGCTCTCGGGCACCCTCCGGCCCGTGCGGCACCGCCCCGGGCGGCCCGTGGCGATGTACGTCTGCGGACCCACGGTCTACGACGTCGCGCACGTCGGTCACGCCCGGACGTACCTGTTCTTCGACGTCGCCCGTCGATTCCTCGAGGCCGAGGGCCTGCGCGTCCGCCACGTCATGAACATCACCGATTTCGAGGACAAGCTGGACGCCCGCGCCCGAGAGCTCGGGATCCCCTGGCGCACGCTCGCCCGTCGGGAGGAGCGCGCGTTCGTCCGGGACCTCGTGGCGCTGCACATCCGGCTCCCGCACTATCGACCGCGCGCCACGGACTTTGTGCGCCAGATGGTCGCGGTCGTTCGCCGTCTCGAGCGCACCGGGCGGGTCCGGCGGGAAGGCGATGAGTGGATCTATACTCCCCCGCACCGCGGGGCCCGGGAGAACTTCCCCACAGACCGGCAGCTCGCCGCGCACGCGGTGCCCGAACCGGGGCATCCGTTTCCGAGCGCGGGGGGTCGCGCCGGCGAATTCATGGTCTGGCGCCTCCAACGGCCGCCCCGGCCATCGTGGCCCAGCCCGTGGGGCCGCGGGATCCCGGGCTGGCACCTGGAGTGCTTCGTGATGGCGGACCGGCTGCTCGGCATCCCCGTCGACCTCCACGGGGGCGGGGTCGACCTGATCTATCCCCACCATTACGGCGAGAACGAAGTCGCCCTCGAGCTCCGTGGCTCTCCGTTCTCCCGCCTCTTCTTTCACACGGGGTTCGTCGTCATCGACGGCGCCAAGATGTCGAAGTCCACCGGGGTCCTCGTACCGATCCGGCTCGCCCTCGACGAGGTCGGGCCGAGCGCGGTGCGTTGGTACCTTCTCTCGACGCCCCCGAGCCGCCGGCACCCGTGGGACCTCGACGCGCTCCACCGGGCGGCGGACGAGTTCACGGCCGTGCGCGCCGCGATCCACCACTGGTTGAAGCCGGACGCCCCGGGTCGGGATGCGGCGCACCGGGCCCGGCGGCTCGCGGAAGGGGTTCGGTACGACCTCGCTCATGGCCTCGCCACCGACCGGGCCTGGGCGCGACTGCGCAGTTGGACGGCCCGAGCGCGGGCGACGGGGGGCGGAGTACGTCCCTCGCAGCGGGACGCTGCCGTCGCGGCGTTCCGATCGATCGAGGACCGCACCGGCCTCGAGCTGCTCTAACGGCCCCCGCGGTCCACGACGACGCTGAGACCGTTGCCGCCGCCCATGCAGAGCGTCGCCAGCCCGAGGTTCGTTCGCGAGCGGACGAGCTCTTGCACGAGCGTCACCACGATCCGGGCCCCGCTCGCGCCGATCGGGTGACCGAGTGCGACCGCTCCGCCATGGACGTTGAACTGTTCCTCGCGGAAGCCGAACTCCCGCTGGACCGCGATCGACGCGGACGCGTACGCCTCGTTATGCTCGACCCGATCGAAGTCCGAGGGGTGCAGGCCGGTCTTCGCGAGATGCTTCTTCACGGTCGGGATCGGCGATTCCATCACGTCGCGCGGGTGGACCCCGCTCTCGGCCGTCGAATGGAGCCAGGCGACCGGGGTCGCGCCGCGTTCCCGGACCTCCCTCGCGCTCGCGAGGACCAGCGCGGCCGCGCCGTCCGAGAGCTTGGAGGAATTGCCAGCGGTGAGCACCCCGTCGGGCGCGAACGCCGGCTTCAGCTTGGCGAGCTTCTCCAGCGTCGTGTCGGCCCGCGGCGCCTCGTCGCGTCGGAGCGGTACGCCGGAAAGGGTCCACTCACCGGGGACCGGAACGATCTCGGAGTCGAAGACGCCGTCGGCGCTGGCCTGGGACGCCCGAAGGTGGCTCCGGAGCCCGAACGCGTCGACCTCGGCGCGCGTGAGTCCGAGCTTCTTCGCGATCCGTTCGCCGGTGAGCCCCATGATCTCGTGCTCGTCGTAGGCGTCGATCAGCGCGTCCCGCTGCATGCCGTCGTCGAGCACATGGGGTCCCGGAAGGCTCCCCCACCGGAGCTCCCCGTCGACCAGGTAGGGCGCGCGCGACATGCTCTCCATCGCCCCGACCAGGACCCGGTCGAACTCGCCCGCCCGGATCGCGGTGAACCCCCACTGGATCGCCTTCATGCCGGAGCCGCAGACCATGTTGACCGTCGCGGCGCCGACCGTGTCGGGCACCCCGGCGCCCCGCAGCACCTGCCGCGCCGGATTCTGCCCGGCACCGGCCTGGATCGCCTGACCGAACAGCACCTCCTCGACATCGCTCGGCGTCCATCCCGCACGCTCGATCGCCGCCGTCGCGGCGAGCGTGCCCAACCGGGTCGCGGGGACAGTACGGAGCGAGCCCCCGAACCGACCGATCGGCGTTCGCACCGCCGAAAGGATGGCAACGGAGCGGCTGTCGGGGGCGGTCACGCGGTACCGACCAACGGGTCGATTATGAAGCTAGCCCCGGCCGGGGGAGGTCGCGCGCGCCGGACCCGCTCGCGGTCAGCGTCCGCCGCGCGCGGCGGACGGCGCCGGCGCACCGTCGCGGAGCGCCGCCAGCAGATCCTCGAACTCGTACGACCCGACGTGCATGCGTCCGTTCACGAACAAGGTCGGGGTCTCCTCGACGCCCGCGTCCCGGCCGCTTTCCGAATCCTCGGCGACGCGCCGGGCCGCTTCCCCGGTGCGAAGGTCCCGCTCGAACGTCTCCATGTCGAGCGGCAGCTCGCGCGCGAGCCGTTGGAAGAGCGGTTCCGCCAGCTCCCCCTGGTGTTCGAAGAGACGGTCGTGCATCAGCCAGAACTTTCCCTGCTCCCCGGCGGCCTCGGCGACCTCGGCCGCCCGCGGGGCGATCGGGTGCGCCGTCGCGTCCGGGAAACTGCGGAAGGCGAAGCAGAGCTCGTCCTCCAGCTCGCGCGAGAGGTCCGACAGCGTGGCGGCGAGGTCACGGCAGCTTTCGCTCGTGAAGTCCCCGTACTCGACCAGGGAGTACCGAGCCCCGATCGGGCCTCGGTGGTGGTCCTGGTCCTCGATCGGGATCACGAGGTCGGGCAGGTCCGCGTCGCCGTCGGTGTTCTTGCGCATCGCCATCCGTCGGTCCCGACTCCCTTCGGTCCTCGCTGAGCCCGAGTCCTTTAGAACGGTTGCCGTGCCCGAGGTCGGCGGCGCCGCGGGGTCGACTAATCCTCTTCGACGCGCGGCGCGAGCAGATACCGGGCCTCGCCGCGGCCGCCGCTCATCGCGAACTCGACCTTCAACGGATACTCGTTCCCGACGTGGAGGGTCGTATCCTCCGACGCGATCGACTTCACCATCGCGGAGAAGAAATCGAGCGGGTACATGCTCTTCACCGGCTCTTTGACGTCGAGCTTGGTGAGGTTCTCCTTGGCGATCCGAAGGTCGAGCTGGTCGGTCTCCCCCTCCGAATGCATGGTGAACGCCGCCGGGTCGAGGGTGAGCGTCACGTGATCCGTGAAGCTCTCGCTGCCGCGGATCCCCTGGCGGAGGTCCTCCGTCTTGACCGTCACGCTCGCGGGCGGATTGACGTTCGGGACCTTCGGGTCGGTGATCCCGGCCGGGTCGACCACCGCCATCTGCCGGGTGACGCGACCGAGCGAGGCGACCAGCCGGTTCTTGCCGTCGAACTGGAAATCGATGACGTCACCGGGCTTGGACAACCGCAGGACCTCTTTCAGTTTCTCGATGTCGACGCCGATCTCCGTCGGCTCGCCGGTGAACTCTTCGAACACCGCCTTGTGCAGCTTCAGGACCAGCATCGCGACGTGGGACGGGTCGACCGCTTTCGCCTCGAGACCGTCCTTGGAGATGGAGAGCTTGACCTCGCTGACGAGCGTCGAGACGACCTCGACGACCTCGCGGAGGTTCTCCATTTTCATCCGGAGTTTGAACATCCGTAAGCCTCGGCGCGCAGCACATCGGCCCCCTCTAAAAAGCCTTCTGGAGAGCGCGGAGGGAGCGACGCGTTTCTGTACCGGAGAGTGCGTCCTCCGGCGTGACCGAACTCGCGTACCTGCCCGATCTGCCGTCGGCGTACGTGCGCGAGTTCTCCGCGAAGATCACCGCGCTCCCGCCCGGCGCCATCGTCCTGGATCGGACGTATTTCTACCCGACCGGCGGCGGCCAACCGTCCGACCGTGGGGCGTTCCGGTGGAGCGGAGGACCGACCCTCGAGGTCACGGACGTCGCCAAGTCCGGATCGGCGGTGGTCCACCGCGTGCACGGCTCGGCCGCCGACCTGCGCCAGCTCGCGGTCGGAGCCGAGGTGACGGGATCGATCGATTGGGAGCGCCGGCACCGGCACATGCGGCTCCATACGGCCCAGCACTACGTGAGCGCCCGGCTGTTCGCTCGCTCCGGGCTCCGTACGCGACGCGCCAACCTGAGCAGCACGGGGGCGACGGTCGACCTGGAGGGACCGCTCCCTCCGGAGGTCCTGACGGCGGTCGCCGACGATCTTCGAGAGGTCGTCACTCGGCCGCAGGCGGTGTCGATCCGCATGGTGCCGCGGGCCGAATGGGACGCCCACCCCGCGGCCGGCCGCTCGGGACTCGTCCCGTTGCCCCCCCAGGTCGACCCGGTCCGGGTCGTGGAGATCGAGGCGTCGGACGTCTGTCCGTGCGGCGGAACGCACGTCCGCTCGACCGCGGAGGTCGGCGAGGTCCGGTGGCTGCCGCTCGTGCCGCTCTCCGGCGGCGCGAGCCGCGTGGCGTTCACGCTCGTCGCGGACCGCTCGCCCACTCCTTCCGGGTGACCCCGTACACGTGGACGTCATGCCACCGACCGTGGTGGAACAGCGCCGACCGCAGGGTCCCTTCGCGCCGGAAGCCGAGCCCCTCGACCAGCCGGTAGGAGGCGACGTTCTCGACGTCGCAGGTCGCTCCCACCCGGTCGACCGAGGTCGTTGCGAAGACGTGCGAAACGAGCAGGCCGACCGCCTCACGGCCGTAGCCCTTGCCGCGCGCCGCGCGGTCGCCCATGACGTACCAGACGTCGACGTACTCGAGGACCGGATGGGCCACGTAGTGCCCGACGAATCCTACGGCGCCGGGCGCCTCCCGGCGCTCGATCACGAATCGGGGCGCGAGCGACGTCGCGTCGTTCGGCGCGGCTTCGACCGACTCGACGAAGCTCTCGAGCGTGTCGACGGAGAATCGGTCGTACGGCGCGACGACCTCCGGGTCGTTGTACCAGCCGAAGACCGTCGGGTAATCGTCGGGCACCAGCGGTCGCAGGCGGACCGACGGGCCCTCCAGGTCGGTCATCGTGCCGACTAGGTGCCCTGACCCCGCTCTCGCCGTCCCCGCAACCCGGACGGCGCCGATGCCACCTCGTCCCCGTCGTCCGGGAGCGCGGCCTCCCCCTGCTCCTCGCGCAGGTGCTCGAGCGCTTTGCGGTGGCCGCTCGGGGTCAGGGAGAACACGTGCTTGGGTTCCGAGTAGCCGACGACGTACTGGGTCCGGCGGAACACCATCCGGGACATCTCGAGCGAGCGGAGCGCGTTCTTCAGGTCGGCCGGGTCCTCGGAAGAGAATTTCCGGGCGATCCCGAACTCGGTGGTCCACTGGTCCGCCTCGAAGCGGACCTGCTGGCCCCGGTGCTCGAGCAGGTGGAGGAGGAGCGACCGTTCCAGACGCTCCAGATCCTGCTGCGGCATCGACCTCAGTTTCGGCTCACGAGATCGTCGTGATCTCGTAGTTCACGTCGAGTCCCTTCAGTCGGGCATGCATCTCCGCCACCAGGCGGATGACGTTGTCGAGCGTCGCCTTCTCCTTCCACTTGTAGACGAAGTCGTGCATCCCCATCGACTCTTCGAAGCCGAGTTGGCGCATGACGTCCATCACCTTCAGGGGGTCGGCTCCTTCGGAGTGAAAGGTCATCCGGACGTAGGTACGCATCGCATCGTGCGCGGAGGGCACTTCCCCGCGTGTCGGCCTTCGTGTTTAGGCGGCCGTCCGTTTATATATGCTTCTCTGAGTCCAGCGGCCTCGACATGACCGGTGACGCGCACGACGGGCCGGTGGTCGTGACCGGGGGCGCCGGCGCGATCGGGTCGTGGCTGGTCCGCGAGCTGCTCGCGCAGGGCCGCGACGTGCGCGTCGTCGACAATCTCTCCGGCGGGCGACGGAACCATCTGCCGGCCGACGGGACCCCCGGCCTCACGTTGACGGTCGCCGACCTGAAGGAGCCGGGGCGGTACGCCGCCGCCTTCGACGGCGCCACGGAGCTCTGGCACCTGGCCGCGAACACCGATATCCGAAAGGGGTCCCTGGATCCCAAGCTCGATTTCGAGGACGGCGCCGTGGCGACGTACGTCGTGCTCGAGGAGGCGCGACGTCACGGGCTCCGGCGGGCGGTCTACGCCTCCTCGAGCGTGGTCTACGGCTTTCCGTCGGTCTTCCCCACGCCGGAAGAGTACGGTCCGCTCGAGCCCCAGTCGCCGTACGCGGCCGCGAAGCTCGCCGGGGAGGCGCTCTTCTCGGCGTACGCGCACACCCACGGGCTGCGCGCCTTCCTGTTCCGGTTCGCCAACATCATCGGTCCGAACATGACCCACGGGGTCATCTACGACTTTTTCGAGAAGCTCCGCGTCGACCCGACCCGGCTCGAGGTGCTGGGCGACGGCCACCAGTCGAAGAGCTACCTTCGGACCGAGGACTGCGTGGCGGCGATGCTGCTCGCGGTCGCGAAGGGGGAGCGGCCGGTGAACCTCTTCAACCTCGGAACGAGCGATCGGACCCCGGTACGCGAGATCGCGGAGAAGGTGGTCGCCGCGCACGGCGGGTCGGCGCGCATCGAGTACACGGGCGGCGCCCAGGGGTGGGTGGGCGACGTGCCGCAACAGCTCCTCGCCATCGACCGCATCCTCGCCCTCGGATGGCGTCCGAAGTGGTCCAGCACCGAGGCGGTCGACGCCACGATCGCCGAGATGAACGCCGCCCGCCGGAGCGGACACTAGGCCGCGGGTCGGGCGGCGACCGACGCGTAGAGCGCGACGTACTGCTCCACCACCCTCGTCCACGAGAATCGTGCCTGCGCGTCGGCGCGGGCGGCATCCCCCATCGTCCGGCGGAGCCCGGCGTCCCCGGCGAGCCGCTGCGCCTGCTGACGGATCCCCTCCACGAACGCCGCCGGCGCGTCGTCGGGAACGACCGCGCCCGTGCGACCGTCGGCGACCGCCCCCGCGACCGCGGGGCCGCCCACCACCGGAAGTCCCGCGGCGAGGGCCTGCACGACGACCCCCGAGAGCAGTTCGACCCGGCTCGGGTGCAGCAGCACGTCGCTTTCGGAGTAGTGTCGGGCGAGTTCGTCCTCGGAGACCTCCCCGACGAGCTCGACGTGCTCGCCCGCCGCCCGGACCGTCGCGGCGTACGTCGGATCCGGAGTCGGGCCGACGAGGACGAATTTCAGTCCGGTGCCGCGTACGGCGGCGGCCGCCACCTCCCACCGCTTGAACGGGGCGACGACACCGACCCCGAGCGCGACCCCTCCGGACCGGCGACCCCAGTCGGGGCGAAACCGCTCGACATCGACGCCGAACGGGATCACCGAGATCGGACGCCCGGCGATGCCGACGGCGTCGCGCATCGTCCGGGCCAGCGGTTCGGTGAGGGCCACCGGCGCGGCGGCGCGGCGCACGGCCCGGCGCTCGAGCCAGTATCCCCACCGATGACCGAGCCGTTCTCGGTAGTACCAGTGGCGGGAGTGGGTCGTGTAGACGTACGGGATTCCGACCCCGGCGAGCCGGTTTCCCACGACGGGAGAGTTCGCATGGACCACGTCGTACCGTTCGTGTCGCAGGAGGCGCGGCAACTGCCAGGCGAACGGGTACTCGTCCCGCATTCGGCGATGACGGACCTGGTTGATCACGACCGCGTCGTGTCCCGCCGACCGAAGGGCGACCTGGAGGTCCGCGATGAACCGCTCGGTCCCGCCGTAGCCGGTCGGCGGGATCGGTTCCACGCCCCCGCCGACCAGAACGATGCGCACGGCCGCCCTACCGCCCCATTGAATTAAGGGCTACCGGCTTTCTCTATCGGAGGAGGCGGGGATGGGGACCGTCTGCGTCGAAGTCGCCGTGCTCGACGACCGACGCCTCCTGGACGCGCTCGATTCGCTCGCGGCCCAGCACCGGCGTCCGGACCGCATCCTCCTGGCGGCCTCGGTCGCCACGCCGGAAGGATTGCTCTCGGAGGCGCGGGAGCGGGCCGGCGGGATCCCGCTCGACGCGCGGCGATTCCCGGGCGGCGTCGTCGACGCCCGCGCGGGCTCGGTCGAAGGGATCCGCGAGGAGACGACCGTGTTCCTGGACGCCGACGAGCGCGCCCCGCCGGAGTGGCTCGAGCGACTGGTCGCGCCGATCGAGGACGGCTCGGCCGCGTTCGCGGCCGGACCGACGAAGCCGTGGCGGGCCCCGGCCTCGGCGGTCGAGCGATACAACACGCTCCTCGAAGCGTCGATCTATCACGACCTCGTCCCGCGGAGCATCACGTACGTTCCGCTGCAGAACACCGCCTGGAAGACCTCGCTCCTCCGGTCGCTCGGATTCGACCCCCGCATCCCGTTCGCCGAGGACCATGACCTCGAGAGCCGCGCCGCCCGTTCCGGCGCGCGCGGCGTGTTCCTACCGGAAGCATTCGTCTTCCACGACCAGTCCGGCTCGTCGAGCCTGTACCGCTGGGCCCGCAAACGGTATCGATATCTCGTCGCGATGGCGATGTCGTTGCTCAAGAACGGCGAGCTCCGGGGCCGCCTGGAGGAGCGTCGGCCCCCCGTGCCGCATCCGCTGCGCTACGTCGAGTCCGCCATGAAACCGATCGCGCTCGTGCACGCGTCGGTGCGCTGGCGACGCGTTCGCGGATCGACCGGAGGGTAGCGGCCCGGTTCCTCCTCGGAAAACCTTATCCCGACCCCCGGTTCGGCGGGGCCATGCCGCCCGAATCGGCGCATCCGCACGGCGCGACGAAGTCGGGCGACATCGTCCGGCTCGAGTACGACCTCTGGGCGGAGGGAGGCGGACGGACCGAGCTGGTCGACACCACGCACCAGGAGGTCGCCCAGGAAGCGAAGGTCCAGGTTCCGGACGGCCAGAAGTGGGGTCCCCGTCCTCACCTGATCGGTGGCGAGTACTTCCCGGGAGGTATCGAGGCCTCGCTGGTCGGACTGAAAGTCGGGGACGACGTCGAGCGCGAGTTCGCTCCCGCGGACGCGTTCGGGGAACGCGACTCGAATCTGATCGAGCTGTTCTCCATGCACGAGATCCAGCGCCTGCCCGAGATGCGTCGCGAGGACGCCCATCTGGACCTCGGGACCGTGCTCACGATCGAGGGGCGTCGGGGTCGCGTGGTGACCCTGACCGCGGCCCGAGTGCGGGTCGACTTCAACCCGCCGTACGCCGGGCGGAAGGTCCGGGCGAAGTTCAAGGTCGTGGACCGGATCACCGAACCGGCGGAGCAGGTGCGCGCCCTCCTCGAGCTCCAGTACGGTCGGGGCTCCGAGTTCCACGTCGAAGCGAACGACAAGACGATCACGTTGACGGTGCCGGACCGGTCGAAGTTCGACATCTCCTGGATGGCCGCGAAACCGCGCGTCATCGATCGGCTGCGAACGCAACTGCACCCGCAGACGATCCGCATCGTGGAAGAGTACGTCACGCCCGCCGAGAAGAAGGACGATGCGGCGAAGGCGAAACCGGCGGGCGAGGAGAAGGAACCCTCGCACGAGTCGCACCGGGGCAAGGCGGCGAAGGGCGAAAGCAAGGACGAGCCGTCCAAGCCGAGCCACCACGAGGGAAAATCCCACGCTCCCCCGAAGGACGAGCCCCCTTCCGAGAAGGACGCGTAGATCGCCCGCCGCCGTCCGGAAGGACGGAGGTCGGGCCGGAACCAACCGGAGGGACTTGAATCCGCAAGCGCTGGCCGGGTTCGATGCCGGAGCCGACGCCGCCGGTGCCCCTCTCGTTCCTGATCGCCACCTTCGGCGGAGCCACGATCGTCGCGGTCCTGATCATCTACTTCGGGATCCACGGCCAGCTCGGCGGACCGATCCCCTGACCGGGGGCGACGTCCGAGCCTATCTCAGATAAACCGAGATGCGGTCGAATCGCGCGTGAACGAGATGGGAGCGTCCCGGGTCGACGACCCGGAGGGAGCGTCGTACATCGGCTGGATCGCGGGGTTCGTCGTCATCTTCGCCGTGTTCGCCGTCGGCGCCGCGCTGTGGTTCATGTACCACCCGCTCTAGCGGACGCCGGGGCCGTCCCGGCCGGACGGCGGTACAGATAGACGTCCGTCTCGGGGTCGTAGACTTCGGCCTTCCATCCGACGATCTCGTGGCAGTGACTGACCACGCGGGCTCCCGGGCGCAGCTCGGCCTCGAGCTTGGGACGGAGCCGGACCATCGCCCCCGGCCACAGGAACGCGCTCACGACGGTGGCGTCCCGGAAGTCCAACGAGAAGAGATTGCCCCACCGCAGCGTGATCCGGTCCGGGAAGGGCCCCATCGCCCGCCGTAGTCGGAGGATCCCAAAGCGGAGCGGTTCGACCTCGACGCCCACCACCCGCGCGCGGTAGACCCGGGCCGCGCGGAACACGATCGCTCCGGTCCCGGCGCCGAGGTCGTACAGGGTGTCGTTCGGCCCGAGCTCCGCGAGTCGGAGCATCGACTCGACCGACCGTCGAGGGGTCGGCTGGTAGCCCGCCCCGAACGCGAACGAGGCGAACACGAAGTACGCGACGGCGGCGATCGCCGCGAGCAGCAGGGCCAACCAGACCAACGGCTCGACGGCCATCCGACGTCACCGAGGGCGGATCGCCCGGACCAGCCGTTCCGCGACCGCGTGGGGGTCGGTCGTTCGCTCGACGACCCGGTCCACCCACCGGCGCAGTTCGGGTTCGCTCTCCAGCCGGTCCGCGACCTGCCGGCCCACGCGTTCCTGGACGAGCTCGACGATCTCCGCCGCGATCCGGCGACGCTCGTCCGCCCGCCGCGTCCCGGAGACGTCCAGATACCGCTCGTGCGCTTCGATCGCGGTCCACAGCTCCTCGATGCCCGCCGGCTGGGTCGTCGAGGTCGCGACAATGCGGGGACGCCAGTCGGACCGGTGGCCGCCGAGGCCGACCAGCTCCGCGAGGTCGCGGCGCGCGACGTCGGCGCCGGGAAGGTCGGCTTTGTTCACGCAGAAGACGTCCGCGATCTCGAACAGGCCGGCCTTCAGCGTCTGGACCTCGTCCCCCAGGTGCGGGACGAGCACGACCACGCTCGTCGTCGCGAGGTCCCGCACGGCCAGGTCGACCTGACCGCTGCCCACGGTCTCCACGAGAATGACATCGAACCCGGCCGCCTCGAGCAGGCGGGTCACCTCGCGCGTCGCGGCCGCGACCCCGCCGACCTCCCCGCGGCTCGCCATCGACCGGAAGAACACGCCCGCGTCGTCGACCCGTCGCTCGAACCGGATGCGATCGCCCAGCACGGAGCCGCCCGAGTACGGGCTCGAAGGGTCGACCGCGACGACCCCGACGGTCTGGTCGAGATCCCGCAATCGGCCGACGAGCCGATTGATGACGCTCGATTTGCCGACCCCGAGCGGGCCCGTCACCCCGACGATCGGTTTCTTCCCCGTGCGGGGATACAGCGCCCGGGTCACCCGCCCGACCGAAGGGTCGCCGTTCTCGACCTGGGAGATGACCCGCGCGAGTACCCGACGGTCCCCGTTGACGATCGCCCGCGCCGCGGGCGGTAGGCGTACCGCCGCCGTCATGCCGCGCTGCGCGCGAGCCGCTGCGCGGTGCTGACGATCTCCTCGAGGGTCGTCCCGGGCCCGAAGATCGCCCGGATGCCCGCCTTCTTCAGCCGACGGGCGTCCTCGTCCGGGATGATCCCGCCGGCGAAGACCGGGATATCGGCCGCCTTCTCCTTCTTGAGCAGCGAGAGGACCTTCGGAAAGAGCGCCATGTGCGCGCCGGAAAGGATCGACAGGCCGATCAGGTCGACGTCCTCTTCGAGCGCGGCGCGGACGATCTCCTCCGGCGTTTGCCGGAGGCCGGCGTAGATCACTTCGAAGCCGGCGTCCCGCAGCGCCCGGGCGACCACCTTCGCTCCGCGATCGTGGCCGTCGAGCCCGGGCTTCGCGATCAACACTCGGATCGGTGACGACTTCGGGTTCCGGGCCATTGTCTCCCTGAAGGGAAAGGACGGGAGCTTTAGGAAAAAGCTTTGGCGTCGCACGGGCGCCGGAAGAACCGCAACCTAGAGGGCGGAAACGAGGTCGATCACGAGATTCCCGGCGAGAAGCGCGGCCACCACGCCGACCGCCATGACGACCAGGAACGGGATCTGGGGCGTCACCCAGACCCGGCGCACGCCCCTCGCTTCCAGCTCGTTCGCGATGCGGACGCGCTCCTCCCGGTCCTCCTCCGACGTCTGGGTGTCCATGTCGATGTCGGCGTCCGGCACGGCCGGGTCACGAACCCACACGAACCGGCTCGGCAGCTCCCGGACCTCCAGCAGGTAGCCGGTGAAGCCGGCCGGGAAGCGGAATTCGCGTCGGGCGAAGTTCCGGATCGCGAGGGCGATCGGGATGACAACCGAGAGAAGAGCGGCGTCCATCAGCACGTTGAGGGAGAACGGGACGACCGACAAGAACGTCGATTCGGTGGGGCTCTGCGCGAGCAGGGGCCCGGCAAAAATCGGTAGGACCACGCCGATGATCATCAACGCCTTGGCGTCGGCACCGCCATAGAGCACTCCGAGCTCGAAGAGGGCCCGGGCGAACAAGACCGTCACCAAGACGGCGATGGCCGCGATCGGCACGCTGGTCGGTCCGATACCAAAGCGGAACGCGGCGTAGAGCACGGCGACCGTCACGACGAGGTACCCTACTCCCTCGATCAGATCGGCGTGCCGCTCGACCCCGCTCCCCAGGAACTCATCCCACGGGAAGAGATGCTCCAGAACCAGCACCGACACCCCGCACCAGACGACGAGCGGGAGCGACCCGAGCGGCGCTATCAGCGCCACTCCGAGAAGGAGGCCCGCGACGCCCATCGCCTGCCAGAGGTGATCGGTGACCTCGCGCTCGCGCCAGTCCGCGACGGCCGCGTACCCGAAGCCGGCGAGCAGGACGACGAGCTGGGCCCCGAGGAGCAGGTCGTCGACGACGGTCAGTTCGACGCACCCCCCGCCGGCGATGCGACGGTGGGTCCTCCTCTTAAGGGCAGGGCCGCGCGCGCAGGCGCCGCTGCGTCGCGTCGCTTTTCTACTGGGGCTCCGCTAGTACTCCCCGCATGAGCACCCCGCCCGCGTGGAACGAGAATCCGCCGCCGTATCCCACGCCGCAAGTTCCGCCACCGGCCCGGTCTCCGAGAAGCTGGCTGATCCCCCTGGCGGTCATCGTCGTCATTGTCGTCGTGCTCATCGCGGCGCTGATCGCGACCGGCGTGGTCCGTTTGGGGCCAAGTTCCTCGAACGCGGCCTACGAGACCTTCTCCCAGGCGGAGGGAGTCGCCGCCGGAAACTCCGGCGCCGTCACGGGCGGTCCGTGGTTCGCTGTGTTCGGGGCTGGGGTGGCGACCCCGACCGCTGTGCTCGAACCGGTCAGCAATCTCACGTCGCTCCTCGCCACGATCGACTGCACGATCACCTGGCCGCACGGGCAACCGTCGAACCTCGACGTCCCGTCCACGCCGTCGAACGCCGCGACCGGGACCGCCGCCTACTGGACGTTCGGATTCAAGAACGCCTCCAACGTGCTCCTGATCGAGACCGTCTCGCTCGGTTCGCCGACGGCGCTCCTGGTCGCGAACGGCACCGCGTGCGAGAACGTCGTGGCGTATCTCGCGCCGTTCCCCAGCGCGGTGCTCGACTCGCCGGAGATCGTCTCCGATGCGAACAGTGCGGGAGGATCGACCTTCCTCGCGACGTACCCCAATGCGACGCGGGCCTGGGGGGCGATCGGGGGGATCCAGTTCGGCACGATCGCCTCCACCTCCCCGGTGTGGGAGGTGACCTACACGTCCTGTTCGTTCCCGGCGTACTCCGGAGAGACGGGAGCGACGTTCAACGCCACGATCGCCGGCCTGACGGGCGTCGTGTCGAACAGCTCGACCCACTCGGGCGCCTGCGGTGTCACGGTCCCGTCGACCCTCATCGCCGCGGTCCACGGCGTGCTTCCGGCGCTCGCCGCCCGAAAAGCTATTTAAATACCCTCTAACTGCGCGGCCGCACTTCACGGCTCATGGTCGAGTACAAGCTCGTCATCTCCGAACGGGAGAAGTCCCTCGCCCGGACCGTCGGGGACCCCCAGGCCGCCGGCTTTCTCGGGAAGAGGATCGGCGAGACGATCGGCGGCGAGCTGATCGGAGCGACCGGCTACACCTTCCGCATCACCGGGGGCACGGACAAGAGCGGTTTCCCCCTCCGACCGGACGTACCGGGCGCGCGACAGACGCGTCTGTTCGTCGGCGAGGGGTTCGGATTTCACGCCCCACGCCGGGGCATGCGACGGCGGCGAACGTTCCGCGGCAACACGGTCAGTGAAGACACCGTTCAGATCAACCTGACCGTGGAGCAAAAGGGCGGCAAGCCGCTCGCGGAGCTGCTCGCCGCGTCATGAAGGTCCCCCGGCAGCCCGAGGTCAACATCGGCCTGGTCGGCCACGTCGACCACGGGAAGACGACGCTGACCCAGGCCCTGACGGGCGAGTGGACCGACCGCCACTCGGAGGAGCTGAAGCGCGGGATCTCGATCAAGCTCGGCTACGCGGACGCCGCGTTCTACCTCTGTCCGAAATGCCCGCCGCCGACCGGCTACACCACCGAACCGACGTGCCCGAACGGCCATGGGCCGACGAAATTCCTGCGCTCGGTCTCGTTCGTGGACGCGCCGGGGCACGAGACGTTGATGGAGACCATGCTCTCGGGCGCCGCGATCATGGACGGCGCGATCCTCCTGGTCGCCGCCAACGAGAAGGTCCCCCAACCGCAGACGCGGGAACACCTCTACGCGCTCGACATCATCGGCGTGCGGAAGGTGGTCGTCGTCCAGAACAAGATCGACCTCGTCACCGCCGAGGCGGCCGAACAGAACTATCGAGAGATCGTCGACTTCCTCAAGGCGTCACCGATCGCCGAGGCGCCGATCATCCCCGTGAGCGCGAACCACCGCGTGAACATCGACGCGCTCATCGAGGCGATCGAGAAGACGATCCCCACGCCGGTCCGCGACCCGGCGAAGCCGCCGCTCATGTACGTCGCCCGCTCGTTCGACATCAACCGACCGGGGACCCGGCCCGCGGCCCTCCAGGGCGGCGTGCTCGGCGGCTCGCTGATCCAGGGCAAGCTGGCGCTCGGCGAGGAGATCGAGATCCGACCGGGACCGACCGGCGCGACGGACGGTCACGCGGAGTCTCTGACGACCAAGATCACGTCGATCGTCTCGGGGGGCCAGGAGTGGAAAGAGCTCCGTCCGGGGGGCCTCGCCGCGATCGGCACCAGTCTCGACCCCGCGCTCGCGAAGGGCGACGGGCTCACGGGACGGCTCGTCGGGACCGCGGGCACGCTCCCTCCGGTGAGCCAGAGGATCCGGCTCAAGGCGACCTTGCTCGACCGGGTGCTCGGCGCCCAGAGGGAGATCAAGGTAGAGAAGATCCGCACCAGCGAACTGCTCGCCGTCACGGTCGGCACGACGGTCGCGGCCGGTAAGGTCACGAGTGCCCGCGGCAACGAGGTCGAGTTGTCGCTCAACCGCGCGGTCACGGTCTTTCCGGGGAGCCGCGTGGCGGTCTCCCGCAAGCTCAACGCGTGGCGCCTGATCGGCTACGGTATCGTCGAGGGAGGGTCGAAGTGAAGGCCGACCTGCTCGAGATCCTTCGCTGTCCCGTCTGCCGGGGTGAGCTCGGGCTGGTCCAGCGGAGGACCGAGGGCCCCGAGATCGTCGACGGGACGCTGACCTGCGCGCAGTGCAAGGTCGACTATCCGATCGAGGACGGCATCCCGGACCTCCTGCCGCCCGATGAACGGGACTGAGACCGCGCGCGCGCTCCCCGGTCGAGGACCGAATCTGCGGTTCGAGCCGAAGGGTTAAGCGGGGCCGGACGGAACGGCGCGCGATGCCCTCGACCCGGGATCCGGACGACGCGTCGCCCGACGCGGACGACGAGCTCGACGAGGGGCGCCCTCGCTCGCGACGGGCCACCGCCCGATCCCGCTCCCATCGCCCCGCGCGCCCGCCCGTACGGCGGTGGACGGATTCGGAAGAAGAGGACGACGAGGAGGAGCTCGACTCGTCGGAAGGCCGCCCGGGCTGGTTCCATCGAGCCGGCCGGCCGGTCTACTGGCGGGCGCGGGATTCGCTCTACTTCGAACCGCTGGTCGCGGTGGCGATCATCGTCCTGCTTCTGGTCGGTCTCTACGCCTACACTCAGAACTGGCCGCCGGTCTACGTGGTCGACTCGAGCAGCATGCAGCACGGGTCGTCCGACGTCCTTGGGGTGATCAACGCCGGCGACCTTGTCCTCGCCCAACGGATCCCGACCGACCAGATCACGCCGTACGTGGTGGGCGTCCAGACCGGATATTCCACGTACGGCGAACCGGGCGACGTCCTCTTGTACGAGCCGAACGGGCAGAGTTCGACGCCGATCATCCATCGGTCGATCCTGTTCCTCGAGTGGGACCCGATCAGCTCCACGTACAACGCGACCGACATCTCGGGGCTCAAGTGCGGCAATGCGTCGGGCGACTACCGGACGCCGGGTACTCCGTCGGGCTGCGACCTGACGGGACTCGGCACCGGCATGTCGGTCGAACTGTTCGGGGTCGGCTGGCAATCGGTGCCGGTGAGCGTCCCGATCAATTCGGGCCTGCTCGGAACCCACTCCGGGTTCGTCACGATGGGCGACAACAACTTCTCTCCGAACGGCTGCTCGACCAGCTGCTCCGGCGAACCGGACCAGGTCTCCGGCCTCAGTCAGTTGGTCGCGCCGAACTGGGTCATCGGCGTCGCGCGCGGGATGATCCCCTGGGTGGGCGCCGTGAAGCTGCTCATCGTGGGAGACTCCCAGTACGTGCCCGCTCAGTCGTGGCAGTTCCTCGGGCTCACGATCGTGGGCGTCATCCTGTTGGCCTTCGGGATCCACTACGCTCTGCGGGCCGAGGGGATCGAGGACGAACGGAGAAGGGAGCAGGAGGAGGCCGAGGCGGACGTCGAGGAGGAAGAGGACGACGGCCATCCCCCGGGGCGTGGGCGTCGTTTCCTCCGCGCGCTCCGGCCGTGGAAGAGCGACCCGGACGAGGACGATATCGACGAGCCCCCGCACCGTCGGAAGGCGCCGAGGGAGCGGTCGACCGGCCGCCGAGGCCGCCCGAGCCCGAAGGTGCGGCGCGAGGGGAAGGCGAAGCGAGGGTCGTCCTCGGACGACGACCTGTGAGAAGGACGCGGCGCGCTCCGACTGCGTCGATCGCCTTCGCAACCTTTTAGTCCCAACGCCCGTCCGCCTCGCGGGGGACGCGTCGGATGCACGTTATCGGCGGGACCGCTTCGACCTCCCTCGCCGAACGAATCTCACGGGAGCTCGGCAACGCGCCGTTCGCGATCCCGTTCACGAAGCGGTTCCCGGACGGGGAGATGTACGTCCGCGTCGGCGGGCGCTTCGAGGGGGAGGACGTGGTCGTCGTCCAGTCGACCCGGACGGACCAGGACCTGGTCGAGCTGCTGCTGCTCGAGGACGCGGTCCGCGAGGCGGGCGCGCGCAAGGTCTTCGTCGTCGTGCCCTACCTCGGGTACGCCCGGCAGGACCGCCGATTCTTTCCCGGGGAACCGATCAGCGCCCGAACGTTCTGCCGGCACATCGAGCTCGACGCCGACGTGGTGGTGACGGTCGACCTGCACTCCCGCCAGACGTTGAACCACTTCTCGAAGCCGGCGTTCGAGGCGAGCGGCATCCCCGCGATCGCCCGACTCCTCCGGGAACGTCCGCTCGACGTCCTCGCTTCGCCGGACCAGGGCGGGGTCGAGCGCGTGAAGCGGATGGCCGAGCTGCTCGACAAGCCGTGGATCGCGCTGCAAAAGAAGCGGATCGACAGCGAGCACGTGGAACTCACCCTCCCGGCCGACCTCCCCGCCCCGATCGAGGGAAAGCAACTCGTGATCGTGGACGACGTCATCTCGACCGGGGGGACGATCGTGGAGGCCGCGAAACTGCTCAAGAAACGGAACGTCGCGGGCATCAGCGCGGCGTGCACGCATGGGTTGTTCCTCCGGGACGGCTTCGAACGCATCAAGGCGGTCGTCGACGAGGTCTACTCGACCGACACGCTCGGGAACCCCGCGGAAAAGGCATCGGTGGCGCCGGACATCGCCCAGATCCTGCTGCGCGAAGCGACGCCGTAGGAGCGGTCGGAGCGAATGGAACCTCCCCGGCCGACCCGCGATGCGAGGTCGGACGAACTCCTGGAGCTCGTGCATTTGGTCCAGCGGGAGCTCACGCTCCGGGACGAGACGCCGAGCGGAAGCTGGGTCGAGGAGATCGCTGAGTCGCTCCGCGGCGGGTCGCGACCCGGCTGGTACTACCCCACGGACCAGGGCGGCGGGATCGCCTTCCGCTCGTCGCGCGACGACCTCTCCTTCGGTCACGTGCACGTCGAGAACGGAGCCGGTGCGCTCGACCGGGCGACCGCGCTCTCGGAGGCGCTGATGGCGAGCTTGCCTCCGTCGATCCGCGCGATCAGCATCGGATTCAGCGGGCTTCCGCTCGAGCTCGAGGACGAACTGACGGGTCGGCTCGCCCGGCGCCCCGGGTCCACCATCATCCGTCGGTACGCCATGGAGCGGTCGCTGCGCTCGCGGGACGGCGAGGGACTCCCTCCGATTCCGGACGCTCTCGCGCTCGTTCCCGTCCGGGACATCACCCTGGAGGCGCTCGCGCTCCTCGACCAGAAAGCGTTCCAGGGGACGACCGACGAGCTCCTGATCGGCTCGGACCTCGAAGAATACCGTCGAAGCATCGTCGCGTTCCTGGACGGGGCGACCGGTCGCTTCCTGGACGAAGCCTCCACGGCCCTCTACCGGGCCGAGCCTCCCGCGTTGGTCGGCGCGATACTGACGTGCGAGAAGACGCCGCGGCGGGCGATGTTCCAGGACTTCATGGTCGACCCCGGGCTCCGCGGCCGGGGGTACGGGGCCTATCTCTTGCACTGGGCCATGCGGGCGCTGTGGGCGTTGGGGTACGAACAGGTGCGCCTCTGGGTCAGCGCCGCCAACGAGTCGGCTCGACGGCTGTACGATTCGGTCGGTTTCGCCGTGACCCAGTCCGCGGTGATCTATCGCTGGGACCGCCCGCGGAACGAGCGACCGAACGGTCGCTAGGTCGCGCTCGCCGCTCTCTTGGGCCGACGCGGAAGGGTCTCGGCGAGGGACCGGAGTTCCCCACGCACCGCCAACAGCGGCGCCACGGATCCCTCGACCCGCGTCAGGATGAGCGCGCCCTCGACCGAGGCGAGGGTCGCGGTCGCGAGCGCGCGGGCATGGGCCGTGGAGAGACCGGCCTCTCGGAGCTGCCGGGCAAGGAGGGACGTCCAGGATCGGAAGGTGGCCCGAACGAGTCGGGCGAGGGCCGGGTCCTGAGCGTAGTTCGAGACCACCACCGCGGCGACCGGGCATCCCGCCCGGCA
>Ga0187783_10000732_pt1 | contig 24014 bp, 23 predicted proteins | sample 1015_SJ02_MP02_2_FD_132471 | JGI IMG/M metagenome (GOLD analysis project Ga0187783, IMG submission 132471) | Tropical peat soil microbial communities from peatlands in Department of Meta, Colombia - 1015_SJ02_MP02_20_MG | ecosystem: Environmental > Terrestrial > Soil > Wetlands > Peat | place...
AGCGGCACGTTGTCGTCGATACGCTGGGGCTGCTACTGCGCGTCGCTGTGCTGCCGGCCGACATTCAAGATCGCAACGGCGGAATCACGGTTCTGTCCAGGCCGGCCAGCCTCTTTCCATATTTGCGAACACTGTTTGCCTATGGCGCCTATCAGGGGCCGCTCTTCAACGGAGCACTTGAGAAAATCCTCCCTCGCCTGCGAACGCAAATCGTCAAGCGTTCCGATCAGGTGAAAGGCTTTGCGGTTCTACCAAAACGCGGATCGTTGAGCGTACAATCGCTTGGCTAAATCGTTGTCGGCGGCTCGCCAAAGACTTCGAAAACCTCAGTCGTAATGCATTGGCTTTCCTCTGCCTTGCGTCCATTCGCCTAATGCTGCGAAGGCTTTGTAATCTCTGATTAAGTTCTCGGACAGACACTCAGGCAAAGCAGCAGCAACACCTTGTTGGGTACGCTGAGCCTGAACCTATCGAGGGGGTGGCGTTGCGACCTCATTCCGGCCGCGACTCGCCTTTAACCTGGGTGCGATGCATCACGCGTCGCGAATCGCTGTCGAACGAGTCGCGCCGATGCATAGTGCAGCGATTATCCCACATAACCAGATCCCCGACTTGCCACGTATGTTCCCAAGCAAATTCCGGTCGAACTACATAGGACCACAGTTCGTCCAGCAGTCGTTCCGATTCCTCGAGCTCATACCCCACCAGATAGGCATTCCGGCGACGCCCAAGATAGAGCATCTGCCGACCGGTATCTGGATGCGTGCAGACAAGGGGATGGACAGCACCGGGCGATAGACGCGGATCGTCCGTTGGCGTGACGCCTTGGCGCGCGTAGCCCCCGCTGTTGTAGGTACCGTCGTGCTTGATTTTGACTTCCGCGATGCGGGTCTTAAGGTCTAGCGGCAAAGCCTCATAAACGCTGTACATGCTGCAAAAGGCTGTGTTTCCGCCACTCGGCGGCACTTCAAGCGCATAGAGCATGCTGGCTTTAGGCGGCACTTCGAGATAGGACATGTCGGTGTGCCAGACCGCCTCGCCTGCACCCAGGCTTCCGATCGGCTGGCCGTTCACGATCACGTTGGACACCACGTAGATCTCCGGCATGCCTTCGACGAAACGCCTACCGGTTTCCTGGATCGGGGCCGAGTCGAGATCGCCGAACCGGCGGCTGAAAGCGATGAGGTCGCGATCTTGCAGATGCTGGTTGCGGAACAGAAGCACCGAATGAGTAATCCAGGCGTCCGTGATCTGACCAATCATTGAATCGTTGGTTTCAGCCAAGTTGGCCCCGGTAATTTCCGCGGCCAATGCCGCCCGTGTGGGAGTCACCACGAGATCGGAAGACGGCTCGCCGCGGCGGTGTACAGATTGGATATTCGGGGTCATCTCGGTGTCCTGCGTTCCGGCGCCGCAACATAGTACAAATTGATCTTCTCGTTTATGCCTCGACGCGGTGTTCGGCTGCGTCAACCCAAGCCCTACTGGCATACCGATTTTTGAAATCATACGGATGTTTGCGCCTTAACGTGCGATGTTCTCTGCCGTACGTGGGAGGCTGGCCAGATTGCTGTGATCGGCTCGCCGCCACAAAGAACGGATCCCATCGCGGCGGCCGGGACTCCGATGACAGCCATGATGCCTCACCCGCCGGTACCGAGATCGGGAATCGTGCAGTTGGCCTGCGTACGTCTGGTCCTCTGGCCCGGGCAGCTGGACAACAGCGGAAATAGCTTCGCACGACGGGTAAAGCGACGCTTGTGATGCTCGTTCGAGCCGCTCCATTGCGGGGATGCGATGTTCGGTTCGGTTGACACGGCTGAATGGGCGTTCGCCGCGGCGCGTGGTGACTTCGAGCGCGCACCGCCGATGGGGGACACGCGGTCGCGCAATTCCGGGACGGCGATGCGGGGGTTGTTCGAACTTCTCCAAAGCGGAACGCTGCCGACTCCAATGTGAGGAACCGGCGGCGCCGCAATGTTGGGCGTGGACAACCCGGCGGGATGCGGCGCGGACATTGCCCCGAGGGCCGGTGCAACCGGAGTTGCCACATGCGGCATGGGCGCGATCGCATTGTTCACGCCATTCAGCAGGACAGACGCTGCCACGGCCTGTCCTGTGATAAAAAGCATGGCCTCGGCTGTCAGAAAAGCAAGAACAGCTCCTCGGGATTTGAACTGTATCATCGAGCGCGGGAGCGGAAGTCCCGCGCTCTCCAGCGCCTTGACAGCAATCCAACCCACAAGGACATACATGGCAAAATCGTGCTCGCACATCGTGATCTCCAACTGTGCGACGAGGATACTCATGCCATGACGGATCGGGCCATTTTTTCGCTACGAAATGTATTACTCTTAGTCCAACCCACTTAGCCGACAACATAGCCGCTCCAAATCGTCCCGCCAATCTCCGTTTTGGGCATGAATCGACACGAGCAGGAGCTGCTCGAATGCTGGAGGGACGCAGGAGGTCATATGAAAGCCTCCGCAGATGCCCGCCTTCGGCTGGATACTCTAATGAATCTTTGTGATGCAAGCCAACAACCGCATTTAGGTCTACCTTCTTGGCACCGTGATTAAGATGACGAGTTTAAGCGGCGCGCTGAACGTGCCGAACTTAGGACGTTGTCTTATTAGGGTCGGCTGAACAAGGCCGGTGTCCCATAAGGCCCACCTGGATCCGTGCGAGACGCTTTTGGGGTGTCTCAGTTCTGTCGTGTGCAGATATACCCAAAAAGACGCGCGGCGTATGCCGGCCCAACGTCGACGGGCCGCTATACTCAGAACCGGAAAATTGGCAGATAGCCCTAAAACTTCGGCATCGTGCCAGAAGATTCGCCCGCATATTGGCTTTTCCGGTTTATCCTTTGACAACTCCGACATGTGAGCGAATTCCGGGCTATCCTCCGTACAGCCAGAAGCCGTCGTTTTAGCGGAGCAAGCCGATGCTGCCGTGCTACGAGTTTGAGCAATGCGCCCCCAACCGCTTATTGCAGTGAACGACGTCGAGGCTAGTAGCCGCTGGTACCGGCAGCTGCTCGGTTGCGAGAGCGCCCACGGCGGCCCGGAATATGAGAGGCTGATCTCGAACGGCGTTCTAATCCTTCAGTTACACCGGTTCGACGTCGAGCACCATCACGGTCCCATCGGTGAGCCCTCGGACAAGCCCTATGGTAATGGCGTTCTGCTTTGGTTTGAGATTGATGACTTCGAAGCGGCCGTCGCCCGTGCTTTGGAGATGAAGGCCGATATTGTCTTGCCGCGCCACCGCAATCCGCCGACCGGCAAAGGCGGGCCGAACCATTGGGAATGCCGGTTGCGCGACCCTGACGGCTACGTTGTTGTGCTCGCCAGTCCGGACGGTTCAGCGGGATAGCTAACGGCGACGGCCGCTTTGGGTCATCCGCTCCACCACGTAGCGCTATCGGCCGGTCCGCAGTGCACTGAGCAGCCGATGTTCGGACGGTAGGTGCGGCCGGTCCAAGCCTCGCCGGATGCGCGAAGCGATCGGCTCACACGGGCCATGACCGGACATCACGTGTGTGCTTTAAGAATGCCATTGAACGCCTTAGTCTGACGTCCGCGTTATGGTTCACTCGTGGCGAATTGCGCGACGAACGATTGGGGACTGGTGGTGTCACAGAACAAGCTGTTCGGAACATGCTGCAAGGACATGAAGGATGCACTCACGTTGCCGGAGCGCCGGTTTTTATTCGTCCAGGAGGGCACCGGGGTCCTCTATCTAACGGTTGGAAGCGTTCAGACCGATCGGGGACTTGGATGGTTCGATCAAGCAGTTCTTTACTGCCCATTTTGCGGAACGCAGCTTCAGACACCCGAGGAGATCAAACGTGCAACGACATAGCGGAAGGCGCGCGTGCTCGTGCGATCATGTTTTGTCCCCAAAGAGGCACAGTGCTGGTCCGCAGCGCACTGCCAACGGAAATTCGGATGGGTAGGTGCGGCCGCGCCAGTCTCGCCGGATTACGCGCATACGATCGCCCCGGTCGATGCGCTCGCAGCCGCCAAGTTGCAGGATCGCCGACGCAGGGGTCTTTGATCCGCCCGAATTCTTGCAATGACGACGCTTTCTGTGAGCTTCGTGCCGTTGCCCGCTCTGTGCGGCAACGGTCGATTTTGATGCGATCCGGCGCATCGCGATAGCCAGCAAATCAGGTAGGGTGCTGGTGTGGAGCAGTGGCTGATCGATCTCGACGTCGAGCGTCGCCGGCGCCTCAATCGCGAGCCGCTCGATGTGGTGCGCCAGGTCCGTCGCGAGGACATGCTTTCACCGGCCGAGCGTGATGCCCTGCCCGAATGGGCGCGTCAGGCGACCGCGTTCGCTCTGGTGGCGTTCCGCCGGTCCAGGCCTCGGTAAGTCGCGTCGGGGCGCCAGCGGCCGTCCGCGCCTCGCGCTTGCCGTCGGCGATGTGATCGAGATAGGTTGCGGCGGCGCCACTGCAGTAGAACACCCTGGGCGTCCCTGCTTTTCGGCACTCGTCTAAGCGCGTCGCAGCCGCCCCGGAGATGTGCGCCGGGGTCAGCGCCGGCGCAAATCATCTCACGTGACATCGACTTCGTCGTTCGGAAGCGCGTGCGGGTTAACTAATTCGACAATCCCCGGCGGGCATGTCGGTGCAGTTGGCGGTATCGCAGATTCGCCCTGATCAACAGGCAGGCTACGGCGAAGTGCCCTCCCGCAATTGTCGGAATTGTGATGGAAAAACCAAAACTCGTGGCCCAGTTTCTGGGAGCGGTCGTTCTCGCCGGCTCGTCGCCAGCAATCACGACGGATGAACCATCGCGCCCGTGCATGTCACTTGCAGCCGTTCGTGAAGAGGCCTGCCCTCCGAACTGGGCTGGCGTGCTGGCGACCAAAACAGCGTGGTGCGCCAAACCCCGCGACCGGTTGGCTCAGATGGATGTCTCGGCTGCATCATGTCGTGGGTTTTTGCGTTATCATCACCATTTCTTCGACGGCGGTCACTACTATTGCCTCTATGATCCATCGAGTCTCGAACTCCGCGGCTACTACAGTTTCGATCGCAAGATGGAGGCCATGACCCACCGCCATGAGGGTGGAGAAATCACCTGCGGAATGAGCGCGGCAGATTTCGAAGATAAAGAATGCGAGCTCGCTTCCTGCCCCTAGCTTCGCTACGCGCAAGCCATCTCATCCTATGTCGGGTTGGTCGGGCTCGGGCGTTCGCGTGACTCGTCCATGTTCGCCGAGACGAACGACGAGCTCACCGCCGAGTCCGAACAGGAACGCGCCGACGAGGACCGAAACTCCGACCTCACCATGTTCGCCATGGGCCGGGTGGCCGCACAGCGTGCACTTCGCCAGCACCGGAAAGAACAGCACGACAGCCACCGCGAGCATCACCATCTGGGCCCGCAAGCCTGCGCCACGGCCGTCGGCGACAAACACCGGCCATGCGGAAATGAAGCCAAACAATTCATGATAGAGTACGCGTCCGAGTGTCCCGCCGAGCAGCAACAGCGCGCCCTGGCGCTAAGTGTAGTAGTCGGCGAGTGCCAACGCGCCGGCGGCCAGAAGTGCCGAAGCGATGACTGCGACGGCCCAATTGATCTGGGGAGCCTCACCCCGATCGCTCGCGAGAAGCCGGGCGTCTACGGAAAGACCAGTCACGTTTCGTTAGACTCCCGGACATCCAAATACTCGTTACTTAGAGCGCTCTCCACGGAACTAACTGACGTCAAATAAGACACGAACGGCACCGTTCCAAGTCAAAGTCGTTTCAATCTTCGTTCTTTGGCAATTGCAACATTTTCTTGGCGTGCGCTGTTGGAGCAAATCCATTCATGGCGCTGCTCAGTGGCCGCTCACGGCCCCGCTTGGCGTGGGCATTACGACCAACGGCTGTACGGACCGCATGGCGCCTTCGCTCGCGGGCTCATGGCGGCTGGCTAGCGACACCGTTTCGGAACCACTCTGCGCTGAGCGAGCACTACGCAATTGCCCAATATGGCAGCTTGGCGGAACCGCTGCCCGAGCGGATCTCGATCTGAAGACATTGGAGTGACAGATACTTAGGCGGAGGGCGCGACACCGAACTTGAATGGCACGGTCCTTGCTGCACTGCGCACAAGCGCCCTGCAACGGCAGGATAACAACCGTTGCGAGCGGTGCATCGCCCAACGACGGGCATGTCGCCGGCAACGATGCCGGCATGAGTCGGGTGCCTCGAGCGCACCGATCAGCTTCGTCTTGGGACCATGCGCGTGATGTCAATTGAGCTCCGAGCGGCGTGGCCTTCCCATGGAGCCAAGCAGTTGCTGTCTCTCGCCAGCGAAATACGGACCGAGGTCGTCCATCTTGATACTCCGCTGGCGCTGTCGGACCTCAACCCAGCGAAATTTTTTATCCGAATCACAATGGAAGCAACCCGCGAATTCGCGGAATGTCAGGAAACGTCCGGAGCCAACTCGCAGAAACTCACGGAGAGATGAGATGACACCGGAACAGGTGATTCTGGTTCAAGACAGCTTCAAGAAAGTGACACCGATTGCCGCGACGGCCGCCGATTTGTTCTACAATCGCCTGTTTGCCATCGCGCCAGAGTTGCGCCCGCTGTTTCCGGACGACATGGCGGAACAGAAGAAAAAGTTGATCGCCATGCTTGCCGCCGCGGTGACCAATCTGCACCAGGTGGACACCATCATGAGCGCAGTCGAGGAGCTCGGCAAACGTCACGTCGCCTATGGCGTGATGCCGGCGCACTACGAGACGGTGGGCTCCGCGCTGCTATGGACGTTGGAACAAGGCCTCGGCGCCGATTTTACTCCGGCCGTGAAAGCCGCCTGGATCAACGCCTATATGACTTTGGCCGGTGTGATGCAGAGCGCCGCAGCAACGCTGCCACCGCGCAAACCAGCCAAGAGGGGATTTATCGCGCGCATGTTCAGCTAGGGTCGAGGCGCAAGGCCGACCGGTTTGCAAATTGGGTTCCCCCACCCGGAGAGCGTCGCCGAGAAGAACGGGTCCGAATGAATAAGGGAAAGCCGCACGCTGCCAAGGAGGACGCGATCCGCTCGGGAGGGGCCGCCGGATCGCGACGGCCCGGGCATGACCTTTCTTCGAGTGGACAACGAGATCCGACCCTGAAAATCGCAATTGTGGACGAGAGCCCGATCCGTGCGGCGATCCTGGAAGAGGGCCTGCGCGAGGCTGGATTCGTGCAGGTTGAACGCATCGGACAAGGGCCGAACCTGCTTACACGGATCTACGCGGCCGACCCCGACGTGATCCTGATCGCGTTGCAGAGTCCGAGCCGTGACATCCTCGAACAGATGTTCCAAGTAAGCCGGACCGTCAAACGACCGGTTGCAATGTTCGTCGACCAAAGTGACAGCGCCTCTATTCAGGCCGCCGTCGACGCCGGCGTTTCGGCCTATATCGTCGACGGGCTGGCCAAGGAGCGAGTTTCAACCATTCTTGATCTGTGCATCTCACGCTTCAATGCGTTCTCCCGCCTGCAGAATGAGCTCGAGCGGGCCAAAGGCGCGCTGGAAGAGCGCAAGATCATAGACCGCGCCAGGGGCGTGCTGATGAAGGTCAAGAATCTCACCGAAGAAGAAGCCTATGCGCTGATGCGCAAGGCAGCCATGAACGAGAACAGAAAGATCGTCGAAATTGCCCAGTCGGTGCTCACCGCGGCGAGATTGCTCGGCTAGCCATGCGGGCGTCTGTCCTGAGGGCGGTAGACGATGCCGAGCAGAGTGTAGAGGAGATGTCTGCTTGAACCTTGCCACGGGCGCCGGCGGCAGGAGAATCGCCGAGCGGCATCGGACCGATGTGGTTTTCCTGTTGAAGCAAATGTACGTCAGGACCTCGATGCGGTGCGCATCTACATCCATCAATGGCTGGCATTGCCGCCGAGGTGTTTGCCTTGGTCCCCGATCGGCCGCGCAAGGGGTTGGTGCACGGCGCCGCGCTGTCTATCGTAAGAACCCGTTGTCGATCGTTCAACCGCGGAGGGGCACGGCGTCCTTTCGAGCCGCAGGGCTGAGATTTCTGCCGTGAAAGACCAATGAGTCAGACGAAACTTCGAATCGGTTATATCCCGCTGGTGGACGCGGCGGCGCTGGTAATCGCGGTGGACCAGGGTTTCGCCGCCGCCGAGGGCCTCGCTGTCGAACTGGTACGCGAAGTATCCTGGTCGAACGTGCGCGACAAGCTCAACATCGGCCTGTTTGATGCGGCGCATTTGCTCTCGCCGATGGCGATTGCCTCGAGCCTCGGCATCGGTCACGTCCGGGTGCCGATCATCGCACCTTTCAACTTGGGTCTAAATGGCAATGCCGTGACGGTATCGCCGCGACTGTTCACGACACTTGTCGGCTTTGCCGATGGGGATCTGTTCGACCCCAAGGTAAGCGCGCGGGCCCTTGCGCACGCGGTGGCGGAGCGCAAGGTGCGCGGTGCCGAACCGTTGACATTCGGCATGACATTTCCGTTTTCCAACCACAATTATCAACTGCGTTTCTGGATGGCCGCCGGCGGAATAGACCCCGACGAGGACGTGCGGCTGGTCGTGCTGCCCCCGCCCTATATGGTCGAAAGCCTTGTTAGCGACCATGTAGACGGCTTCTGTGTTGGTGCGCCGTGGAATTCGGTCGCGGTGAATTCCGGCGCGGGTCGGATCCTGCATTTCGGCTGTGAGATCATGGCGCGCACCTCCGAGAAGGTACTGGCGGTGCGTGATCGTTGGGCGATGGCCAATCCTGACACACTGGCAGCGCTCATTCGCGCGCTTGCGCGTGCCGCCGAATTCGTAGACGACATCATGAACCGCAACGTCGTGGCTGCGATGGTGGGGCAGCGGCTGGATGTTGACCCTGACCTGATCGCCCGCACGCTCGCCGGCCATCTGGCGATCGCACCGGACGGCGCCACACGGGCGAGCGATCGCTACATCCTGATCAGTCGCGACGGGGCAAGTCGACCCGACCCCGTGCAGGCCGCATGGCTTTACACGCAAATCGCGCGGTGGGGACAGGCACCGTTGTCTGAGGAATTGCGCGCAAGCGCAGAAAGCGTTTTTCGACCCGATCTCTATGATGCAGCGCTCGGCGGCAAGCCGATCTATGATGACCGCAACCCCCGCGACGGTGTCGGCGCCTTCGTCGGTCCGGATTTTGCGGCCGACGACGTCGCCGGTTATTTGGCGACGTGGGACAACGGGCTCGCCGACCGTACGCACCTGTCTGTCGTGCGCTGATTACTGCGATGCACAATTCCTTCGCAGAATGCGCTGCCGATGGGCAAACGAAGTTCGCTGGAGCGACCGGCGTTCTCTGTTCTTTCGCCGGATTCGCAAGTGATTTCTGCTCTTGGCTGGCTTGGCACGGATCTTGATTGCAGGTCGGACGATCGACGCCGCGGAGCCGGCGTCACGGGGTCCAAAGAAGGGCCGAGAAGCAACGCCGCTGTCCTGGGACGCGTGAGGCGCGTTCGAGGCAGCGGTTTTTTTATGGACTTGGCCATGAGGGGCCGTGACAGCGGGCGCAAGGCCGCCGCCGTGGCAATGCCGAAAGGGCGCGCATTGCCGACTGCGGTCGAACTCGAGTGCAGCGCGCACAGCAAGGTCACGACACATCGGGCAACATGAGGCAATCGCGGTGAGCGAACCCCTGGTCATTGTCGGCAATGGAATGGCGGCCATGCGGTTGGTCGAGGGACTGAGCGAGCGAGCGCTCGGTCGTTACGCTCTTGCCGTGGTCGGTGAGGAACCGACGCTCGCCTATAATCGCGTTCTGCTTTCCGCCGTCCTGGCACAGGAAATCTCGCGCCGGGAGATCGAACTCAAGCCGGCGCAGTGGTGGCGCGACCGCGGCGTCACCTTGCTCTACGGACAAGCCGCCACGTCGATCGATCCGGCGATTCGCCGCGTGCGGCTAGCGAGCGGTGCGACCCTACCGTTTGGCCGACTGGTCCTCGCCACCGGGTCTCGTCCGATTCGTCTCAAGGTTCCCGGGATGGCCCTGGCCGGCGTGATGACCTTCCGCGATCTGGGTGATGCGGCCGCCATCGCGGCAGCTGCCGGTCGGCGGGCCAGGGTGGTGGTGATCGGCGGCGGATTGCTGGGTCTTGAAGCCGCCTATGGACTGGCCAAGACCGGATCACAGGTTTGTGTGGTTCATCTGATGGACCGACTGATGGAGCGTCAACTCGACAGCCATGCGTCGGCGATGCTGTTGCGGGCGGTCGAGGCGCTCGGCATCACCGTGCTTCTTAACGCCGAGACCGCAGGCATCCTTGGCTGTCGCCGTTGCCAGGGGGTCGCTCTGGTCGACGGCCGGCAGATCGAAGCCGATCTGGTAGTGGTCGCTGCCGGTATCACGCCCAACATCGATCTCGCACGAACTGCCGGGCTTGCGATCAACCGTGGGATTGTCGTCGACGACTATTTGCGGTGCAGCATACCTGGCATCCACGCGATCGGTGAATGTGCTGAGCATCGGGGCGTCTGTTATGGCTTGGTGGCCCCCGCTTACGAACAGGCGCGTGCGCTGGCCGCGTATCTTACCGGCCAGGAAGAGCCCTATTGCGGCAGCGTGCCGGCTACCAATCTCAAAGTGTCCGGAGTCGAGATATTCTCAGCCGGCGATTTCCTGGGTGCACCGGGCACCGAGCAGGTCCTGCTCTCCGATCCAGGCATCGGCAGCTACAAGAAATTGGTGATCAAGAATGGCCGGCTCGTCGGCGGGATACTGTTCGGCGACACCGCAGACGCATCTTGGTATCTCGATCTGATCCACACGGGAGCCTCAATCGAGGCATTCCGGAATGACCTCGTGTTCGGCCGTGCGCTCGCCGAGCAGCCAGCGGCAGCATGAGGGCACCGATGTCAAACGACTTCACCCCCGATCAAAAGCGCTATCTCGAGGGCTTCGCGTCTGGTCTGACCGCGGCGCGCGCGGCGCGCGGTACACCTGCCGGCCCTGCGTCGGGTGAGCCGACGGGCCCCGATGCCAGCCACGTCAAGGCTCAGAATCGAGTGCTGGCTGCTGGGGGAAAATTGTCCGATCAGGAAAAATTCAAACGCGAGCAACATCCTTTTGATGCCTATCAGCGACTTAAGCAACAGGCTCAGGACGACGAAGCACCGAAGCCCGCCGACAATTTTCGCTGGCGCTTTTACGGACTGTTTTATGTAGCACCGGCCCAGACCTCCTACATGTGCCGGCTGCGGATACCGAACGGCATTCTGAGGCACTGGCAGCTCGGCGGCCTTGCCGATTTGGCCGAGCGTTATGCAGGCGGCTATTCACATGTGACCACGCGCGCCAATCTGCAATTGCGTGAAATCCTGCCCAAGAATGCCGTGGCCATGATCGAGTCGATCCAGGACCTCGGTCTGTGCACACGTGGCGCCGGTGCCGACAATATCCGTAACGTAACCGGTACGCCGACCGCCGGCATCGACCCTCAGGAACTGATTGATACCCGGCCCTACGCTCGTGAATGGCATTTCCACATCCTCAACGAGCGGGCGCTGTACGGCCTACCGCGCAAATTCAACGTGGGCTTCGATGGCGCAGGATGCATTCCGGTGCTTGAGGACACCAATGACATTGGTTTCCAGGCAGTCACCGTCAAGCCAGGGTTTGAAGTCGAGGCCGGCGAGTGGTTCCGCCTCGTGCTTGGCGGCATCACTGGACACAAGGATTTTGCGCGCGATACCGGCGTGATTGTGCGTCCGCAGGAGGCATCGCAGGTCGCTGACGCGGTGGTGCGGGTCTACATCGAGCATGGCGATCGTACTGACCGCAACAAGGCGCGGCTCAAATACGTACTTGACGCCTGGGGGATGGAGAAATTCATCGGCCATGTCGAGGAGAAGCTGGGGCGCAAACTGGTGAGCGTCCCTTCGGAAGCGATTGCACCGCGCCCAGCGTTTGACCGTTCCGCCCATATCGGAGTGCGTAAGCAGAAACAGGCCGGACTCAACTGGATTGGCATTGCACTGCCGACCGCACGACTCTCGGCGGACCAAATGCGTGGACTTGCCAAGATCGCACAAGAGCTTGGCGACGGCGATATTCGTCTCACGGTCTGGCAGAATCTCCTGATATCCGGAGTGTCAGACCAACAGGTCATGCACGCCAATGCTGCTATCGAGAAACTCGGCCTCTCCAGCGCGGCGACCCCGATCCGCGCCGGGCTTATTGCCTGCACCGGTAACGTCGGGTGTCGCTTCGCGGCGTCCAACACCAAACGCCACGCTGAGGAGATCGCGCAACGGTGTGAGGCGAGCGTGGCGCTCGATACTCCGATCAATATTCATCTCACCGGCTGCCACCATTCCTGCGCCCAACACTACATTGGGGACATCGGCCTACTGGCTTGCAAGATTGCCGTTTCGGAGGAAGAAAGCGTCGAGGGCTATCACATCTATGTCGGCGGTGGTTTTGGCGAGGAGGCTGCGCTTGCCCGCGAGATCTGTCGCGATGTGAAGGCGCAGGATGTCCCGCCAGCCGTTGAGCGGATGCTCAAGGGTTATCTGAATCACCGTGCGTCACGCGAGGAGACTTTTTTGGCATTTTCGCGCCGCCACGAAATTGATGCGCTCAAGAGAATATTCGATGTGAAGGCACCGCAATGACGCAAAATCTGCCGCCACCGATTCCACCGCTGGTGCCTGAGAACGCGCCGTTTTCCGACGAGCAACGCGCTTGGCTCAATGGTTTCTTCGCAGGGCTGGTGTCGCTCGACGGCTTTGGCGTCACTCCGCTCTCCGGTGGGCAAGTCGCGGCATTGCTGTCAAACGATGTGCCTGCTGGCGCGACGAACGATGACAGCGATGCTGGCGAAGCCCCGTGGCATGATCAAACTCTGTCGTTGGCCGAGCGCATGAATCTGGCGCAGGGCCGGCCGTTACGATGGCGAATGATGGCCGCGATGGCGCAGCAGGATTGCGGCCAGTGCGGCTACAACTGCAAGGACTATTCTGGCGCCATCTTCCAGCGCTCGGAAGAGCGACTGAACTTATGTGTGCCGGGCGGCAAGGACACCGCCCGGACGCTCAAGTCGCTCTTCGAGGAGTTTAAGCTCGAACCACGTGCAGATATCGCCACCCCGACCGTTGCCCCGACTTTGCCGACGTCGGCCGACGTTTCCGGCCGCTCGCGCGACTGCCCGGCGCTCGCCACATTCCTGTCCCGCAAGCTGCTCAACAAACCGGGCTCGGAAAAGGAAACCTGGCACATCGAGTTTGATATCCAGTCCTCAGGCTTCGAATACGCAGTCGGCGATGCATTCGGTATTTTTGCCAGCAATGATCCGACGCTGGTCGACGCAGTGATCGCCGCCCTCGACGCGCCACCTGACTTTCCGATTGGGGGACGCACGCTGCGTGAGGTTCTGCTCGACGGCGTGTCCCTCTCGCCTGCGCCGGACATGCTGTTTCAGTTGTTTTCCTATCTTTTAGGGGGCGAACGCCGCAAAAAGGCACGCGCGCTTGCCGCCGGCGAGGATCCGGATGGTGATGCCTCGAATCTTGACGTACTGGCAGCGATCGAAAAATTTCCAGGCATCCGGCCTGATCCTGAGGCCTTCATTGAGGCGCTCGATCCGCTGCAGCCGAGGCTCTACTCGATCGCTTCCTCGCCCAAGGTCGATTCCGGCCGCGTGGCACTCACGGTGGACGCCGTGCGCTACGCCATCAACGCGCGTCACCGATCAGGCGTCGCCTCGACTTTTCTCGCTGATCGCGTTGCTTGCGGCGACGCCATTAAGGTCTATGTGCAGAAGGCCCACGCCTTCGCGCTGCCGGTCGACCCCAGCACGCCCATCATTATGATCGGTCCCGGCACCGGCGTGGCGCCGTTCCGCGCCTTTCTGCAAGAGCGTAAGGCCATTGACGCTCCTGGCCGAAATTGGTTGTTCTTTGGCCACCAGCGCTGCAACTACGATTTCTTTTATGAGGAAGAGTTCCGCCAGTTGCGGACGGCTGGTATCCTCACGCGTCTCACGCTTGCCTGGTCGCGCGACTCCGAACAGAAAATCTACGTTCAGGACCGCATGCGCGAGGTTGGCCGCGATCTGTGGGCGTGGCTTGCTGACGGCGCGCACGTCTATGTCTGCGGCGACGCCAAGCGCATGGCCAGGGATGTCGAGCTCGCACTGGTCGACATTATCGCCCAGCACGGCATCCGCAGCGTCGCCGAGGCCGGTGCCTTTGTGGCCGACCTTAAGAAAAGCGGCCGTTATCAGCAGGACGTCTATTGATGTGTGTGCGCGGCAACCTCAACCGTAATGGCGTGCCCGTATTTGGAACTGACTACGGTGTTCTTGGCTTCGACGATGCCGAGCGCGCGCGCTGGCGCGGCATCGCGGCCGTTGTTTGCGCTGCGAGATTCGAATGAACGCGCACCCGGATCATCCAGCAATTCGCACAACCTGCCCGTATTGCGGCGTGGGTTGCGGGCTCCTCGCCTACCCCGACGGACTTGGCGGCGCCACGGTCGCCGGCGACCCCCAACACCCTGCGAATTTCGGGCGGCTATGCTCAAAGGGATCGGCTCTCGGCGAGACGCTTGGCCTCACAGACCGCCTGCTTTACCCCATGCTGCGCCGGCCGGACGGAACCTTGGAACAAGCGCATTGGGATCGCGCACTCGAAGAGGTAACAAATAGGCTGGCTCGCATAATTGTCGAGTATGGTCCGGATGCGGTTGCATTTTATCTGTCTGGCCAATTGCTGACTGAGGACTATTACGTTGCCAACAAACTGATGAAAGGCTTCATTGGGTCGGCCAATGTTGACACCAATTCGCGGCTGTGCATGGCGTCATCGGTGGCCGGGCACCGCCGCGTATTTGGTACCGACACCGTCCCGGGTGTCTACGAGGACATCGATCGCGCTGACCTTGTCATTCTGGTTGGATCGAACGCCGCATGGTGTCACCCGGTTCTGTACCAGCGCATTGTCGCCAACAAACGGGCGCGCGGTGCCAAGATCGTAGTGATCGATCCTCGTCGGACCGCCAGTGCGGAGGATGCCGACCTGTTCTTGCCGATCGCGCCTGCCATGGATACCGCACTATTTTGCGGTCTGCTGGTGCATCTCACCGACCACGACGCGCTTGATCATCGCTACATCAATGACCACACATCCGGCTTTGCTGAGGCGCTCGCCCGCGCTCGAGCGATCGCGCCAAGCGTGGCGGCAACAGCCGACGCGACCGGCCTTGCGGAGGCGGATGTTGACGGTTTCTTCGAGATGTTTCGCGTGACACCCAATGTGGTCACCTGTTTCTCGCAGGGGGTGAACCAGTCCGCGCAAGGCACCGATAAGGTCGGGACAATTCTAAACTGCCACCTGGTCACCGGCCGCGTCGGCAAGCCGGGCATGGGCCCGTTCTCATTGACCGGCCAGCCCAATGCCATGGGCGGTCGCGAGGTCGGCGGCCTTGCGAACCAGCTCGCTGCTCACTTGAATTTCACGCCTGCAGAAATCGATTGCGTCCGACGCTTCTGGAGCGCGCCGAACATGGCCCAGCGCGAGGGATGCAAGGCTGTGCAGATGTTCGAGGCGATCGACCGAGGTGAGATCCGGGCGCTGTGGGTGATGGCCACCAATCCGGTAGTGTCGTTGCCGCGTGCGGGAGCGCTGCGCGCCGCATTGGCCAAACTTGATTTGTTGATCATATCCGAAAACGTGATTTCAAACGACACCGTAAACGCCGGTGCTCATATCCTGCTGCCAGCCGCGGCTTGGGGCGAGAAAGATGGAACCGTTACTAATTCGGAGCGGCGGATCTCGCGGCAGCGACCATTCCTGCCGCTACCCGGAGAAACCAAGCCGGATTGGTGGATCGTCGCCGAAGTCGCGCGTCGCATGGGCTTTGGCGAGGCGTTCCATTATCATTCGGCGGCAGATATCTTCCGCGAGCACGCCGCCCTGTCCGCCTTCGAAAACGATAATAGCCGTGACTTCGACATCGGGGACTTGGCGCAACTCACCGACGGAGAATTCGATGCGCTCGACCCCGTGCAGTGGCCGGCACGGCGCGGGATGCCGCGCGGGGAGACGCGATTTTTTGCCGGTGGCGGATTTTTCACCTCAGATCGGAAGGCCCGGCTTGTAGCGCCCGAAAGTCCCGCACCAAACAGACCTTTATCAGCGCAATTTCCGTTCCGTCTCAATACCGGCCGGGTGCGTGATCAGTGGCATACTATGACACGCTCGGGCATGAGCGAACGCCTGGCTGCGCACAGACCGGAGCCGTTCGTCGAAATCCACCCGGATGATGCTGCGGCCATGGATCTTACGAATGGCGGCTTTGCGCAGGTGCGCTCGCCGTTCGGCTCCTGCATCCTCAGGGTGGTCATCAGTGACGGTCAGCAGCGTGGCTCGCTGTTTGTGCCTATCCATTGGAGTGACGAGACCGCCTCATCCGCGCGAATCGGCGAACTGGTGACCTCCGCGTGCGACCCCTTCTCAGGTCAGCCCGAAACGAAGGCGACGCCCGCCACCGTGACACGCGTCGAATTCAAACTTCGGGGCTTCGTGCTGGCTCGCGAGCGGATCGAACTGCCGGCCGATACCTGGTGGTCGAAAGTAACGATTGAGAACGGGGTCGGCCTGCTGATCGCTACCAATGAGACACCCTGCAATTGGCGTGATCATGCCAGGAGCTTATTCGGCGCGGTCGAACTAGCGGAATATTTTGACGTTCCGCGCGATATCTATCGGGCGGCCGCCTTTATCGGTGGTCGATTGGTGGGATGTATTTTCATCGGGCCGTCCAATGCGGCGCCCCACTGGGATGCGGTGAAGCTGCTGCTCGACGTTGAGATGTTGAACCAGACCCAGCGTCGAACCTTGCTGTCGGGAAAGTCGACTGACGGAATGGTTGATCCCGGCCCGCTGGTCTGTGCGTGCTTCGGCGTGGGTCTCAACACCATTTGCACCGCAATCCAAACCGGCGTCGCGGCAACGTCGGAGGAAATTGGCGCGGTACTGCGAGCGGGGACCAATTGCGGCTCGTGCTTGCCCGAGCTCCAAAGAATTGTCGGTCACGCGCGCGTCATGCCGGCGACTTGATAGGGTCCATTCAGCAGCTCTATTCCACGTGCTCGATCAATCTGCCGGCTCATATGGCCAGATCCGCTTGACGGCGGCGGGATTTCAGATTTTGTCCATCGGGCGGCTCCATTGCATCTCCGGGTCGGAGTTCACACCGCGCGGAACGCATTTGGCAAATTCGCGTTGCGCACACACGCGCCGTCAATAACGGATACCGGGGGCGATGCCGTTCCGCCCTCTGGGACGCCGAAAGGGTCTTTGGAGTGTCGGATCGAACAGACCATATCTCTGGCATTGCAGCCCAATTGGCGACGGGCAATTGTTGGTCACGAGCTGTATGATTTTGCGCAAATCAGTTGTCGACCGTTGCAACTTGGCGCCCCATTATTGGTCCATCGAACGCGCGGGAGGTGACTCAAAAGGGATCATTCGATGGCGAAGCCGCACTCGTTCCCAACCACGGTTAGTGAACCGCTGGGGAGCAAACTCGTTGACGCAGCCGGATGGAGACGTCAGCATAGCACGGGAGCGAACGTCTCTTTGACTGAACATGCTGGATCAGCACGTTTGGTCTCTGGGACGCAGCCGGCGCGGATTTGCGTAGCTCAATCACAAATCGGTGCCTGCAGCAGGCGGCTTGGCCAGCGCGCCTAACATAGGCAGGTCACACGACGTTCGGGGAGATCCAGGCCATGGCAGCGAAGACAGCAGCAAACCCCTCAAAACGAACCAGCAAGCGGAAAGTCGCTTCCTCTCGGGCCGGAGCGCCGCGCGCCGCCAAAGTCAAACCGCACATCACCCACCCCGATCGCGTCTATTGGGTAGATGCGGGCGTCACCAAGCAGGACCTGCTCGATTACTACGGCATCGTTTGGGACTGGATGGCGCCCCACGTCGTCGGCCGCCCGCTTGCGCTGGTCCGCTGTCCCGAAGGCACCATTGGCCAGTGCTTCTTCCAAAAGCATGCGTCGGCCGGCCTCGTCCCAGAGAATCTGCACATCGTGACCGACAGCAAGGGCCGACAGATCATCGCGATCGAAGACAGTCAGGGGCTCGTCTCGCTAGTACAGGCCGGGGTCCTTGAGTTGCATGTCCGCGGGGCGAGGATCGATCGGCTGGATGTCTGCGATCGCATTGTCTTCGACCTCGACCCGGGGGAAGGGGTTGGCTGGCCAGAAATCACGGCGTGCGCGAATGAACTGCGAGACCGCCTCGCGGCGCTTGAGCTCGAAAGTTTTGTCAAGCTTTCAGGTGGCAAGGGCGTGCACGTCGTTGTGCCAATCGACGGCGCGGATTGGGAAGATACCAAAGCTTTCACGGAGACAATCGCGGCGGCAATGGCCGCTGATACGCCGGATCGTTATGTCGCCAAAATGACCAAATCGCTACGGCGCGGGAAGATTTTTATCGACTATCTGCGAAACTCGTTGGAACAGACGTCGGTAGCAGTCTACTCCACGCGCGCACGTCCCGGCGCGCCGATTTCCGCCCCAGTGACCTGGCAGGAGCTTGGCAACGTTAAGACCGCAAATCGCTATACGGTCCTCAATATAAGGGAGCGACTTGCCAGCATGACAGCCGATCCTTGGCGGCAAATGGATCGCGTGCATCAGAGACTACCGAAGGCAGGGACGGCCCGTAGACGAGGATGATTGTGCATCGACGCCGGTGATGGACATGATCAGTGATTTCGCCGCACTCGACAAAATGCGCGCGGCGCTCCGGCCGGTAAGTGTCAGGATTGTGCCGGACCTACGGTATCGGCCATTACGGCTTGGCGCTGGCCGAGCGGCAGCTCCGATGCACCGACCGTGCTATCGCGCGCTGTCTGGTGCTCGATTTCAGCGTTTAGCTGAGCGCCAAGCAGTACCGCGACGGCCGAAAGCCAGAGCCACATCATCAGGCCGACCGCAGCACCGAGTGAGCCGTAGGTCGCCCCATAATCGGCGAAGTGGCCCAGATACCAGGAGAATCCGACCGACCCAATCATCCATGTCAGCGCACCCCCGAGACTACCGATGCTGAGCCACCGCCATTTGGCCGGCCGACGACTTGGGCCCAGTCGGTAGAGTATCGACAACGCAATGGTGACGATGACGAACAGGGCAGGCCAGCGTAAGAACGACACCTTATGGACGCTGCCCCCCTCGATACCGAGCGCGGCAACTGCGATCGGTGCGGCGATGACGCCTGCCATTGCAATGAGGAGAAATCCAATAAATCCGAGTGTCAAGAGCAGAGAGGTAGCGTTCAGTCGTAAGTAGCTGCGCTTTTCAGTCTCATCATAGATCACATTCAGAGCATCGAAGATCGCTTTCGCACCCGCATTAGCACTCCATAAAGAGACGGCAAGGCTAACCATGAATGTGAGGCTCAAGCTGCCACCGCCCCTTGCGGCAATCCGATCGATCTGGTCACCGATCAGATCAATTGCCTGCCCTGGAACGATCGTGGCAAGCAGCTCGAGGTGGTGTCGGACCTGCTCGCCGCTGGCAAACAGGCCGTAAATGGAAACCAGGGCGCTGATCCCAGGAAAGATTGCAAGGATTTCGAAAAATGCCGCGCCGGCGGCAAGCGCGAACAGCCGATGGGCCATAACACCGATGTAGGTTCGATAGAGGATGTCCTGCCATCCGCGCCAAGGAATGCCGTGCGGTGCGAGAGCCCTCCGCCCGCGGCCGTGCTCCTTCGCCCGTGCTGCCTGGACATCGAGCGGCTCGGCTCGGCTATGATCCGCCGCCTCAACATCGAACCGCGGCGGAGACGCGCGTCTTGCGAGGGCAAAACCGAACGAAAACGCCATCGCCCCAGCAAGCGCCAAGAGCCCCGCGGACCGTGTCGGCTGAGGGAGGCGAGGATCTGCTGTCATGGTTGAGAGTTCAACCCACTGCGCCAAAGCGGCGCCGAACGACCTTACGACTCCTATAACGTTAAAAAACTGGCGCGGTTTCCTCTTTCGACGCCGGCTCACCTGGATCATTCTCGCGCGCGGTTTTCCGGGGCCGCTGGAACTTTTTTCCGATGCTCCTGTTCTACATGCGCATCGCCGCGCAATCTTGTCGACAAATAAGTCGAGGGTGCTACGCTGTCTTTCCCGGAACGACAGGGAATTAGCTTTGTACTTGTCATTTCCGATCAAGAACGAGAAGGCCTGCGGATGGAGGAGAAACAATGAATCAATCGGAAGGAACTCCGGGCTACGGCGGCTCGGCTGCCGACGGTACTCAGGCCGGCATCGGGAGCGCATTTGGCCGCGGCAAGGAAAACGTGTCGTCGGCCGCCAACAGCGCGACGAGTGACGCCGCTTCTCAATTGGAGCAGCTCCGTGCCGATTTCAACAGCTTGAAAGAAATGGTCTCGAGGCTTGCCTCGCAAGTGGGCGGCGAGGCCGCAAAGCTGCGTGACATGGCCCACTCAGGAGCCAGCCACGTCAGCGATGCCGCAGCCGACGTAACCAAAGCGGGCGCCAATCTCGCTTCGTCGGCGGCAGATCAGGCGAAGACTCTGGCCTCCGAACTGGAAGATGTAGGCCGGCGCAATCCTCTGGGCGCTATGGCTGCGGCACTTGCAGTCGGCTTATTAGTCGGACTGATCGGCCGAGGCGGCAGACACTGATGTTCTTCGGTCTGCTAAAGCTGCTCGGCCTCGACGTTCCGGCGAAGATGGCCCAACTGCAGGCCGAGTTCGAGACCAAGGCATACGAAGCAGAGCATCACTTCATAGAAGTTGCCCGCGACCTCGCCCTGATGACAGGCCTGCTGGTTGCGGGCCTTCTGTTGGGGGTCGCAGGCTTCCTGGTGCTTCTTGCCGCGGTCTTTGTATGGGTTGACTTCTACGAGGGGCCAATCGTCGCCCTGGCTACTAATGCAGGTATCCTGATGGTGGCGGCCGCTATTTTGATCGCATTAGGAATGAATTCGAGAGCCGCCAGATCTCGGTCTGAAGGATCCCACCGCGCTTCCCAAAACGAAAAAATGGCCGATTCCAGGCAGCCGGTCGAGCCCGATCGTGCAGAACCGGCCCGCACCACCCCAAATGCCGAGGCCGGCCCGACCCCGCAACCTCAATCTCCACCAGATGGCTCCAATGATCTCGTTGAGCCGTTGCTGGCCCTTATCGCGCAGTATGTAAAGATACCGGCGACGGGCCACGCCGACCTCGATAGGTTGTTGCGTGAGATCTCCGCTGGTGCCGAAGGGACGAGCAGCGAGGCCATTGCACGAGCGGCAAACCTCGTTCGAACAGGAGATCGAACGACCTTTTATACGGTGATGGCCGTGTGTGTGCTGTTCGGCTGGATGCTTGTGCGCAGTGAGGCGGTAAGCTCGCGATCAGCGGTTTGACCACTTTGCGCGGGCTGCCCTGCGGCGGATCGATTGCGATCGGTTTGGCTCTCGCAGCATTGACCAGCGTTGGCGCGATTCGCCGAAAATCCCAACTGATATCGACCTTGCGCATTTTCAAAGAGGAGGTAGCCACGCCCCGATCCACTTCAGCGGCGCGCAACGTTTGCATCGGAGGTCGCAACTCAAAGCACTTCGTTGGGAAATCCGGCGCCAAGACGCGCGATTGAGTCCATAATCAGCTGTTCGGCTGCCGGGACGTCAAGCCATTCGATGAGCTTGACCCATTTTCCGGGTTCGAGATCCTTATAATGTTGGAAAAAATGAGCAATCTGCTGACACAAGAGTGGCGGTAGGTCGCGGTAGCTCTGGATTTCCGCATAGATCGGAACAATGGCATCCAATGGCACGACGAGCAGCTTTTCGTCCTTGCCGCCTTCGTCCTCCATCATCAGAGCACCGATCGGACGGCACCGCATCACCGCCCCTGGTACCACCGGTATTTGGCTGACGACCAGAGCGTCACAAGGATCACCATCCAGCGAAAGGGTGTGCGGAATAAATCCGTAGTTGCCAGGATAGAACATCGCGGCATGCAGAAATCTATCGACGAACAGGGCACCGGATTTCTTATCGAGCTCGTACTTGACCGGAGCACCGCCAAATGGAATCTCGATGATGACATTAATGTCTTTTGGCGGGGCCTTGCCCGACGGAATGAGATTGAGATTCATGTTCGGGGTCTCTTTCAAAGTCATCAGACAGGCTGATCAGCAACTCACGATGCCAAGTTAAGCAAGTCGTGGGCCACGGGTTTGGAGCTCACGTTGGAAGGACGGGCGTTTCCAGGTAAGCGCGCGTCATACGCAATCCGTAGCGTCCGGTGGCAGAGCGGGCCGCGATGCAGGACCGGATGGCCGCGATAGGCCGAAACCGGTTCTGCATCGACATTTGGCACATTTCTTTGCACGATGGCGAAGTGGGAACGCTGCGTATTGCCGCGAGTTGGGTAATCATAGCCGGAAAATGTCTTGGCGTCTGGCCACATTCCAATGCATCCAGCTGCGCGTCTCACGCATCCGGCAGGCTGTGCAACCAATCTCGCGAGTTCTCTTGGAAGCAGAGAGTTACTTCGAGACCGTCTCATGATTAGCGCAATAGTGATGCCGAAGGGGCGATCCGCATTTTCGGACGGCCAGCGAGAGACCGGCTTTGACCTCCCGCCGGCTGCCAGCGAATACTCGCTCTATTGGCTCAGGACTCCGGCACCATCGCGATCGATGGAAGCGGAACTGCGCACGGCCGCGCCACTTCTCCGCCTCACAAAAAGATCAACACTCACCGACGAGGTCATGGTGCGAACCCGCCCAGCCGGCGGGGTTTGTCCGATGACCAATCGAGCAGGGGTTTTTCCAGAGGAAACCCGCAAGCTTTTCTGTGAAATTCAACGCGTCCGCCGCTACGCCGCAGCCAAGTACGCCGTCTCGGGACCTGACGGGCCCACGGGTCGCAGTGTGCACAGCCCGTGTCGAACTTGCCTTGCTACTACGCTCAGGTCCGGCGGGCGCCGAGGTAGACCCCATGCTGATCGATAGACGGTATTTTATCAGGGTTGGCGGCGCCGCACTCGCGGCCAATCTGGCGGGTTTCAAGCGCGCCGCGGCGCAAGGAAATGCCTCAGCCGACGCCCGCGCAGCCGACTACACGATTCGCATCGCGACGGGGCTCGTCGAACTCGCGCCCGACCGCATCGTGTCCACGACCACCTATAACGGGCAGTTTCCGGGCCCGCTTCTTCGGCTCAAGGAGGGCCAGCGCGTCGTTATTGACATCGTGAACGATTCGGACACGCCGGAACAATTGCACTGGCATGGTCAGATCGTGCCGGTTGACATCGATGGGGCCAGCGAGGAGGGCACTCCTTTCATCCCATCACACGGAAGGCGCCGAATTACCTTGCTTCCCAAGCCTGCCGGCTTCCGCTTCTACCATTCGCATGTTGTTCCGATGGACGATTTGAGCAAGGGGACCTACAGCGGACAGGAAGGCCCCCTTTACATCGAACCGAAAGACGAGCCGGGTCACTATGATCGCGAAGTGTTTCTCGTCCTCAAGGAGTTCGAACCGACGTTGAGCCGTGGTGGCGACATGGCCCAGGACTTCCTGGCGCCGGCAACGCGGATTCCGGATCTTGAGAAGGCTGGCGAGGCCGCCATGAAGGCCTCACTCGCCGAAGGCATGCCACACGGCTACGAGGTGGGTTACAGCCTGTTCTCTATCAATGGCCACGTGCTGGGAAGTGGCGAGCCGATCCGCGTGAAGTCCGGGGAGCGCGTGCTGTTCCATATTCTCAACGCTAGCGCCACAGAGATTCGCAGCCTGGCGTTGCCTGGCCATAAGTTCAAGGTCGTCGCTCTCGACGGCAATCCGATACCAACGCCGACGGACGTGCCGGTGCTGTGGATCGGAACGGCCGAGCGCATCTCCGCCATCGTCGATATGGATCAACCGGGGGTCTGGGTGTTGGGCGACCTGGCGGATGATGACCGTGGTCACGGCATGGGAATCGTGGTGGAGTATGCGGGTCGCAGTGGCAAGCCGCGGTGGTCGGC
>Ga0187783_10000733_pt1 | contig 24005 bp, 25 predicted proteins | sample 1015_SJ02_MP02_2_FD_132471 | JGI IMG/M metagenome (GOLD analysis project Ga0187783, IMG submission 132471) | Tropical peat soil microbial communities from peatlands in Department of Meta, Colombia - 1015_SJ02_MP02_20_MG | ecosystem: Environmental > Terrestrial > Soil > Wetlands > Peat | place...
CTACCTGGTGCTCATCAATCTGTTCGTCATTCCGATTGCACTGGCCGGGCTGCTGCGCTTCCCGAATTTCGCCGTCGACAGCGACATGTTCGTGCTGGCCCTGCCGCTGGCCGCCGGCAACAATCTGCTGGCACTGGCCGCCTTTGTGGGTGGTCTCTCGGCGGCAACCGCCATGGTGATTGTCGAATGTGTTGCCTTGGCCATCATGGTGTCCAACGACCTGGTGGTGCCGTTCGTCCTGCGGCGCCGCGAGACCCTGATCGCCGGGCGCGGCGATGTCGGCACGCTGCTGCTGATGGTGCGACGCCTGGCGATATTCGCCATTCTGCTGCTCGCCTTCACCTACTATCGGCTGGCCGGTGACGCACAACTGGCCGCGATCGGCCTGTTGTCATTTGCGGCTATTGCTCAGCTGGCACCGGCCTTTTTCGGCGGCCTGGTGTGGCGACGCGCCACTGCGCGCGGCGCCTTGGCCGGAATGACGATTGGATTTGCGGCCTGGGCCTATACGCTGCTGCTGCCGAGTTTCGCCGATGCCGGTCTGCTCGACCCCAGCATCATCAGCCACGGCCCCTGGGGCTTGGCGTGGCTGCGTCCGCAGGCCGCGCTGGGGCTCGAGTTGCATCCGCTGGTCCATGGGGTCGCCATCAGTCTCGGGCTTAACCTCGCTGCCTATGTGATCTTCTCGTTTCAGCGCGCACCAACCTCAATCGAGCGGTTGCAGGCCAACATCTTCGTGCCGGCCGACCGGCCGCCGATCACGCCGAGCTTTCGGCTGTGGCGCTCACCGATCACGGTGCAGGAGCTGACCGGCACGATTGCCCGCTACATCGGCGAGGAACGCACTCGTTCCTCGTTTGAGAGCTTTGCCTCCACGCGGCGAATGAGCCTCGATCCCGAGCGTGAGGCGGATTTCCAGCTGCTGCGCTATGCCGAGCATCTGTTGGCATCGGCGATCGGCGCCGCCTCGTCACGCCTGGTCCTGTCACTGCTGCTGCGCAAACGCACCCTATCCACCAAGGCGGCGCTCAAGCTGCTCGACGATGCCAATGCGGCGATCCAACACAGCCGCGAAATCCTGCAGACCGCGCTCGACCATGTCCGCCAGGGCATCGCGGTTTTCAACAAGAACCAGCAGTTGATCTGCTGGAATCGCCAATTTGGTGAAATCCTTAATCTGCCGCCCGAACAGGTTCGCTTCGGCGTCGGTCTCGATGAGATCCTGCGTTTCAACGCCCAGCGAGGTGCATTTGGGGAGGGCCCGGTCGAGGACCTCGTGGGTGCGCGGGTCCGGCGCTATCTTTCAGGTGCGGAACCCATTCTGGAACGCTTTGCCGATCGGGGCTTGGTCATCGAGATCCGCGCCAACGGCATGCCGGACGGTGGGATTGTCATGACGCTGACCGATATCACGGCGAGCGTGGAGGCCGCCGAAGCACTGGAGCGCGCCAACGAGACACTCGAGCGCCGGGTCATCGAGCGCACCGAGGAGTTGACCCGCTTGAACGCGGCACTGGCCCGCGCCAAGGCCGATGCCGAAGAGGCCGACATCTCCAAGACGCGATTCCTGGCGGCGGCCAGTCACGACATCGTGCAGCCGCTCAACGCCGCGCGTCTCTATGTCACCAGCCTGGTCGAGCGCCAGGGCAATGGCGAGGACGCCAAGCTGGTGAGCAATGTCGACGCCTCGCTCGAGGCGGTCGAGGAGATTCTTGGAGCACTGCTCGACATCTCGCGGCTGGACAGCGGAGCCATGAAGCCGGAACTGGCCGAGTTCGACATCCAGGACTTGTTGAATCAGCTCCAGGTCGAGTTTGCGCCGATGTCACGCGAAAAGGGTCTGGCTCTGATATTTGTTCCCTGTTCCGTGGCCGTGCATTCGGATCGGCGCCTGCTACGGCGACTGCTGCGTAATCTGGTCTCAAACGCCATCAAATACACTCCAAGCGGGCGCGTACTGGTCGGCTGCCGCCGTCGCAACGGCCAACTGCGAATAGATGTCTGCGACACCGGCCTCGGCATTCCGCAATCGCAGATCCGCGCCGTCTTTCGCGAGTTTCATCGGCTGGACCGGGCGGCCCACATCTCGCGCGGTCTGGGCCTCGGCCTCTCGATCGTCGAGCGGCTAGCTCGCGTGCTCAACCACCGGATCGACGTGGCGTCTTCGGTCGATCGTGGCTCGCGTTTTTCAGTCGAGGTCGACCTCGGCCAGACGGGAGCGGTTGAACGGGTTCGCCGCGAGCCACAGCGCCACGACCCCGGTCAACTCGCCGGCGTGGTTGTGCTGTGCATGGATAATGAGCCTCAGATCCTCGAGGGCATGGAGACGCTGCTGGGCGGCTGGGGCTGTCGGGTGCTCAAGGCCTGTGATGTCGGGGCCGCCCAGGCGATGCTCGAGGCAGCGGGCGTGGCCCCCAACGGGCTGCTGATCGATTATCATCTCGATGGCAGCAACGGCATTGATGCCATCATGCGATTGCGGGCGAAATCGCGCCCCGACCTGCCGGCTATCCTGATCACTGCGGATCGCGGACCGCAGGTCCGCGACTTGGCGCGGGCTCACGACATCCTGGTCCTCAACAAGCCGGTAAAACCCGCCGCGCTCCGCGCCCAACTGGCCCAATGGCGGGTCCAGCAAATCGCCGCCGAATAGACATTCGAGCGCACCGACGGCCGCACACCGCCAGCAGATTTCGGGTGAACCTGCCTCCGCCAGTGTGCTCAGCGCGCGAGCGAAGCCGCGTGCGGCCAGTGATCGCCCTCGATCTTGGCCGCGGCAATCACCGCCTGGGTCCGACTTTCGACCCGGAGCTTCTGTAATATTGCCGACACATGCGCCTTGACGGTCGCCTCAGAAACACCAAGGACATAGGCGATCTGCTTGTTGAGCAACCCCTCGGAGAGCATCATCAGCACGCGGACCTGTTGCGGCGTCAGGGTCGCCAATCGGGAAATGAGCTCGGTCATTTCCGCGTCGCCCACCCGGCGAAGATCGATCTCCGGCGGCGTCCAGATGCCGCCTTCGAGCACACGGGCGATCGCCGTGCGGATGGTATCGGTGCCGAGCGTCTTTGGGATGAAACCCGACGCACCAAAATCCATACATCGGCGGATGACGGTCGGATCATCACTGGCCGAGACAATCACAACGGGCACGCTCGGATATTGCGCGCGCAGATACATCAAGCCGGAGAAACCGCGGACACCCGGCATGGTGAGATCAAGCAGAACGACATCGACCTCACCGCCTCGATCGAGCAGGCCAGAAACCTCGGCGAACGACCCCGCCTCGGCGATGTCGGCCGACCGGAACAGCCCAGAAACCGCCTCACGCAACGCACCACGAAACAGCGGGTGGTCGTCAGCAATTACGAAGCGGTACGATGGCTGCTCGTTTAGACTTTCCACCCCCGAACCTCGCCTCTCGCGATCACCTTTTGAAGACGCATTGTCCGACTGCGCGGACAAAAGCGCAAGACGGCCGAGCAGCCAGGTTGTCTGACGTGGGCACACCTCGCTCCCGGATCGGCCGGCTTTCTGCTGGCCGAGGGATCCCTCTCAGCCGACGTATCACGCTGTGTCCGGCGGCCGGCCGGTCAGCGAATGCTGGCAACCAACACCATCGTCGGCAGAGCGGATGTTACATCACCGGTCGGAGCCCGGCCGCTGGTGCGGGCGGCGCACCGAGCCGACATATTGCAATATCAGCTCGCGACCATGCGGCATGGCTCGGTGCTCAACCAAATAGATGCCCTGCCAGGTGCCGAGGCCCAGCGATCCGCCCATCACCGGAACATGCAGCGACGTGCCGGTCAACATCGACTTGACGTGTGCCGGCATGTCATCGGGACCTTCAGTGTCGTGGATCCAGCCGGCATCCTCAGGGGCCAGCCGGTCGAGCGCACTGGTCAGATCGAGGCGAACGTCCGGATCGGCATTCTCCTGGATAACCACCGATGCCGACGTATGCCGCACGTAGACGAACACGATGCCGTCCGCCGCCTCGACCTCGGCTGCGAAGCGAACGACCTCTTTGGTGATTTCGACGAAACCGCTGCCTGGGGTGTCGACCATAAGGCGGCCGGTCGCAACCACCTCGGCGGGAACGCGGGACAGGAGGTGAAGACGCGACCGCATCAGAAGCCCATATGCGAATGTACTCTAGGAGCGGAAAGCCGGCCTCGCTCGTGCGGTTGCGGCATGAAAAACTGGCCTCTGCCCGATCCGGACCAGCGAATGCCTGGTCAATCAGGTCGAGACGAACGCGTCAGCTTTTTTTCTCTCGTTCCTTGTTCGTGCTTTCGACAATATCGATCAATCGCCGCCACACCTTTTCAATAAAGCCCATTACTCGATCAAGTTCTGCATCACTCGGCAGTTTGATCTCTCCCTCGCGATCGTCACGAGCGTCACCGGGGAGCTTAGGGCCATGGGATGCGAATTCGTTTCTAAGTCGGACATTTTCGTCCTGAAGCCGGGCGATCTCGCTTTCCAGCGCTTTGCGGTCGTCAGGCAGGATCTGGCAGGTCCATCCCGCGGACGAGCCGCCGCATTTCGATACCTGGCCGGTTCTGGTGTCGAGGCGCAGCACCCCGTCGGGCACCGGGTTGAATGTATAGCGACCGTTCTCACCGTCCGGGTGCGCATCCTGGGCGCCGGCCCGAGGACTCACTGCAACGAGCGCTACGCACAAGAAGGCTGCAGTCAAACCGCGCATTGCACACCTTCCTTTCAACACAGCCCGGCCTGCCGGAGGATCGGGGCGAGATCCTACAATGACAGGGGCCGATCGCATAATCGGGGCCGCTCCCGGCTTGGGGCCCGGCCGGCGGTCGGCAGAGAAAGTCGGCTGACGACGACAGGAACGCCGATTGCGCTCTGGATGAGGCGGCGTGCGCGAAATGGCGTGGAGCGGTAAGCCGATCTGGCCGGCTGCGAGAAGCGCTCCGGAGGCCGTCGAGATAAGGCTTGGTAGAAGTCGGATCAGTCGGCAAATCAATCGGTTAGTTAGGGATGGCGGATTCTTGACAGGGGGGGAACCGGTCAGTATGGTCCGCGCGGCTTCGGGGGCGGCCGGAAACGCCAGATTTTCCTCGATTCGCGAGTGTCGACACCATGTCCGACGGCGCGCGCGAGCAACCAGAAGACGGGCGCCCGCCCGCCGATGAGGCCGCCCTCTCCGCGAGACTACAGCGTCTCGGCGAGCGGCTCGATCAAGCCAAGACGAGCCGATCGCCCGGCATCGACCAAGCTTCGCGGCGGAGCGACAATGCTTCGGGATTTGCGCTGGGTTTGCGGCTCTCGAGCGAACTCGTTGGCGCAGTGATCATCGGGGCAGCGTTGGGCTGGCTTATCGACCGTTGGGCCGGCACATCACCGTGGGGGCTGATCGTGCTGTTGCTGCTGGGCTTTGCTGCCGGCGTGCACAGCGTCGTGCGTTCCGTCAATCGCGGCACGCCGATGGACGACCGAGGATGAGCTTCGCCGCTTCCGGTGTAGCTCGAAGCAGTTGAGGCGATGAACGACCGAGCCGGCCCATGGATCCGATCAGCCAATTTCAGATCAACAAACTACTGACGTTCGGCCATTGGGGAAAGGCGGAAATCGCCCTGACCAATTCGGCGTTGTTCATGATTGCCGCGGTGGCCGCGATCACCGTTTTGATGCTTGTTGGCACCAGTACGCGCGCGCTCGTTCCAACCCGGCTGCAGTCGGCCGCTGAGATCTGCTACGAATTTACGGCCAATATGCTGCAGAGCCTGACGGGTCCCGAGGGGATGCAGTTCTTTCCGCTGGTATTTTCCATTTTCATGTTCGTCCTGTTCGTCAACCTGATCGGATGGCTGCCCTACTCGTTTACGGTGACAAGCCACATCATCGTCACGGCCGCGTTGGCACTCATGGTATTCCTGATTGTGATCATCGTCGGCCTCTGGAAGAACGGTCTGCATTTCTTCAGAGTGTTCGTGCCGAGCGGCGTGCCGGGCTACATCTTGCCGCTGGTGGTCGTGATTGAGGTGATGTCATTCCTGTTGCGACCGCTGTCACACAGCGTACGGCTGTTCGCCAACATGCTGGCCGGCCATATTACGCTCAAGGTATTTGCCGGATTCGTCACCATGCTGGGCGCGCTGGGGTTTCTCGGCTGGTTGGGCGCGGCGTTGCCCCTTGTGATGGTGGTCATGCTCTCCGCGCTGGAACTGCTGGTCGCCTTCCTTCAGGCCTATGTGTTCGCCATGCTTACCTGTTTCTACCTCAACGACGCGCTTCACCCCGGGCATTAGATCGCCCACTCGACTCTCACCAACCTCAACACAGGAGTTCTCGATGGATCCGACTGCCGCCAAATATATCGGGGCCGGCATAGCCTGTATCGGCATGGGCGGCGCCGGCGTCGGCGTGGGCAGTATCTTTGGCCATTATCTGGCCGCCGCCCTGCGCAATCCTTCGGCCGCACAGGGTCAGTTCGGCAATCTGATTTTCGGCTTCGCCGTGACCGAGGCCATGGGCATTTTCTCGTTGCTGATTGCGTTATTGCTGCTCTTCGCACTTTAGAGGATGGCCCGAACCGAAGGGATTTGAGGCGTTGGCGAGTCGTGGTCGGAGGAGATGATGGCTGAGACGTCGCAAGCCCATACCGAGGTGCCGGGCCAAAAGGAGCCTTTTCCGCCTTTCGAGAGGGACACCTTCGCCTCGCAGCTGGTCTGGCTGGCGATTACCTTCGTGTTGCTCTATGTCGTGATGGCGAAGGTGGCGCTGCCGCGAATGGCGGCCATCTTCGAGTCGCGGCGCGCCCGAATTGAGGGTGATCTTGCGGAATCCGAGCGCCTCAAGCACGAGTCGGAAGGCGCGCTGGCAGCCTATGAGAAGGCTTTGGCCGACGCCCGCAGCCATGCCCAGACGATCGCCAGCCAGACGCGGGAGGACCTTGGCGCCCAAACCGAGGCCCGCCGCCGCGCGCTCGAAGAGGAGCTCAATGCCAAGCTCGCGGCGGCAGACAAGTCGATCGCAGCGACCAAGCAGGCCGCCATGGCGAATGTCCATGGCATTGCGGTTGAGACCGCGGGCGCCATCATCGAGCGGCTGATCGGCTCACCGCCGGCTGCCAAGGCGGTCGAATCCGCTGTTGAGGAAGCGCTGAGGCACTGATTCCGGGCTGCGCGGTGCGCGGCAATCGGGCGAGGAGGCCCTTGACCAAGGGTCGCGACCGACGAGCCTGCAGCGGCGGACCACATGCCAGAGCGGCCGGATCGGAGAGCCGAGCGGGTTTGATCGAGTCGAATCGTTTGAAGGCCAGGAGAATGACGAATGTTTTTTGAGGAGGCGGAATTCTGGGTGGCCTTGGGCTTCATTATCTTCGTTGGAATCCTTGGTTATTTTGGTGTTCACCAGAGACTCCTGGACGGCCTGGATCAGCGTACCGCTCGCATCAAATCTGAGCTCGATGAAGCGCGAAGGCTCAGAGAAGAGGCACTGTCGCTGCTCGGTGAGTATCAGGGCAAACGCCAGGAAGCCGAACGGGAGGCCGAGGCCATCATCGAAAGCGCCAAAGCCGAAGCCGAGCGTGTAGCCGAAGAAGCCAAGGCCAAAATGGAAGAATTTGTCGCGCGGCGCACCAGCATGGCCGAACTCAAGATTGCCCAGGCCGAAACCCAGGCGCTCGCCGACGTGCGCGCCACGGCCGCCGAAGCGGCCGTGCAGGCTGCCGAAAAGGTCCTGACCCAGGCCACCAAAGGGCCGGTCGCCGACCGGCTCGTTCAACAGGGTATCAACGAGCTCAAGGGCAAGCTCAACGGAGCCTGACGTCGTCGCGCGGCACCCATCCCCGCGCAACAGCGCGGCTCGCCGAAGAGCCCCGACGCCGCTGGCTCGAAGCGGCTCGAGCCTGCCTCAATTGTGACAACGACCGATAGCGGACCTTCGCTAAACGGTGGGCGTCGTCGGCGCCGGCAGCGTCCAGCGCAGGACCGGCTTGCGGGCCGCCCGTGTTTCGTCGAGCCGTCGCCGCGGCGCGTGACGGGGGGCCGATAAAAATCGGGCCGTATCGCCACGCCTCGCCGCCATGGCGAGGTCGCGCAATGTCGCGACAAAAAGATCGAGCGAGACCTTGCTTTCTGATTCGGTCGGCTCGATCAGCATGGCGCCGTGAACGATCAAAGGAAAATACACCGTCATCGGGTGATAGCCCTCGTCGATCATCGCCTTGGCAAAATCGAGCGTGGTGAGGCCGCTACCCTCGAGCCAAGCATCATCGAACAGCACCTCATGCATGCAGGGCCGGTCGACAAACGGCAGCGACATCAGATCCGACAGCGATGCGCGCAAGTAATTGGCGCTGAGCACCGCATCCTCGGAAGCTTGGCGCATGCCATCGATACCGTGTGAGAGCATGTAGCTCAGGGCACGGACGAACATACCCATTTGGCCGTGAAACGCGCACAGCCGCCCGAGCGGGGTCGCGCCGGGTTCGGCGTCGTCGGAATTCTCCACGAAGCGCAATCCGTTGCTGTCGGCGATCACGTAGGGGATCGGCGTGAAGGCGGCCAGCGCCCCGGAGAGCGCCACCGGGCCGGCGCCCGGACCACCGCCGCCATGCGGCGTGGAAAATGTCTTGTGCAGATTGATATGCATTGCATCGACGCCGAGATCGCCGGGCCGCACCTTGCCGACGATGGCATTGAAATTGGCGCCATCGGCGTACACGTAGGCGCCCGCCTCATGCACCGCCTCGGCGATCGCCACGACATCGCGTTCAAACAATCCGCAGGTATTTGGATTGGTGAGCATGATGGCGGCGGTATCGGAAGAGAGCCTGCTGAGGACCTCCGCCACATCGACCGTGCCGTCCGGGCGGGCCGCGATCTGCTCGATTCGGAAGCCCAGCAGTGCGGCGGTCGCCGGATTAGTGCCGTGGGCGGACTGCGGAACGAGCACGACCGTCCGGTCCTCGCCACGCGCCCGAAGGGCTGCCTTGATGACCATCATGCCGGTAAGCTCGCCGTGGGCGCCGGCCTTGGGAGTCATCGCGATCGCCGGCATGCCGGTGAGTTCGCGCAGCCAGCGAGCTAACTCGGCAATCAGTTCGAGGGCGCCCCGCACCGTGGCAAGCGGCTGGAGCGGATGAATGTCGGCAAATCCGGGCAGGCGAGCCATCCGCTCATTCAGTCGCGGATTGTGCTTCATTGTGCAGGAACCCAACGGATAGATTCCGCTGTCGATGCCGTAATTCTGACGAGACAATCGCACGTAGTGGCGCACGGCCTCGGGCTCTGAAAGGGCTGGAAGTCCTGTTGGGGTAGCGCGCGTGAGGCCTCCGAGCCGCGGAACCACCGAGGGGGGGTCTTGCCAATCGACGCCGGTCGTATCGGGACGGCCGATCTCGAAGATCAGCGCTTCCTCGATCTCCAGCGCCCGGTTGCCCGTGAAGGTGTCGCTCGCTGTGGCGCCTCGGTCGCCCTGCGCGCCGCCGGCGAGGTTTCGGTCCTGCCGGTTCATGACGCCAGCACCTCCTTGAGGGCCGCCACCAAGGCAGCACGATCCGCGTCATCATTGACCTCGGTTGAAGCCACCACGATGAGATCCTCAAGAAGCGGCTGATCCGGCTCGAGCCGGGATACCGGAACGCCCGCGAGCACGCCGCGAGCGGCGAGATCGTCAATCACACTGGCCGCGCGGCGCGGCACCCGGATGGTGAATTCGTTGAAGAACGTTCTGTTCAGCACCGTCACGTCCGGGATCGCGGCCAGCATATCGGCCAACATGACCGCATGAGCATGATTGATCCGCGCCAGGCGCGACAAGCCCTCTTGGCCAAGCAACGTCAGATGAATCGTAAAGGCGAGCGCGCATAACCCGGAGTTGGTACAGATGTTTGAGGTGGCCTTCTCGCGGCGGATGTGCTGTTCGCGGGTCGACAGTGTCAACACGAAGCCGCGACGACCATCGGCGTCGATGGTCTCGCCAACCAGCCGGCCCGGCATCTGGCGCACCAATTTTTGTCGGGCAGCGAACAGACCCACATAGGGCCCGCCGAAATTCAGCGCGTTTCCGAGCGACTGGCCCTCGGCCGCGACGATGTCGGCCCCCATATCGCCAGGCGGCATCACCAGGCCGAGCGACATGGCCTCGGTGACCACGGCGATCAGCAACGCGCCGGCGGCATGTGCGCGCTCGGCGATCGGCCGCAAATCGTGAAGGTGACCATAGAAATCCGGGGTCTGTACAACGACGCAACTCGTCTCTGCATCGATGGAGGCGACAAGATCCTCGCCGCCTGAGGGATCGGCGGCGCCGACGCTGGCCGAATAATTCGCCATCGCCGAGACCGTGCTGATGGCCTGTCGGTAGTGTGGATGAAGGTTGCCGGACAGGACTGCCTTGCGCCGCCCTGTGATCCGATGAGCCATCAGCACCGCTTCGGTGGCGGCGGTCGAGCCGTCATACATCGACGCGTTGGCGACTTCCATGCCGGTCAGCATGGTGACCTGTGTCTGGAATTCGAACAGATATTGCAGGGTGCCCTGGGCGATCTCCGGCTGGTAGGGCGTGTAGGAGGTGAGAAATTCGGAGCGCTGGATCAGGTGATCGACGCTCGCCGGAACATGATGCCGATAGGATCCGCAACCGACAAAAAACGGCACCGAAGCTGCCGCGACATTCTGCGCTGCAAGGCGCGTCAAGGTTCTTTCGACCTCAAGCTCGCTCTTGTGCTGCGGCAGATCGAATGGCGCGGCTGGCAGTCTGTCGGCGGGGATGTCGGCAAACAGTTCGTTTACATCGGCCACACCGGTCCGCCGCAGCATTTCCCGGCGATCCTCGGGCGTCAAGGGCAGGTAGCGCATGTTGCTCGAAGCTCGCAGCGTCTAGACGACGGAAAAATCCGCCGACCCCAACACAATCTCGCTCTTCACCGAATTGGCGATATAACAATGGTGGTGAGAACGGTGATGGAGGTCGTCGACGTCGGCAGCCAAGGGCCGCTTGCTTCCGGAGAAGACGATTTTTGGATTGAGTGTCACTTTCGAAACGAAGAATTCTCCCTCCTCATTCTTGGTCATGACGCCAGATGCAGCATCCTGATAGCTGTCAACCACAAAGCCCTGTTTGGCGGCCAGGTGCAGAAAAAACAACATGTGACAGGAGCTCAGTGCAGCCACGAATGCTTCTTCGGGATCGACCGCTCGCGTAACGGAAAGCGGCGGTGGCACCGAGAGTGGTGACGACGATGCAGGAATTTCCAGACCTTCGTCGAAGCGCCAGACATGACCGCGACTGAAGCGATTGTCAATGAAGACGGCGCCGTCTCTGCTCCATCGGATGTCGGCGTGATATTCGTGGGCCATAGCACCTCGTCTGCGCGTTTCAGGAAATGGTTTCGATGTATCGCTTGTATTGTTCTTCGCTCATGAGCTCGTCGAGCTCTGCCTGGTTGGCAAGCTTGAGCTTGAGGAACCAGCCGCGGCCTTCGGCATCCTCGTTGACGATAGCTGGCGCGTTCTCCAGTGCAGCGTTGATGGCGACCACCTCGCCGGTCACCGGGGCATAGACTTCACTGGCCGCCTTGACCGATTCGACCACCGCTGTCTCGCTGCCCCTGGCCACCTGCTTGCCGACATCGGGCAGTTCCACATACACGACGTCACCGAGTTGCGACTGGGCATAAATGGTAATTCCAATCGTGCCGATTTCGCCCTCGAGGCTGATCCATTCGTGATCTTTGGTGTAACGCACGCTATCCATGGCAGTATCCTTGATTTGTCGCTATGTCCCGACCGACTCCACCCCAGGTGCCGCGGCAGTGCCAATCATCGGACCCCGGTAGTACCGGTGCGGCACAAACGGCAGCTGCACAATCCTGGCCGGCAGGTGCTTATCACGGACGCGCAGAAGGACCTCGGTGCCGGATGTCGCCGCGCGACTTTCGACGTAGCCCATGGCAACCGGCGCATTGAGTGTGGGCGCGAAGCCGCCGGAGGTGACCTGACCAATCACACTGCCGCTGGTATCGCAAATGTCGGCACCCTGACGTGCCGGGATTCGGCCATCCGGGCGCAACCCCACCCGGCGCCGCCCGGGTCCGCTATCGAATTCCTGTTGAATGCGCGCGGCGCCCGGAAACCCTCCCGCCTGACGACGGCGACGCGGGATCGACCAGCCGAGCCCCGCCTCGACGGGAGATGTCGTGGTGTCGATATCGTGGCCATACAGGCAAAGGCCAGCTTCCAGACGCAACGAGTCTCGAGCCCCGAGGCCAATCAACATGACGCCGGGATCGCCGAGCAGACGCTCGACGATTGCCCTCGCACGCGGGGCCTTCACGGAAATCTCAAAGCCATCTTCGCCCGTATAGCCGGAGCGGCTGATGTGACATTCGATGCCATCAAAGCGGGTGCTGAGCGCCGTCATGAAGGGCATCGTGGCGACCTCACGGCAGTGTCGCATCAGCAGCTCGGCGGCCCTGGGCCCCTGGAGCGCGAGCAATGCCCGATGGTCGGCTCGGATCAATTTGACGGTCCCGGGCAGGTGCGCCGTGAGATGGGAATAGTCGGCCTCCTTGCCTGCGGCATTGACGACCAGCAGAAGGGCGCCGTCCTCGGCCGGATCGGCCGAGCGGGTGACCATCAGGTCGTCCAGGATGCCACCGGCGTCGCTGAGCAGCTGCGTATAGCGTTGTCCACCCGCTGGGAGATTGGCGATATCGGCCCCAACCAGGGTCTCCAATGCAGCGGCCGTTGTTGCATGATCGGGCCCGATCACGAAGGCTTGGCCCATATGAGAGATATCGAATAATCCGGCCGCACTGCGGGTATGTTGGTGCTCGGCGATGATGCCGCCCGCGTAGTGCAGCGGCATACTATAGCCGGCGAAGGGCACCATTCGGGCGCCGCGAGCCACGTGAAGCGCATGAAGCGGCGTTTGCGCGAGCGGCTCTGCGGAGGTCATCGCTTCGGTCATGGTCAGTCCCGCATCGACATCCAGCGCATTCGAGCTTCTGCCCAGTCGAACTGCCTCCGTTGCGGAACCTCGAGAAATTCACCGAGAGCGGATGCGCTCAAGGTTTACTCCATCGGAATGCCGCAGCGAGCCCGACCGCTTTCCAGAAGCGTCATCATCCCGCGGTCCTTTGCCTAAGCGTCGCCGGCGTGAGTTGCGCTTCATCGCCGACCTTCGCTCAGCGACAGGCCGGTCACTCTCGCAGGAATCGTCTGATCGGTACCACTGCCGGCTACTATCGCAGAGGCGCCGCGATCCTAGTGGGCAATCCTCGCAAGTCAACCGGGCCGACACCCCGGCACCGGCGCGCTGTCCACAGACGGTCTCTCCGCCTGTATCCGATTGGGCGAATTACGTATGGATCTGACGGACCGCAGGATCGCATGCCACCGCAGACTTTGTTGCACGCCGACTGGTGAGTCGACGCCAGCTGTCGATGATGATGCGCTGCGGCCCGGTGCACCGCAAAGGAATGCCAAACCGGCATCGGCGCGTGCCGGGGCGTCTCGACTGCCTACAGGGTCGGATCAGCGGGTGGCCGCCGGAAAATGGTTAGCCGCGACGACGCGCCGGACGGCCGTCGCGGACCTCGAGCGATGTCGGATGTTCGTTCGCTGGCGGTACGTCAATTATGGGACCAAGGTGGCCTCGCCACCGCGACGCAGGTCACTCAGGACCCCGCGCAGGACCGAAAGATTAACCGGCTTCTCAAGCTGGGTGACATTTAATTTCAGCATTTGAGCGATTCGAACCGTCTCGGCTCGAATTGAGTTGTTTGCGCCGCTGATGATTACGATAGCAGCGTTGCTCCCGGTTTCGGCAATGATCGGCAGCATTTCGGCTCCGTGCCTTGAACCGAGCGACAGGTCCAGGGTGATACAGTCAAACGCGCCCTCCTTAAGAAACTTGACCGCCTCGTCGAGGGAAGCCGCCGCCGTCGGAAGGTAATCCAGTTTTTCTGAAATCGCGCAGATCACCATCCGGTGAATGGTGTCGTCATCGATAACCAGCAGACGCGCTGGAGCGGCCGAAGCATCTTGAACCGCCGCCGGGACATCGGAACTGTCGGCATCAGTAATTGGGCTGTGGTCACTCACGATACCCTCCTGGGCATAGACCGATACGTCGGCCCGGCCATATCGCAAACCGGATCACTGGCGGCGCTCACTCTGTCCCAGCATTCTAAATAAGTATTTAGCTCGGAGTGTTTACGCGTCCGACGCGGCTTGCCGATGCGCCGCCGCCTCGCCGGCGTCGGAGTCGCGAAAGCGCTGACTTCATTGATGCGTGGCGGTTTGGAAGCCGGTCGGTGAGCGCACCGTGGTCGGAATCGCCATGCGATCCCCGGACCGTAAGGTTAAGTCAACATAAATCGAAATGATTAATGGTCGATTGTCATGGCGTCAGCCCGCGGCCACGGTCGGGCATGCTTCGGGCTTGACCGTCGGCGCGGGCGGGGCAGGCCTTGATTTGAACGATCAACTGACCAAAAGCAAGCGGAGTGGTGACGATCGAATGCTGCGGATCGGCTTCGTCATCGCGTCTTTTTCTGAACGCGCTTCTTCTCGGGCTGGTCCTTGGTATACGTATCAAAGCCGACATAGATCACGTAGTCTTCAAGTTCGACCGCTTTGGGGACCGGGATTGTCATATCCTCTTCGATCAGAAGAAACGGTACGTTTGTTTGATCGGTAGGAACGTTCACCGGCACATGGTAGAATTTGGTCCATATGGTCTTGGGCTCCAGACCCTCCTGAACCAGAGCGAGGCGCATCGGCACATCGAGATGGCCGGCAGTGCCGAGTGGACCGAGAATGATCCGGCCTTGCGCGCCCACCTTGATGGTCATGGTGGCGCCGAGAACCGCGCATTCGCGTGCGGTCTGTCCAATGCTCGCCTGGAAACGCAGGTTGGTGGCGTCCGGGTTTGCGTTATTACCGCTGACCTGAAAGGTCGAGGCCCCTTCGCGCACGTCGACGCTCGGACATTGGACATCGTCCTTCGGCGGGCTGACCAGACTGCCTTCGCCGGGCCGCGCCGGCGAGCCGAAAAACAGCGCATTCATTCGATCGGTGAAAGACGACGGGGCCGCGTTGGTATTGGCGGTTCCGGATGTGACCGCCGGCGAGGTCGTGCAGCCCGATACTAAAGCCCATGCCAGCACGACGACGGCCACCGACCCGCGGTTCCAGCAACGCCTCGACTTGGCTACCCGCGCGCTGTGCATGCTTATCGCTGAACCTCCGGCCGCCTGGATTCGGGCCGCCGTTATAGCAGCCCCTACGCCGTTTTCGAAGTCGAATGACCAGCTTCTGCGGCGGTCATTCACATCTGTCAGGGTTGCGGATCACCTTTGATGCGGGCGTAGAGCAAATGATCCTGCCAAGTGCCATTGATGCACAGATACTCTCGGGCATAGCCCTCGCGGGAGAAGCCGACCTTTTCCAGCAGACCGATCGAGGCGACGTTCGACGGAATGCAGGCGGCTTCGAGGCGGTGCAGGCGCAGTGCCCCGAACGCGAAAGGCACCAGCGCTCGGACCGCCGCTGTCATGCAGCCCTGCCGAGCAAAGGGGGCGCCCACCCAATAGCCAAGGCTGCCGGCCTGGGCCACCCCACGACGAATATTGGCCAATGTCGCACCGCCGACCAGCACATTGTCGCTACTGCGGAAGACGAAGAACACGTAGGCCTGATCGGCACGCAGGTCTTCGGTGTAGCGCCGAAGTCGACGGCGAAAGGCGCTGCGGGTCAAATCATCGGCTGGCCACGTGGGCTCCCAGGGAGTGAGGAAGGCACGGCTCACCTCGCGCAACGCGGCCCATTCGGCATAGTCCGCCATCTGCGGCGTGCGCAGGACCAGCCCCTCGCCATCGATGACGGACAGCGGTTCGGACAGGCTGACCGTGCGGAAGAATGCCATCGACCCACTCGCTCAGTATCGTTACGGGAGCGGCGCGTTGCCGGTGGCTTTCGGCTTGCGAGCCGGCACCGGCTGGACCTTGCGGCGCGCGACGCTCCTGACCCAGACCAAGCCGCCCATTTGCGGGAGTGTCATGCCGCCCGCCGACCAAGACTTTCGGCAATCATGGCCGCCTGTTCAAGCCCGTTGTTGGGTCCCAACACTGCGATCGCGGGACGGCTGCGGGCCAGCAAAGCGCGGCCCGCGGCACGAACCGTGTCGACCGTCACCGCCTCGATGCGACCCACGATTTCCTCGAGCGGAATCGGGCGCCCATACGCGATGATCTGGCGCGCCAGCTGCTCGGCGCGAGCGCTAGAACTCTCCAGCGCCATCAGCAACCCAGCCTTCATCTGCGCCCGCGCCCGCGCGACCTCCAGTTCAGTAACAGTCTGGGCCAAGTCTGCGATCTCATCAACCACGACCTGCATGAGCTCCGCGAGGTCCCCGACGTCAGTGCCGGAATACAGACCGAACAGCCCCGTATCCAAATAAGGCCAGTGGAACGCGTAGATCGAATAGCAAAGACCGCGCGCCTCTCTGACCTCCTGGAATAGCCGCGACGACATGCCACCGCCCAGAATGTTGGTGAACACTTGGAGGCTGTAGAGGGTCGGGTCGCTTTGCGGGACGCCCTCTAGTGCGAGCGCGATATGGACCTGCTCGAGATCGCGCGGTTCGATTCGGGCACCGCCGCCGAAACGCGCGCGCTCAGGCGTCGGCGCAGCGGTGCTGTCGAAGAAATGAAAGCGCCGCTCCACTTCGGCGAGCACCGATGCATGATCGACGGCTCCAGCGGCGCCCACCACCATGTCAGGGGCGCGATAGTGGCGTGCCAGATAGGCGCGCAATCGCGTGCTGTCGAACGAACGCACGGTTGCCGGTGTACCGAGGATGGGACGACCAACCGCCTGATCGGGGAATGCGATGGCCTGCAAATGATCAAACACCAGTTCGTCGGGAGCATCCTCGGTTGCGCCGATCTCCTGGACCACGACGTTCTGCTCGCGGGCCAACTCATTGGGATCGAAAGTGGGATTGGCAAGGATGTCGGACAGCACATCGAGCGCCAGCGGAACATCAGCACGAAGCACCCGCGCGTAGTAGGCTGTGGCTTCCACGCCGGTGGCCGCATTGAGATCACCACCGACGGCTTCGATTTCCTCGGCGATCTGCCGTGCGGTGCGCTGGGTCGTTCCCTTGAAAGCCATGTGCTCCAGCAGATGCGAGATCCCATGCTCGTCGGAATGCTCGTCGCGGCTGCCCGAGCCCACCCAGACCCCGAGTGAGGCGGTCTCCAGGTGCGGCATGGCATCGGTCACGACCGTGAGACCGGACGGCAGGCGGGTGACTTCGACACTCATGCGGCGGCTCCTTCGCGCGTGGCGCGACTTGCGGACTCGACGAAACGTTCGACGCGGCTCTGATCGGCGGGCAAGACCGTCAACCGTTCTGGACGGGTGGGCAGATCGGCGAGCCAATCGGGCAGCGCCGGAACGAAGCCACTGGCGCTCGCCACGGCCTGCGGGAATTTGGCCGGATGGGCGGTCGACAGCACGACCATGGGCACGCCGGAACGGCGATTGTGCCGGCCCGCAACCGCGACACCTACGGCGGTGTGCGGATCGACCAGATAGCCGGTTGTCCGGTGCAGGCTGGCGATGGTGTGGGCAACTTCCGAGTCGTCAGCCCTCCCAGCCGCAAACGTGGCGCGTATCATCGAAAGGGCGTCTGGTGCGAGCGTAAAGCTGCGCGATTGCGCCAGCGAGTCCATGAGCGAACGCACTGAGGGCGAATGGCGTTCGTAGGCGTCGAACAGAAGCCGTTCGAAATTAGACGAAATCTGGATGTCCATCGACGGCGAGGTCGTCGCGACAACTTCCCGCGGCTGATAGACGCCAGTCTCGAGGCTACGGACCAGAATGTCGTTCACGTTGGTGGCGATGATCAGTTGCTCGATCGGCAGTCCCATGCGCTTGGCCACGTAGCCGGCAAAAATGTCGCCGAAGTTGCCGGTCGGAACCGTAAAGGACAGCGGTCGATAGGGTGCCCCCAGTGCGATCGCGGCCGCGAAATAGTAGACAACCTGTGCGGCGATACGCGCCCAGTTGATGGAATTCACCGCAGAAAGCCGCGTTCGCTCGCGAAATGCACGGTGGCCGAACAACCCTTTCACGATGGCCTGACAGTCGTCGAAGGTTCCTTCGATTGACAGGGCGTGGACATTGCTCGCCGTCACCGTCGTCATCATGCGACGCTGCACCTCGGAGATCCTGCCGTCAGGGAACAGGACGATCAGATCGACCTGGTCACGGCCGCGAAACGCTTCGACGGCCGCACCGCCCGTATCGCCGGACGTGGCGGCCACGATGGTCGCGCGCTCACCTCGCGTCTTGAGCACGTAATCCATCAGCCCGGCGATGAGCTGCATGGCCAGATCCTTGAACGCCAAGGTCGGTCCATGAAACAGCTCGAGCACGAAGGTGTCGGGGGCGAGCTGAACCAGCGGTACCACGGCGGGATGACGAAAGGTGTCATAGGCATCCCGCGCGATGCGGGCGAGGTCCGCCTCGGGGATAGTCCCGGCAACGAATTCTCGCAGCACGTTGACCGCGAGGTCGGCGTAGGGGCGGCCGGCCCAGCCAGCAATCACCCGGTCTGCCACCCGCGGCCACTGTTCAGGCACATAAAGGCCCCCGTCGGGCGCCAGGCCAGCCAGCGTCGCCTCCGCGAAGTCGAGCGGCGGGGCCTCACCCCGGGTCGATAAATAACGCACGTTTCGATCCTTCCGGCTCGCGGGACATGTGGGCCGAGACCCCGCCGAGCCCGAATTACGCAGTTCTTTACGGGAAATTATGGCCGATCGGGACGCCGATCACGGACCAATTCGAGCCGGACACTAGTCGCTTGAGACGACCGACACAAGGAACACCGCCGTTTTGTCTCGCCCTCAAAGCTCGCGCAACTGCGTGCGGACGAAGGCCGCGAATACGCCGGCGAGGACAATCGCAAGTCCGAACCAAGTGATCGCGTAGGAGAGATGGTTGTTGGGTAGACCGGGCCGGTCCGGGCCCGGACGCGGCAGGCCGTCGGGTGGGGTCGGGGCCTCCTGGTCCACGTAGAAGGGCGCAACGGCGCCCCAGCCTTTGGCCGCTGCCATCGCCAGGTGATCGCGCGCAAACCAAAGGTTGTGACTGGGCTCATCGGCGGGGGTGAACCAACCAGGCTGCTCAGGCCAACGCAGGACCCCGACGATCTCGCGCAGGACCGGTTCGGTCATTTCTGCTCCGATCCGATCCTTCTGGTCGAACGGCAGGAAGCCGCGGTTGACGACAACCAGGCTGCCGTCAGCGACCCGCGCTGGGGTAAAGACCCAATAGCCGGGCCCCGATATGTCAGGACGCAGCGCCGAGCCGGCCGTATAGACCAGTGCAGACCCGTCGAAAAATCCGGCCGCGAAGGTCACACGGCGGAACTCATCATGATCGGCCACGAGTTGGTCCCAACGATTGGGGGACGGCAGGGCCTGCGGGGCAGCGGCGATTCGGCGGGCGATGGTATCGATCAGCGCTTCCTTCCAGGCCTTGCGCTGCATCTGCCAGGTGCCGAGCCCGACCAGGACGGCAAGGCCGATCACTACGCCGAGGCCCGGCACGGCAAGTCGCCGCCACGGGCCGGGCTTGGCCGCCGTCAAGACACGTCCCCATGGTCAACTCGCCCCTCGCCGGCATCGTGATGGTATTGCAGCACGATCAGCAGCCCCTTGAGCAAGCGAAGGGGGACCAGCGTCATGACGAGCGCAAGCGGCGCCCAAAGCAGGGCATGAAGCCAGAACGGCGGCTGGTAGGCGATTTCGACCACGGCTGCCGAGCCCACCACCACGAATCCAGCGATGAACATGACAAAGACGGCCGGGCCGTCGCCGGCATCGGCGAAAGAAAAATCAAGTCCGCACACCGAACAGCGCGCCCGCAGAGCAATGAATCGCTGGAACAGTCGGCCCCCGCCACAGCGCGGGCAGCGACCGAGCAGTCCAGTGATCAGCAAGGAGTGCCGCCGGACGGGAAGCTCGGACATGACGAACCAGCCTCTTCACCGATAGTGTTGCGCTTCACTTGCGCCATTTCCTGAGACGGTCTGGTCTCACGCAACGACCGCTTCCATCGACGGCGGCTTTTGAATTCCGGCCGTGCGCCTCACGCGCTCGTTCCGAGAGCGGCGCTCTATTCGCGGTTCCGGCCTTCGGTCAATAACTCGACCTACTATAGGCCTTCTGTTGACTTCTCGACTGCGACCCTAATCGCCTGTGCGCGCAAGCTGACGATCGGCACATAAAAAGGGGGCAGCTCGGTTCGCTGCCCCGAAATCCGCAATCGCTTTACGCTCAGTGCGCGGCGGCAGTCGGACTTGCTCCCCATACGTAGATACAGGCGAACAGAAACAACCAGACGACATCTACGAAGTGCCAGTACCAAGCCGCGAATTCGAGGCCGAGATGCTGTTTGGGTGTGAATTGGCCGGCCAGGGCGCGGAACAGACAGACGGTGAGGAAAATGCTGCCGATGATGACGTGGGCGCCGTGGAATCCAGTCGCCATGAAGAACGTCGCGCCGTAGATGTTTCCTTTGAAGGCGAAATGAGCGTGGCTGTACTCGTAGGCCTGGACCGACGTAAAGGACAGGCCGAGCAGGATGGTGAGGATAAGCCCCCATTTCAGACCATCGCGGTTGTTTTCCAAAAGCGAGTGGTGCGCCCAAGTCACGGTGGTGCCCGACGTCAGCAGGATCAGCGTATTGAGCAGCGGCAGATGCCAGGGATTGAAGGTTTCGATCCCTTTGGGCGGCCACACGCCTCCGATCAGTTGATCGCGCATGACCTCATGGACGTCGGTCGGAAACAGCGCGGTATTGAAATAGGCCCAAAACCACGCGACGAAAAACATCACCTCTGAGGCGATGAACAGGATCATGCCGTAGCGGTGGGAGAGTTGCACCACGCGGCTGTGATGGCCCTGCCATTCGGCTTCACGGATGACATCGCGCCACCATCCCACCATCGTATAGGCAACGCCGAGCGCGCCCAGCGCAAAGACGTAAGGGGCGGCTGGGGTTAGATTGTGCATCCAGGTGATCAGCCCGACGGCCAGGATGAAGGCCGATACAGCCCCGATCGCCGGCCAGGGGCTCGGCTCGACGAGGTGGTAGTCGTGGTGCTTTGGGTGCGCCTCGGCCATCGTGATGATCTCCGTTATCAATTCGCGGGTGCGGGCTCAGTCGATTGCCGGCTGGGCTAGCTCCGACCGGACGGGTCGGGAGGCGGAGCACCAGCTACCGGCTTTTCGGGCGCCCGCACCGGATACATGGTGTAGGACAGCGTGATGGTGTTGAGATCGTCCTGTTCGGAATCGCGGGCCATCGCTGGGTCGACGTAGAACACCACCGGCATGTCGCGCTGCTCACCGGGTTTCAGGCGCTGTTCGGTGAAACAGAAACAGTTGATCTTGGTGAAATACCCGCCGACTGTCGGCGGGGTCACATTATAGGTGGCTATCCCGGCGGTTTCGCGCGCTGATTCGTTGGTGACCTTGTAGAGAATAGTCACCACTTCACCAAGTTTGACATCAACGGCGATCTGCTCGGGTTCGAATTTCCAGGGCAGACCACCCCCGACATTGGCGTCGAACCTGACCGTCACAAGGCGATCGAGTGAGGCCTTGGGGCCGGCCTTTGCCACCTGAGTGGTGCCACCGAAGCCGGTGGCCCGGCAGAACCAAGTGTAAAGAGGCACCGACGCATAGGCCATGCCGACCATGGCGGCGACGAACGCGGCACACGCGAGCGCCACCAGCAGGTTGCGGCGCTGTCCGACCGATCCGAGCCGATGCTGGGGGGCGTCATTCATGGCACTTGGTTCTTCGTTGGCACCAGTATTTGGGGTTTGGCGCACAGGAATTGGCGGATCCGGACGTGCATCCATCGGCTCACAGCGGTCTACGGAGCACGCCGGGTCCGAGCTTGACGATGGTCACCACATAAAACAGCAGAACCAGCGCCCCCAGAGTCAGCGCGATGGCGATGGAGCGGGCGCGACGGCGGCGCTTCTGCTCCTCGGTCAAGACGATGCCGTTTTCGGGTGCGGGGTCGGTCATGGCCCAAACCCACTGATCCAGCCGAGCATGCCGGCGCGATCATGATCGGTCAGCAGCACAGCGAACAGCACAAACAGATAGAGAATTGAAAACGCAAAAAGCCGCTTCGCCTGCTGCTCCATGACCTCGGCATCGGGCGCGATTTTGAGGCACCAGGCCAGGGCGACCATGAGGACTCCCATCACGCTGGCAACGATCAGGTAGGCGCCTCCGGCGAATTGCAGGAGTGCGGGGGCCAGTCCTATCGCGGCCAGGATCAGGCTGTAGAGCAGGATCTGGCGCCGGGTCTCGACGGTTCCGGCGACCACCGGGAGCATCGGCACTCCGGCCCTCGCATAGTCCTTAGTCCGATAGAGCGCCAAAGCCCAGAAATGCGGCGGCGTCCATGCGAAGATGATCAGAAACAGCAGCACCGATTCAAGTGAGACGCCGCCGGTGGCCGCCGCCCAGCCGATCATCGGCGGGAAAGCGCCGGCAGCGCCACCGATGACGATGTTCTGCGGGGTGGAGCGCTTGAGCCACATCGTGTAGACGGCGACGTAGAAAAATATGGTGAAGGCCAGCAGCGCGGCCGCGACCAGATTGACCAGCAATCCGAGCACGACAACGGCACCCGCCCCGATCGTGAGACCAAACGCCAGCGCCTCACCGGGGAGCACGCGACCGGCCGGAATCGGGCGGCGCGCCGTCCGCACCATCTTGGCATCGATATCGGCATCGAACCACATGTTGAGCGTGCCAGCAGCGCCGGCGCCGACGGCAATGCACAGAAGAGCCGTAAAGCCAATCACCGGGTGAACATGACCCGGCGCGATGAGGAGCCCGACCAAGGCGGTGAAGACCACCAGCGACATCACTCGCGGCTTCATAAGGGCCACGTAGTCGGCCACGTCAGCACTGCTCGGCTGCAGACGCACCCCGGCGAGTTCGGCCTCGATGGGTCGGGAAAGGTCGGCGCCTTGACTCGCCAGCGACATTGCTCAGCTGCCCATCGGCATATCAGGGAGCCCAGCGGCTCTCAGACCGGATTGTTTGTTTGATCTGCCTATTTGATCCTCGGCAGCACCTCAAAGGCATGGAATGGCGGCGGCGACGGCAACGTCCACTCCAGCGTCGTCGCGCCGACACCCCACGGATTGGGGCCGGCCTCGCGCTTGCGCACGAACGCCTGCACCATGCCGGCAAAGAAAATGACCACTCCGAAGGCGGAGATATACGAGCCGATCGAGGAGACCATGTTCCAGCCGTGAAAGGCTTCCGGGTAATCGACGATCCGGCGCGGCATGCCTGCCAGCCCCAGGAAATGCTGGGGGAAGAACACCATATTGACGCCCACGAAGGTGACCCAGAAATGCAGCTTGCCGAAGAATTCCGAGTACATGTAGCCAGTCATCTTCGGGAACCAGTAGTACCAACCCGCGAATATGGCGAATACCGCTCCGAGCGAGAGCACGTAATGGAAATGGGCCACCACATAATAGGTATCCTGGAGGACGCGATCGATACCGGCGTTGGCGAGCACCACCCCGGTCACGCCACCGATCGTGAACAGAAAGATGAAACCCATCGCCCACAGCATCGGGGTTTTGAACTCGATTGATCCACCCCACATCGTGGCGATCCAGGAGAAGATCTTCACCCCGGTCGGCACCGCGATCACCATGGTCGCAATGATGAAGTAGGCCTGCGCCGCCGTCGACAGGCCGACCGTGTACATGTGATGCGCCCAGACAACGAAGCCGACGCCCCCGATCGCGACCATCGCATAGGCCATACCCAGATAACCGAATACCGGCTTGCGGCTGAATGTTGCCACGATCTGACTGACCATGCCGAAGCCCGGGAGGATCAGGATATAGACCTCCGGATGGCCGAAGAACCAGAACAGATGCTGGAACAGCAG
>Ga0187783_10000734_pt1 | contig 23992 bp, 25 predicted proteins | sample 1015_SJ02_MP02_2_FD_132471 | JGI IMG/M metagenome (GOLD analysis project Ga0187783, IMG submission 132471) | Tropical peat soil microbial communities from peatlands in Department of Meta, Colombia - 1015_SJ02_MP02_20_MG | ecosystem: Environmental > Terrestrial > Soil > Wetlands > Peat | place...
CGCACGATCAGGTAGATGATGACGGCCAGCACGATCAGCACGACCACGACCGGGATGAGGCGCTTATAGACCGCCCCGCCCGCCACGCTCATGAGGTCGAGCGGCGGCGGCTCAGAATCGGCGGCGGTGGGCGCGGTGGCGCTACTACTCGGTCCCGGCCCAGCGACGATCTCGCTGACTGCGCCCGCCGGCTCGGCACCGAGCCCGGTGGTCGCTCCGGGGTCCGCGGCAGCGGCCACGGCGGTGGCCGACCCGACCGCTCCGGGCCCGGCCGTCACGGCGGGCGACAGCTCGACGGGGGCAGCTGCGCCGCCCAGGCGGCCTTCCAGGCACTCGACGAACTGGCCAAGCAGCTTCGCGGACACCTCCTTGATCATGCCGCTGCCGAACTGGGCGATCCGGCCGGCAATGGTCAGGTCGGTGCTGACGTTGACGAGTGTGCTCGTGCCGTTCGGCTGCAGCTGTGCGGAGATGACGGCCGACGCGTTGCCGTTGCCGCGTGAGTCGCGCCCGCGGGCCTCGATCACGGCCCGGTAGGACTCCTCGTCCTTCTCGGCGAAGTGCGCGGTGCCCGCGTATTCGGCGGTCACCGGGCCGACCTTGATCTTGACCTTGCCGGTGTAGACACCGTCCGCCACGCCGGTCAGCTGGGCTCCCGGCATGCACGGCGCGATGAGCTCCAGGTCGGTGAGCACACCCCACGCCTGCCCGATGGGCACTCCGACGGTGAACTCGTTGTCCAGCTTCATGATCACCCTCCGTTGGCGCGCCAGCGTTTGGTGATCTTACCGAAGAAGGGAACGTGGCCGACGCGCCTGGCCCCCGCGGGCAGGCGCGCCGTCGACCCAGGCTCAGACCCGTGCCGTGTCCTTGCGGAACCGCCACATGGCGCCTGCCGAGAAGATGATCAGCCAGCCGAGCACGTTAACAACCCACGTCCAGTCCACGCCGTTACCGAGCAGCGGGGTGTGTACGAGCTGGTTGAGCCCGTATAGCGGGGTCCACTTGAGCACGTCCTGGACAGCCAGTGCGAACTGGCTGATCGGGATGAACAGCCCGCCCGCAAACGACAGCAGGCCGACTATCAGGCCGATGAGCTGCATGACGTTCTCGGCCGGCAGCAGGTAGCCCATGAACAGCCCGAAGGCCGCGAACAGCAGCGAGCCGACCCACACCGAGAACCCTGTCGCGATCCACAGACCCGCCGACATCGACGCCTTGTGCGTCAGGGAGCCGATGATGTACACGGCTGCCACCGAAGTCGCCCCGAGCACCAGCGCGGTGACCACCTTGATCGCGATGTAGGCGGCGGGCGTGAGGGGGGTCAGCCGCAGTTGCCTGCTCCAGCCCTGGGACCGCTCCATCGACACCATGGCGCCGCCGAAGGTGGTCGCGAGCACGGCACCGTACAGCGCGACGCTGACCATGACGAAGGCAGACAGGTTGCCGTGCCCGTACTTGATCGTGTCGTAGCTCCGGTTCAGGCCGAACAGCAGGAAGAACACGACGGGCGCCACTACCGCGATGATGATGGTGCGCGGGTTGCGGGTTAGCCGCCGGACTTCCAGCTTGAGCAGGGTGAGGTTGAACCCGCCGAGGGCGGGCGCGCGTCGGGTCGCGACGTCAGAGGCGATGGTCGGGGTGCTCATCGGGTCATCCAAGGGCTCGTTGGGGTAGCCGGTTCAGGGTCGTCGCCGGTCAGCGCGATGAACGCGTCTTCGATGCCGCGCGCGGTTATCTCCAGGTCCTTCGCGGCGGTCTGCGTCAGCAAGTACCGGGCGGTCGCGTCACTGTCGTTGGAGTGCACCAGCACGGTCTCGCCGCGCACTTCGACGGTGTCGGCGCCAGGCACAGTACGCAGCGCTTCCTCGCTCGCGCCCGGCAGCGTGGCGCGTACGATCCGGCCCGCTGTCATCGCCTTGATCTGCGACGAGGTGCCGTCGGCCACGACCTTGCCGTGCCGCAGCAGCACGATCCGGTCCGCGTAGGCGTCGGCTTCCTCGAGGTAGTGGGTTGCGAACAGCACGGTCCGGCCGTTCTCGGCGTCCTTGCGAATCGCCGCCCAGAAACCGCGCCGGCCCTCGACGTCCATACCGGTCGTCGGCTCGTCCAGGACGAGCAGGTCCGGGTTGGACAGCAGGGCGAGCGCGAACCGGAGCCGCTGCTGCTCGCCGCCCGAGCACTTGTTAACCCGGCGGTCGGCGATGTCAGCGATGCCGGCCGTGCGCAGCACCTCCCGCGGGTTCTGGCTGCGGGCGAACAGGCTGGCGGTATATTCGGCGGTCTCGAAGACCGTGAGGTCCCGGAGCAGCCCACCGGTCTGCATGACCGCGGACACCAGGCCGCGGCTGATCGCCTGTCGCGGGTGCATTCCGAATACCTGCACCCGGCCCGAGTCCGGCTGCGACAGGCCGAGGATGATGTCGATGGTCGAGGTCTTACCGGCGCCGTTGGGACCGAGGATGGCCACGATCTCACCGGAGCTGAGGTTGAGGTCCACGCCGTCGACAGCGTGCACGTGACCGAAGCTCTTGTGCACGCCGGTCAGCTCCACGGCCAGTGGTCCCATGCCGTCGGCAGACCTGCCGGTGCCGAAGGTCGCAGTCTGCGTCATGCCCCTAGTCTGCCGGTAGCCGGCGACAGCCGAATGAACGAGCCGTCATGACCCAGGCATGACATGTGTCACGCTCGGGCGCTCACCGACTGCGGTGGGCAAAGAAGTCCCACATGATCTGGCTCGCGCTGATGCTCTCGGTGGTGTGGCCGAGGAACCGGTCGGCGACCCGCGCGATCCCAGCTGGCGCGCCCGGCCAGCAGTGACCGCCGCCCGCGATGACGTAGTAATGCACGTCGGCGCCGTCCCGGCCACCGTGAAATGTGAGCAGCGTCACGTCCGAGGCGATGACCGACCGGCGCGGGTCAGCTCCGCAGCCGTTGTGGGCGGCCCATCGAGCCATCGTCTGGCCGGCCGGCGCCACGGTGACGCCGAAAACCCGCCCGCCGCCGATCGGGACGAGCCGGTCGGCGGTGCCGTGGAAGTAGACGATCGGCTGCGGCGGCGCCCGATCGCACAGCGGCGAGTAAAAGGCGCCCGCCATGGCGCCATACGCGGCGAAGCCGCCGACGTTGGCGCAGGCCAGGGCGAATACCACGGCCGCGCCGTTCGAGATGCCGGTCGCGTAGATTCGGCGCGGATCGACGCGGGCAACCGACCGCAGGTCGTCGAGCAGGGCGAGCACGAAGGCGGCGTCGGAGGCGGGTCTGCTCGGAGGTCTGAGGAAGTCCCAGCCCGGGCCGCGTGATTCGGGCGCCACGACCAGGAAGCCGTTGCGATCTGCCACCGCAGCGAAATCAGACAGGGCCAGTTGAGCTCGGCCAGAAGCACCGAACCCGTGGAAGGTCAGCACGACCGGCAGCGGGCGCACGCCGGTGTAGCCGCGCGGCACGTGAAACAGGTACGAGCGGTCCGCATTGTGCATCCTGAGCAGCCGCCTCGTCGTGCCCGCAGGCGGCCCAGGTGGACCCGGTGGCGTCGTGCTGGGCCTGGCCATGGCCTGACGGTACCGGGTCGGCTAGCCGCCGAGCGCGCGCAGGAAGTCGGGCGGGATGATGACGTCTTCCCGGCTCAGTTCGCCGACGGCGGCCCGGCCCAGGCCGAGCAGCGCCGAGTCAACCCCGTTCCGCATGATGTCGAGCACGTTCTCCACGCCCGCCTGCCCGTTCGCGGCGAGCCCCCACAGGTATGCCCGTCCGATCATGACCGCCCGCGCGCCGAGCGCGACCGCCTTGACCGCGTCGCCACCCCGCCGGACACCGCCGTCCAGCAGCACCTCCACCTGGCCACCGACGGCGTCTGCGATCGCGGGCAGCGCCCGGATCGCGGCGGGCGTGCCGTCCAGGTTGTTGCCGCCGTGGTTGGACACGGAGATGGCGGTCACACCCGCGTCCACCGCCCGCTTGGCGTCGTCGATCCGGCACACGCCCTTGAGCAGGAACGGCCCGCCCCACTGCTCGCGCAGCCAGGCCACATCGTCCCAGCCCGGTGGCGGGGTCTGCATCCACTGGCCGTAGGCGCCGAAGAACGTGGGCGCCGGGCCATCCGGAGGCGCCATGTTGGGCACCGTCAGATCGGGCAGCTTCCGGGTCCGCAGGTAGGAGTACAGCCAGCCAGGCTTGCGCAGCGTTTCCGGCGCGTGCCGCACCGCTTCGCGCAGATCGATCTTGTCCGGGATCTGCGGACTGCCCCAGTCGCGCGAGTGAGTGAAGGTCCAGTCCGCGGTCAGGATCAGCCCGACCGCCCCGGCCTTCCGCGCTCGCTCCACCCGGCTGAGGATCTCGTCCCGGCTGCCGCACCAGTACACCTGGAAGAACGTCTGCGGGTTGGCCGCGACCACCTCCTCGACCGGCTTGCTCGCGAACGAGCTCAGCCCCATGGCGGTGCCCCGCGCCGCCGCCGCCCTGGCCACCGCCACCTCACCGTCCGGATGAACGGCCTGGACTCCGGTCGGCGAGATGATCACCGGCATCGACACAGGCTGGCCAAGAACCGTCGTGGCCAGGTCACGCTGCGCCCGGTTGCCGACCACGTGCGGCGCGAAGCCGAGCTCGGCGAACGCGGCGACGTTGTCCTCCCGGCTCTGACCGCGCTCGGCGCCGGCCAGCAGGGCGCTGTACACCGAGCCCGGCAGGCGCTTGCGTGCCCGGCGCTGTGCCTCGGCCACCGACTCGAACCATGCACTAGCCATCTGCGTTCACCTTCTCGATCGTGCGGTCCGGGCCTCGGCCGCCAGTCAGGCGCAGGGGCCGCCAGGAGACGACCGGCGTGACGGGCACCAGAGTCCGCGCCTGCACGCAGCCGGCCCACACGCCAGTGCCGTAGCACACGTCGTCGGCGATGTGCGCGAGCACAAACGGCACAGGCCCGAGGTCCGGCTTACGCTGCGCGTAGCCGGTCAGGGCCGGGCCGAGCAACAGCGACGCCACTGCCGCGCGGCGGCCCCAACGGCGAGCCGAGGTGGTCCCGCCAGGCGCGCAGAGCAGCGCAGCCAGCGCCGGCGCGGCGAACTGGGTGGCGTACCGGCCGATGCCAAGCCACGTCTGCCTGATCGCTGTCACGGTGGCACCCGGCGCGCCATCGGCGGGTATCCCGGCGCGGCGAACGAGCTCGGTCAGCTCGAGCCAGCCGCCGACCCCGGCGGCTAGCGCGAGAGCCGGTCGGCGGGCGAGCAGCGCCCCGGCAGCTGCGGTTGGCCACGGCTGCAGCACCAGCGGCGCCATGCTGGCCGGGTGCCGGCGGGCCAGCGGGCCGGCCGAGCTGCCATACCTGAAGCGGCGGGCGAGCAGTCCGGTCCAGCCGGCCGGGCTCGCGTGTGCTACCTCGACGGCCGGCTCGTACCGGATCCGCCAGCCCGCACCGTGCATCCGCCAGATGAGGTCGACATCCTCGCCGTAGCGCAGCGCGGCGTCGAACACATCGCGGTCAGCCGCGAGCTCGGCCAACGCCGCGCGCCGGACCAGCAGGGCCGCGGTCGGGACGTACGAGACACGGCCACCTGGCATTACCCGCGCGGGCCGCCCGCCGAGATCGAGGCTGCTGCACGCCGCGGCATACCTGTCCGCCGCCGACGCGCCCGCGGTGGAGCGCACCGCCACGATCCGCGGCGCCACCGCTCCGACCAGCGGATCGGCCAGATGTGCAGCGAGCGATGCAAGCCAGCCTGCAGGCGGTACGCAGTCGCTGTCCAGGAACGCCACCAGTTCGGTGTCGACACCCGTGAGCCCGGTGTTTCGAGCGGCTGCCGGGCCACCGCCGTGGTCCCGGCGGCATAGCACCGCGCCATGCTGTCGGGCCACCGCTGCGATCGATCGCGGGTCCGCCGAGCCGTCGTCGACCACCACGACGGCATGGTCGTCGCCGAGTGCTGCGAGGCAGCGGTCGAGCATCGCGGTCCGGTCCCTGACGGGGATGACGACCGTCACTGACAGCGCCGCGGGTCCGATGGTGTTCGGCGGGACCGGGTGCGCCAGGCCCGCGTCGGTGAGCCGCCGCGCGAGGGTTCCGGCTCCGGTTGAGCGAATGGGTCCGTCCAGCAGCTCACCGAGCGCTCGCGATCCGGCCGGCGTCAGCCGCATGGCCCTGGCTGGCGATCCGCCGAACAGCGTGCCGTCGCTCAGCCGCTTGGTATCAACGTCCAGGTCGATCGAGAATCCTCGTGGCAGCGGCGGCGGGGCGGACGAGGGTGATCCTCGCCGCGGGCTACTGCCCGCTGCCCCGTCCGATGCGCCGTCGGAGCGTGCCTGCTTGCGCAAGAGCCGGGCCGGGGTCACAGCGCGAGCCCGCCGTCGACCGACACCACCGCCCCGGTCATCCCGCTGCTGTCCGGCCCGGCCAGGAAGGCGAGGACGGCGGCGACCTCGGCCGGGCTGAGCAGCCGACCCATCGGCTGCGTGCGGGCGAAGTCGGCGGCGCCGGTAAGCCCGTATAGCCGGGCGCTTTCGTCCAGCATCGCGGTCGCGGTCGACCCAGGGCTCACGGCGTTCGCGGTCACGCCGGTGTCGCCCAGTTCGACGCCGAGCGCGCGGATCAGCCCGGCGACGCCGGCCTTGGCCGCGCAGTACGCCGCGAGCATCGGCAGCCCCCGACTCGCAGCCGCGGACGCGATCGCCAGGAACCGGCCGCTGCGCGGCTGCGGCCGGCGCAGCAAGGCCGGCACGGCCGCCCGGGCGAGGTTGAGTACGCCGCCCAGGTCGATGTCGAGCACCGCCTGCTCTTGCTCGCGCGGCACCTCCCATTGCTTCCGGCCGCCGGCGATGACCCCGGCGCACGCGATCGCCGCGTCCAGCCCGCCCCACCGGAACTCGGCCTCGGCCACGGCCGATTCCAGCGCGGCCGGGTCGCGGACGTCGGCGGCGAACGCTGCCGCCTCGCCCGGCTCGCCGGACGCGGCTTCGACCACGGCCGCGAGCTCGTGCTCGTCGCCCAGCGGGTACGGCAGCGCCGACTCCGGCGCGGCAAGATCCACCGCCAGCACCCGCCAGCCGCCGCCGGCCAGCGCCTGGACGGTCGCGGCCCCAATTCCCCGCGCCGCGCCGGTGACCAACGCGACCCGGCTGGGCGAGCTGGGCTGGCTCATCGCGCTCACCGCGCCGACGGCACAAAGCCCGCCAGCGGATTCTGATCGCAAGCCCGGTCCGGCACGCTTCGCGGAGCAGACCCGACGGGAGCCGCTGCGCCGGTTGGCCGCGGGCCGATCGACACCGGCACCGGGCCGCCGCGGCCGCGGTGCGAGTGATCACCGGACGGGCGCGGCGCCGCGGCGGCGTCCACCAGCGCCAGCGCCTCGTGTCCGAAGCCCCGCACGCACTCCGGATCCGGGCCATCGAGCGGCAGGCCGGTAAAGAACTTCGCGGCCATGCAGCCGCCCTGGCACGCGTCGAACGCCGAGCAGGACGCGCACGCACCGCCGGACTGCGGGCCGCGCAGCGCCGTGAATAGCTCCGAGTCGCGCCACACGCCCGCGAACCCGCCCACAGACCTGACGTTCCCGGCGAGGAACGCGTCGTGAATGGCGAACGGGCAGGCATAAACGTCGCCGACCGGGTCGATCAGGCACACGACCCGGCCTGCCCCGCACATGTTGAGGCCGGGCAGGGCCTGGCCGTACCCGGCCAGGTGAAAGAACGAGTCGCCGGTGAGCACATTCTCGCCGTGCGCCACGAGCCAGTCGTACAGCTCGCGCTGCTGCGCCGCGGTCGGGTGTAGCGCGTCCCAGACGTCGGCGCCACGGCCGGACGGGCGCAGCCTCGTGATCCGCAGCTGCGCACCGAACCGGTCCGCAAGCGCATAGAACGCGTCGAGCTGGCCGACGTTCTGGCGCGTCATCACCACCGAGATCTTGAAGCCGGCGAACCCCGCGTCGGCGAGCCATCGCATCGCCCGCAGTGCCAGGTCGTACGAGCCGGCCCCGCGGATCGCGTCGTTCACCTCGGCGGTCGCGCCATCCAGCGAGATCTGCACGTCAACGTAGTCGCTCACGGCCAGCCGCGTGGCCACCGCCGGGGTGATCTTCACGCCGTTGGTCGAGAACTTGACGCCGACATGGTGGGCGGTCGCGTAGTCGACCAGTTCCCAGAAGTCCGGCCGCACCGTCGGCTCGCCGCCGCCGATGTTGACGTAGAACACCTGCATCCGCTCGAGTTCGTCGATGACGCGCTGGCACTCCGCCGTCGTCAGCTCGCCTGGATCGCGCCGACCGGAGCTGGACAGGCAGTGCACGCACGACAGGTTGCAGGCGTAGGTCAGCTCCCAGGTGAGACAGATCGGCGCGGCCAGGCCGTACCGGAACTCCTCGACCAGTGACGTGATGGTCATGCCGCGGTCCGTTCGCAGATCATCTGGCTGGCAGCCAGGGTGCCGAGCGCCCTGGCGTAGACCGGCAGCTCGGCCGTGCCGACGCCAGCCAGCGCACAGGCCGCCCGCGCTGTCGGCTGGCTGTCCAGAGCGGTGACCACCGCGAACAACTCGGGGGTCTTTACGAACGACAACCGCCGGGTGCCGAAGTGGTAAAGCAGCGCGCCGAACCGTTCCGGCCGCACCGAAACCTGCGGATGCAGCCGCCACGCCACATCCAGGTCGAAGTCAGCCATCAATAGACGCCGCACATGCCGTCGATGGAGATCTCCTCGACCAGCACGTCCGCCGCGATCACCTCATCGGTCTCCGCTGCGATCTCGGTGTCCGCGGCTTCCTCGGCCGGCGGGTCGAGCAACTCGATGGCGCTGTCGGGCATGTCGTGGCTCCTTACTTTCGGCACCGGGTGACGAATAGGGTCAGGCTAATCGTCACCGGGTGACACAATCAAGGCAATGACGGGAACGGGCAAGCGCACCCAGGCAGTCGGCCACGAGCCGCACGGCCGTCGGGCGTCGGTCGGCGACCCTGCGGCGGGTGCCGCCCGGCGCGGGCGGCCGCCCGGCACGAGCGCGCGCGAGCTCGAACTGATCTCTCTGCGGCTGTTTACCCGAGACGGGTTTGAGGACACCACGGTGGAGCGGATCGCCGGAGCCGCCGGGGTGAGCAAGCGGACGTTCTTCCGCTACTTCGACTCCAAGGCCGACGTCTTGTGGCACGCCTTCGACGGCGAGGTCCGGTCGCTGCGCGCCGCGTTCGCTGCGGTGTCCCCCGACGTGCCACTGCTGGATGCGATCCGGACTGCCGTGGTCGGCGTCAATCGCTACCGCGCCGAGGACGTGCCAGAACTGCGCACCCGGATGAGCCTCATCACGTCGGTCCCGGCGCTGCAGGCCAGTGCGGCCCAGCACTATGACGCGTGGGAGCGCGCGGTGTCGGAGTTCGCCGCCGCCAGGCTCGGCGAGCCGGCCGACGCGCTGTATCCGCTCGCCATCGGTCGCGCCACCCTCGCGGTGTGCCGGGCGGCCTACGACCGCTGGGTCGATCGGGCCGACGCGGACCTGACCGTGTACCTCGACCAGGCGCTGCGCGCCCTCGGGGCTGGGTTTCGCGGCCCGGAGAAATGACGTCACCTGCGGCGTCCGGCGGGCGGTCCAGGCCGCCGGGCGCAATGATGGCGCCCGATGCCGCCGCAGTACGAAACTCCGCGATAGCGTCGAGCGCGTCCCCTCCCGGACGTCGACCGTCAGAACGGAGCGCCAACGTGACCGACCCTGCGGTGTCCGCGGACGCCATGCTGGCGCACGCAGGATCCGGGCGGCGCCCAGGCGAGCCCGTCGTGCAGCCGCCGCTGCTGGCCACGATCCTCGCCTCGCAGGGCGAGCCGGGTGACGCGGACTACGGGCGCGGCGGCAACCCGACCTGGGCGGCGCTGGAGGACGCACTCGGCGCCATCGAGAACGCCCAGGCCGTCGTGTTTGCGTCGGGGCAGGCCGCGTCGATGGCGCTGATGCTCGCGCTGACCCGAGAGCGGGACCGGATCCTGCTGCCGAGCGACGGGTACTACAACGCCCGCGCGCTGGCCGAGCGGCTGCAGCCGCACGGCGCCGTTCCCGTTCCGGTCGACCAGGACGATCTGGCGAGGATCGAGCGCGAGCTCGGCGCGGGCCGCGCGGTGCTGTGGGCGGAGTCGCCCACGAACCCGCTGCTGCGGGTCGCCGACCTCGCCGCGCTGGGTCGGCTCGCCGCCGCGGCCGATGCCCCGATGGTGGTCGACAACACGGTGGCCACCGGACTGCTGCAGCAGCCGCTCGAGTTCGGCGCCGCCGCGTCGCTGTGCTCGCTCACCAAGGCCGCTTCCGGCCATTCCGATGTCCTGGCCGGTGCTGTGCTAACCCGTGATCCCGTTCTCGCTGACGAGCTGCGCCGCTGGCGCAGCCTCGGCGGCGGCGTGCTCGGCCCGATGGAAGCCTGGCTGGTGCTGCGCGGCCTGAAGACCCTGCCGCTGCGGATCGACCGTCAGTCCGTGACGGCAAAGACCATCGCAGCGCACCTGGCAGCGCATCCGCGGGTCGTAGCGGTGCACTATCCGGGCAGCCGCCCGGAGACCCTGGAGCTAGCCCGCGCGCAGATGCCGCGCGGATTCGGACCGCTGCTGTCCTTCGAAGTGGACGGCGACGCCGCGGCCGCGGACGCCGTTGTCGCGGCCGCGACCCTCATCGCCCCGGCCACCAGTTTCGGCGGCGTCGAGTCCACCTGGGAGCGCCGGAGCAGGTGGCCGGGCGAGTCAGCGCCGACGGCGCTGATCCGCCTCTCGGTTGGCATCGAGCCCGCGGCCGATCTCATCGCGGATATCGATCGGGCGCTCGCGGCCGGTCAGGCCGACTGAGGCGGCGCCGATGCCAACTCCTGAGTCGGCGCAGGACTACGCCGGGTTCGCGCGGTTCTACGACCGGATCATGGGTGACCGGACCCCGGAAATCGACCGGATCCGCGGCTATATCAGCCGGCACCGGCCCAGCGCCCGTACTGCGCTCGAACTCGGCTGTGGCACCGGTGCGCTGCTGGCGGGACTGGCGGGCAGCTTCTCGGTCACCGGGGTCGACCACTCGCCGGAAATGCTCGCGCTGGCGGCCCGCGCGGTGCCTGGCGCGCAACTGCTGCAGGCCGACATCACGGCGGTGTCCTTGCCGTCCCAGTTCGACGTCGTGATCTGCATGTTCGACACGCTGAACCACGTCATGACGATGGACGGCTGGCTCGCCGTGTTCGACCGCGCGTACGCGCACCTGTCCGATGGGGGACTATTCATCTTTGACGTGAACACGACAGGCCGGCTCCGGCGGCTCTGCTACGCGCCCCCGTACCTCGACGAGTTTGACGACACCGTGGTCGTGATGACGGTGAAACCCAGCCGGGACGGGCTGGTGCTGTGGCAGACCAGGATCTTCCAGCACCAGGTCGACGACGTCTACAAGCTGTATGACGAGCGGATCTACGAGCTCGGCGTGCCGCTGGCGGAGATCCGCGCCGCGCTGACCGGGCGGTTCGAGCTGCTCGAGGAGGAAAGCCTGGACGGCAGCCGCGTCAGCGACCAGTCGGACCGGGTGTTCTTCGTCTACCGCCGCCGGCCCGCGAGTCGCAACTAGCCGCCGCTCCGCGACGTCGATCGTCGGCACCCCGTGAGCGCACGGCTAGCCGCCGACATTATGGAACTTGCGGCCAATTCCGCGCCGGAGTTAGAAGCCTTTGTCCCTGCGTAACCTCCATAATGTCGCCGACCAAAGGCTGCGGACCGCTATCCGACTCGGGCCGCGTCTGCGGGCGGCGAGCTGCGGAACGTGCGGCGGTAGGCGTCCGGCGTGGTGGCGCGGCGAGCGCGGAAGTGATGCCGGAAGGTAGCCGCGTTCCCGAATCCGGCGCGCTCGGCTACCACGTCCACGGTCTCGTCGGTGTCTTCCAGCAACTGCTGTGCGAGCAACACCCGCTGGCTGGTCAGCCAGCGCTGCGGCGTAGTGCCAGTCTCCTGCACGAATCGCCGGGCAAACGTCCGCGGCGACATTGCCGCGAGGAGAGCGAGCTGGCTGACGGTCACGGGCTGGTCCAGGTTGCGCTGGAGCCACTCGATGACCTCGCCGAGCGTGTCGCAGTCCGGCTCCGCGACCGGGCGGTCGATGTACTGAGCCTGGCCCCCGTCGCGATGCGGCGGCACCACCATGCGGCGCGCGATCGCGTTGGCGACGCGGCTGCCATGCTCTTTGCGCACGATATAGAGGCAGGCGTCGATTCCCGAAGCGGTTCCAGCGCTGGTGATGATCGGATCGTCGTCGACGTACAGGACGGAGGGGTCAACCTTGGCCGCCGGATACATCTGCGCGAGCTTGGCAGCGTGCCGCCAGTGCGTCGTGCAGGCGCGGCCGTCCAGCAGCCCCGCGGCGCCAAGGGCGAACGCGCCCGTGCACACGCTCAGCACCCGCGCGCCGCGATCCACGGCACTCCGCAGCGCCGCCAGCATCGGCTCCGGCCAGGCTGCGCGGTCGCATCGGTCCTCGCGCGCGGGCACTACCACGACAAGGTCTGCGGCGTCGAGTCGGTCGAGCCCGTAGTCGGTTTCAAGGGTGAACCCGATCTCCGACCGGAGCCGTCCGGGCTCGCCGGCTACCACCGCGAAGTCAAACGGGGGCACGCCGTCCTCGGTGCGGTCGTAGCCGAACACCTCACAGACAACGCCGAGCTCGAACGGAGTGAAGCGGTCAACCACGACTACGGCAACGTTCGTGAGCATGTCCCCATCATGCCGCAGAATTGGCAGAATGTTAAGGGTACATGGCGTTACTGCCACTGTCGCCAGCCTGGCCGCAGCACCAGGCTGGAGTCATGAGCAACGCAATCCACCACCTGGCGGCAACCACTCGGCGGGTGGCCGACCGGGTCGGCCAAGTCATCGCCGAGTGCAACGAGGCGACCCGCAGAATCACGACACTGACCGGCACGCCCGACCTTTACCGCGCCCCGGACACCTACACCGAGTTCCTCATCCGGACAGCCGGCACGCTACGGCGCGAGCCCGAGCGGACCACTCTGGTTCGGGGTCGAGCCGACAAGTGCTAAGCCTGTGGGCATGCCGAGGTACGCGATGCTGCTGCTGCCGTCGGCTAACCGCGTATACGCCAGTGCCTCGCCGGAGCTGGCGCGCGCCGAGCTGGCAGTGTTCAGCGAGTCCGTGCTCGGTGGCGCCCTCTCCGACGCTGAGCTGACGCACCGGGGCGGGGTGCCGTACCTGGAGTTCACGGCGGAGCCGCTGAGCGCGCACGCCACGGCGTTCCTGGCCAGCCAGCAAGCGGCCTGCCCATCGGCAGTACCGCCCGACTAGGACAAGCCGGGACCAGCACCGGAATCGCCGTCGGCGGCCGCGCCGCCGGCGGCGGCAGCAGACGTCCCGACCACTGAGGCAGCCGATCCGCCGTCGCCGGAGCCGACGGTCGGCTCCTCCTCCATCGGCTCTGCGCCGGGCTGGTATCCAGGCGGATAGCTCGCCCCGGCCGCGTACCCGCGTGGCACATACCCGCCCGGCAGGTGCCCGCCCGGCAGGTGGCCGCCCGGACCCGCCGGGCTGTCTGCCGACTGGCCCGGCGCGAGCAGCATCCATGCGCACAGCAGGATCAGCGTGCCGAGGAATGCGCAGAAGACCCAGAACATCGCCGTGAGCCCGTTGCTGATTGTCAGGCCCAGCCGTGCCGCCTCTGCCGACGAGATGCCGAACTGCAACGGCGATGTGGGCTGGCTAACCTGCACGACGGCCGAGATCGCCTGGGCGACCATGGGGATCGCCGCGCCGAGCGCCAGCGCCGCGCCAAGGCGCAGCGGTCGCCGCAGTGCAGCGACCACGACAACGGCGACCAGTGCGATCATCGTCAGCACATCGCCGGCGATCACGGGACCGGGATTGGCGAACGCGTTCCCCGCGGTTACCGTCTGCGAGGCACCAGAAGCGGTGCGCAGTATGAAGCTGTCCCAGGACGGCGCGAACGCTATCGCGGCACCGACCGACGCGAGTATGAGCGTCACCAGCGGCACGATGTCGTGACTGGGCTGGGAACCGAACCCGCCTGCCAGGCCGCGTGGTGCGGCGGGCCTGCGCCGGACCGCGAGGCCGCTGGCAGCCGCCAGCGCCAGGCCGGCGGTGCAGCCGAGCCAGCCGAGGATGCCAAGCATCAGGCCGGCCCCGTGGGCCCCGTTTGCGGCGGGCGTGGCGGCATCGGCGACAAACAGGCCCAGGGTGACGGCGCTCGTGCCGAGGCCCAGCAGCGCACCCGCCTGGAGCCGGACGCCGCCGAGCAAGATCAGCACGGCGCTACCGGCCCACGCGGCCAGGTAGATCACGTGCGGCACGAGATTGGCCGACTGCGAGGCCAGGCTGACACCGCCGGTGTAGACGGGGAACAGGCCGATCACGCCGAGCACCAGCCCGAGGCCGATGAGGGCGGCCGAGATACGGCCGTTGCGGGCCAGGCTGGCGGGGTCGACGGCGGATTCCGCCCGCCAGCCGGCCTGCTGACCAGCGGTCGGCCCGCTCGCATAGCCGACAGCAGGCCCGGCCGGACCGGTCATCGGCGCGACCGGCGGCGGCGTGACAGCCCTGATCGAGCCCGGCGACTCGACCGACGCGAACCTCGACCAGGCTGCCGTCCAGCCCTCAGGAGTCAGCGGCCACCACTCGAGCGGCTGCGAGTGCAGCGCCGTGGCGTACCAGATGCCGTAGAACTGCGGCCCCTGCCCGAGCGCGTACGTCGCGCCCCGGTAGGAGATGCTGACCTTGTCCGGCACTGTTTCGATCCCTCCTGCTCAGGCCCTGCCTATCACGTGCACCGGCGAGCTTAGGCGCCAACCCTTCGTGTTGCCTGGAAGGCTCCTCTTGCCTTGCTGACGTCTAGCTCAGCGCCTGTGACCTTGGATAACGGCGCTCGGTAGGCTGAGCCCGATGACTGACGATGAGATTCCCGGCTTCCTGGCTGCGCTCGGGATCCCCGGCATCGTCGACGCACACGTGCATTTCCTGCCCGACTCCCTGCAGCAGGCCGTGTGGCGGTGGTTCGACCGGCTCGCGCCGCCGTGGCCGGTGACGTACCGGATGCCGGCGGACGACCGGCTGGCTGCCCTCGCCAGGCTGGGTGTCCGACATCACACTGCCCTCGCCTACCCGCACCGGCCGGGCATGCTGCGCTTCCTCAACGACCACACCCTCGCGCTCGCCGCGGCCGTGCCAGCCGTCATCCCGACGTTCACGATCTACCCCGAGCCGGGTGTGGCGAGCGAGACAGCGCGCTGCCTGGCGGCAGGCGGGCGGGCCGTCAAGGTGCACCTGCAGGTCGGCGGGTTCGACGCTATCGACCCGCTGCTTGACGATACGTGGGCCCAACTGCAGGACCTCCGAACGCCGGTCATTCTGCACGCCGGCGCGGTGGCAGACGGCTCCGGCAACGAACAGTGGTGCGGCGTCGAGCCGGTCCGCAGGCTGCTGGGGCGGTTCGGCGATCTCCGGCTCGTGGTGGCGCATCTCGGCGCACCCGACTACGCCGCGTTCGTCGCGCTGGCCGAGCAGCACCCAGGGGTCTGGCTCGACACGGCCATGGTGTTCACCGACCCGCCTTACCTCGGCCCGGCTCCGCGGCACCTGGCCGGGCGACTCGGCGCGCTCGGCGACCGGATGGTATTCGGGTCGGACTTCCCGACCATCCCGCACGCGCTCGCCGCGCAGGTGTCCGGGCTGGCCGACCTCGGCCTCGGCGACGACTGGCTGCGGGGCGTCCTCTGGCACAACGGTTTGCGGCTGTTCTGCTTGTAAGCGGAGGGCAGTGCAGCGCTACCGCGCTGCGGGCCGGACAGCGGCGGCCGTGAGTGAGCGGGCCGTCTCGATCGCGCTGGCGATCGCCAGTTCCGGAGTGAGCCCACACAGGTCGGTGAGGGTGAACAGGGTCTCTGCGCTCACCACCACGGCCAGACCCCGCTTGAGCTGCGCGAACCGGGCTGGCTGCTGGACAGCCATGGTCCCTTCTAGCGGCCGCAGCGCCTCGTCAATCAGCCCGAAGCGACGTCCCGGCCGCTGCACTGCGCCCGGTCGGGCGAGGGCCGTCGCGAGCATTGCCCGCACGGCAGCCTGATACGCCAGCACCTCGCGGAGCAGAACCTCCGTAGCGAAGCCGATTCGCTCGACGGGGTCCTCGGAGTAGGCCACCGGCGCCATCACGTGCTGCGGGCTGTCCCAGCTCGCGGCCAGCGCCGCGCGCAGCAGCGCGGCGAGGTCGGGAAAGTAACGGTAGGCAGTGGCCTGAGAGACCCGCGCGCGCCTGGCCACGTCGGGCATCGTGACCTCCCCGCCGCCCGTCATGGCCTCCCGTGCCGCAGCCACGATCGCTGCCCTGGTCCGATCTTTCTGATTCAACCGCCCCGTGCTGGCAGGCGAGGACGCTCTGATGGTGCTCCCCCCGCCAGCTGGGCTGCGCGAAGTCACGCCGCAGCTCCAATCTTGAGCACACTCTCGTCACGAGAGCGTACTCGCGGGAAGGTGATGAGAGCGTGTTCTCATTAGAGGAGCTGCTCTCATGCAGCGCGTCCCGACCTATTACGGCCGCATTCGCCGGTTCAGCGTCGCGGCGGCCTAGGCATCGAGACCCAGCGTGAAGGTGGGCTTCGGGGTCGTCTCGGGCAGCCGGTGCTCGGCCGCGAGCCGACGGATCGCGGTGCCGGTCGCAAGGAACTCCGTCGCGTGCTCGCCCCAGACGTGGTTGTGCACCGCGACCGTGACGCCGACGATGCCGGACGCCCTCGCCTGGTCGGCCTCGGCCTGCATTCGCGACAATGCGAGCTCACGTGCCTCGTAAACACCCTGGGTGAACTGCGGCATCTCCTGGTTCTGACCGGTCTGCCGGAGCGACTGCATGACCGACTGGTGCGCGATGTGATAGACGCAGGTGCCGAGCACGAACGCCACCGGCACCGCTCCGGCCGCCAGCAGCCTGAAGAAGTCCTGCGCGGACAGGTCCGAGGTAAACGCGCGGCCACTCGGCGCCTTGTGTGCACCAGTACCGGCGAGAGCACGCACCGCTGTCCCGGTCGCCACGAACTCCAGCACTCCCTGACCCCACGCGTACATCTGCATCTTCAGGTTGACGCCCACAATTCCGTCGGCGTCGAGGTGGTCGGCCTCTGCCTGCATTCTGGCCATCGCCAGCTCCCTGGCGTTGTACATGGCCTGGGTGAGCACCTGGAGCTCCTGGTTTTGCGACCAGCGGCCTATCTGCAGCCCGACGTGGTAGATCGACGAGCCGACGACAAAGCCGAGTGGCTCGAAGCCCGCCTCACCGAGCAGGACGTACTCGGAAACGGACAGGTCGGAGGTGAAGATGCCGCCCTCCGCGGCTCCCGCGGTGTCCGCCAGCCTGGTGTCGGCGGCCTGCGGCTCCCATATCTGCGAACTGGCGCTGGACTGGCCAGAAAACAACGGCACGATGTCCTCCTTGTGCGGATGTCTAGCCACGCTACTGCCCGTGGCCGAGGCGCGTGCTCGGCTTGCCTCGCGGAATACTCGGCCACGGCGGAGCGCTCAGTCGGCTGGAGTAGCCCGCGCGTCAACGTCGGCCGGATCCGGCCCGCAACGGAGGTTCGATGTCTGCAGCTGCAGTTGTCCCGGAGTCTCACCGTCATCTACTCGAGACCGACACCGCAATCCTCGCCACCAACGGCCCGGACGGGCTGCCGCAGGTCACCGCCGTGGCCTTCTTCCATGACGACGCCGACGACCTGGTGAAGATCTCGCTCAACGACACCCGGCAGAAGACCAGGAACCTGCGCCGCGACCCGCGGGCCACGCTGTTCATCCTCGACCCGGCCAACCGACTGCGAACGCTGGAGATCCGGGCAGAAGCGGAGGTCATCCCGGACCCGGACCTAGACTTCTGCCGGACGGCCGGTGCCAAGTACAACGCCGACTTCCACCGGCACGACCGTCCCGGCGAGACCAGGTCGCAAGTCGTGCTGCACCCGGTCAAGGTCAACGCCGCTGACCTCAGCCAGTAATCGCTCGCGAGCCTGACGCTCGGCCGCGGATGCGGATGCGGGCGCTGGCCGGCGGGTGGCGCAGCGGCAGGGCTTACGTTGCCGCGCCGGTTTCGTCGGCGCGGGCGGTGGCGACGGCCCTGAAGAACGTGTAGCAGAAGACGCCGTCGGCTTCCGCGGTGCGGTACAAGTCCGCGATCCCGGCGTCGAACTCGTCAGCGTTGAGGAGTCCGGCCGCGAGGGCCGACTCGCGCACGCCTTCGATCATCGCGGTGAACGTCCGGATGGTGAACGCGTCGACTAGATCAGGGCGGCTCTGGTCGGCGTAGACGAACAGCGGTCGGACCGAGACCGACGCGTATCCGGCCGCTGTCAGCAGGGGATATAGGCTGCGGCCGATCATGGCGTCACCGCCCGCGCGTCGTTGCAGCTCGGCGAGGCAGTCGATGGCAGCCCTCGCGGCGAAACTGTCGGGCGCGAAGAAAGCCGATCCGTGATCGCCCTCGATCACCGTGATGCTGCCGCCGGGCTTCAGCAGCCCGCCGATCAGCTGCAACGCCCCGACGGGATCATCGAGGTGCTCGAGCACGAAGCATACGAAGACATGGTCGAACGTCGCCGTGTTGCCGGCTAGCGAGTAGAGGTCGGCGTGGCGGAACTCGACGTTCGCCAGCCCGGCCAAGTCCGCACGGTGCTTGGCCGCAGCGAGTGAGTCGCGCGCGATGTCGATGGCGGTGAATCTCGCGTCCGGGCTGTGCCGGGCGAGCGTGATCGTCTGCGATCCGACGCCGCAGCCAACTTCAAGGACGCTGCTCCCGGCCGGGTACTTAATGCCGTCATGGAGGAGATCAAGCAGCGCAGACGCCTGGTCATCCAGGCGAGCAGCCTCGCGTCCCTGGTAGCCGTGGACGTAGCCGCGCCCGGCGCAGTCGGCTGAGGCACCCGGCGTTGCACCACACACGTGAACCAAGGTAGCGGCCGACGGGGCCGGCTGAGCGAGCTGCCGACGGCCAGGCCGCTGGCCAGGGCGCCGAGACGAACGGGCTAGGCTCGCCACCAGGCGCCCGTTCCCCGCGAGAAGGATTGCTCGGGATGACATCAGCGTTGCGTATCTCGGTGATGCTCGCAGTGCCGTCCGCACCCGACGCGGCGGGCTGGTACCAGCGGGCCCTCGGTGCCGGCCAGCTATGGAGTCTGGGCAGCGTCGTCGGCCTAGAGATCCAGGGCGCGGCGTTCTTCCTGCACGAGCCGACGCCGCACGGATTCGGCAGCCCGGCTGAGCTGGGCGCCACGACCGTTCGCGTCGAGGTCTTCTGCGACGATCCGGACGCGTTCATCGCGCGCGCGGTCGCGGCCGGCGCGGACGGCTCAGACGAGATCAAGGATCACCAGCGGCCGTGGGGCGTGCACCGGCAGGGCGGGTTCACCGACCCGTTTGGGCATGTGTGGACCGTGGGTGATTTCGCGCCGCTGACACCGCACCCGCAGTAGGCCGCGGCCCCGCTCGACCGCCCCGATGAGATCATGAGCTGTGTGCTCGAGCGTTCCGGAAGCAGGCCCGATGCACATCGAGGGACGTGTCCGGGCGATCTGCCTCGCGCTGCCGGGCTGCGAGGAGCGGCAGAGTCACGGCTCGCCGGGGTTCTTCGCGGGCAGGCAGTTCGTCATGCTGTGGCCGCACGGTCACCATGACAATCAGTTCCCGCACCTGTGGTGCGCGGCGCCGCCGGGCGTTCAGGAGGAGCTGACAAGCGCCGAGCCTGACCGGTTCTTCCGGCCGCCATACGTCGGTCACCGTGGCTGGATCGGGGTCCGCCTCGACGGCGACGTCGACTGGGACGAAGTTGCCGAGATCTGCCGGGAGGCCCACCGGATGATCGCCCCGCCGCGCCTGCGGTCCCGCACCTGAAGATCCGGCCCGCGGCTACGGTGCGACTGACCGCCGGTAGTCGCGGCCCGTCACTGCCGCGAGCTTGCACACCGACATGCGGGCAGGGTATGCGGCCTCGGTCCCGATCAGAAGTCGATCCGATGCGTCACCGGTCGTCCCGCCGCCAGGTTCCCCACGTAGGCGCGGGATTGATTGCGACCAGGGTTTCCGCCCACGACGATGCTCGTCCAGTCGGGATCGACGAGCATCGGGACGAGCCGTGCGGGATCCGCTGACGCGACCCAGGATTCGCGGAGCGCAGGGTCGTCGATGCTGGTCGAGAAGCTGAAGTCGGTTCGTCCTACCTGGTGCGCGTACCGCTCGGTGACGTCTGCCCGGATTCGGAGATGGGCATAGACGTAGGCGCGGATCTCATCCTTGTCGACACCGAACTCATGCAGCGCTCGAGCGACGCTCGGCGACACCAGCAACAGCGGATTGAACCCGCCGTGGACCGCCGCGGTGTACGCCCACGGCCCGATAGCGTTCGCGAGGATCTGAGCGATCGTCTCCAGGTGCTCGTCGGCGGACTCGCCGGCGGTATAGATCGGCGCGGAGTGGTTCGTGACGAGCAGCAGGCTCGCCGTGCTGCAGTCCGGCGGAAAACCGTTATCGACCCGGAACGGATCCCAGCCGATCGAGCGCGTCGAAGGTTCGTCCTCGGCCATGACGACGTTGAACGAGTACCCGATCGCTCCCGCGTCGCTCGTGCCAGGCGGGATTCGCAGCCCGCCGACGTTCCGCATCAGCAGCCGCAAGAACCGCCCGATGCTGGTATTCGCCTGTCTGCCGAGGCGCATGGCTCCCGTTCCCGGGTTGAAGTCGAGCGCCTCGACGACCGAGCCGCTGACGACGATGAGCGGTTCAAGCCCGAATGTGGAGGTGAGATCCTCCACCCGAAATCGGGGATCCATGAGGCACCGCGCGACCGCGACGAGCACGGGCATGTACTCCGGCCGACATCCGGCCATGACCCCGTTTACCGCGATATTCGTGATCGTGATCTCCCGGAACTCGGGGGGAAGCACGCCGAGAACGGTGCCGGGGTCCGCGTGCGTCGCCGCAAGAAAGCGGTCGACCCGGTCTTGTGTCGGCGGGATGATCGGCAGCCCGTCGCTCCACCCCTCGCGCAGGAAGTGCTCCTCGACCTGATCGAGAGACCCGGTAAAGACAACCTCCCGCGGTCCCGGCTCGACATTGGCCACCTCGATGGCGACGCCACTCTTGGACTGCTGAAGTGCCGCCTCGATCTGGTCGAGGACGACGTCTCGCACCTTGTGTCCAAACGTCTCGTCGGTGTCGGTCTGGATCGCGCCGGGATACACCGCCAGCCGGGGCTCGTCGTCGCCGAAGATTGCGGCGATCGAGCGAGCCATCGCCTCGAACCCGCTGGACACGACGCCGACTGCGGGCAGGCTCGCCTCCTCGGCTGTTGCGACAGCTCGCATCACCCCGGCGGTGCACCGTCCGCACGCGCCGACCGCCACCACAGCAGCGTCCGCGTTCAGTCGTCCAAGTTGCTCACGGAGCGTGTCGAAAGCGGAGTAGTCGTCGCCGAAATCGCCGATGAAGTGCGTGTGGTCAAAGAACTCAATGTCCGGAAACCGCGCGCTCAGGCGCTCCTGGAACGCACGCAGGATCTCGTCGCCCTTGAAGAGGTGGTCCCAGACCAGCGCGATGCGCGCGCCGGACAACTCGATGCCTGCGTGCGCGCGCCGACCGCGCTGAGTCGAGCGACCGAGCGGCCATAGGACCGAATACGAGGGCTCTGCGTCAGCCATGGCTCCCCCAGCTCACGAAACGCCCTCCTGGGCGGCCCGCCGCAAAAAGCCTAAGTGGGGCGTCTGCCCGTCTTCAAGGCTGGCTCGACTGCCGCCGCAGCCGCGGCGGCGACCGGACAATCACCCTGCTCGGGGGAGGCAGCAAAGCCGCGGCACCGCTGAGGCTTGATCCGTGGCCCTCCGTCCGCTCCGATCGCTCGTCTCCAATCGGTTAAAACCGACTTCCCGGACGGCGCTTGAGCACTCCCATCTGTGCCGACTTACAGCCACAACTGGGAGTGGACTCGCCTCAAAGCCAAGGAGACCCGCATGTCAGCCATGACCGACAGCTCGGCGATCCGGTCGTTCACGATCAACACTCCCGCTGAGGAGCTCGAGGAGCTCCGCCGACGCATCGCGGCCACCCGCTGGCCGGAGAAAGAGCTGGTCCCCGACCACTCGCAAGGCGTCCAGCTGGCGACGATTCAGGAACTCGCGCGCTACTGGGCATCGGACTACGACTGGCGCAGGTGCGAGACGAAGCTCAATGCCCTGCCCCAGTACGTGACCGAGATCGATGGGCTCGACATCCACTTCATCCACGTACGGTCGCCGCAGGAGAACGCGTTGCCGCTGATCATCACGCACGGCTGGCCTGGCTCAATCATCGAGCTGCTCAAGGTCATCGGTCCGCTAACCGACCCCACCGCCCACGGCGGAACCGAGGCCGACGCGTTTCACGTGGTGATCCCGTCGATGCCGGGCTACGGCTACTCCGGCAAGCCGGCGGCGACTGGCTGGGGTCCCGAGCGTATCGCGAGCGCCTGGGTCGAGCTGATGAAGCGGCTTGGGTACACGCGGTTCGTCGCTCAGGGCGGCGACTGGGGCGCGATCGTCACGGACTTCATGGGGGTGCAAGCGCCGCCTGAGCTGCTCGGCATTCACACCAACATGGCGGGCGCCGTCCCGCCTCAGGTTTCCAAGACGCTCAACGTGCTCCCGACCGGGGACAAGCCAGCAGGCTTGTCAGCGGAGGAAGAGCGCGCATACGAGCGGCTGAATGGCTTCTACACCACAGGTACTGGCTACGCCATCGAGATGGGCACGCAGCCGCAGACGATCTACGGAGTCGCGGACTCGCCCGTCGGCCTGGCCTCGTGGATGATCAACCACGACGTCTGGAGCTACCAGCTCATCGCCGACGCTTTCGCCGGACAGCCAGGCGGCCTCAGCCGCAATGACATCCTCGACAACGTCACGCTCTACTGGCTTACGAACACCGGAGTGTCCTCGTCTCGGCTGTACTGGGAGAACAAGGTTGGCTTCTTCGACGTCAAGGGAGTGTCTATCCCGGTCGCGGTCAGCGCCTTTCCCGACGATCTGTACGCAGCGCCGCGCAGCTGGGCTGAGCAGGCGTACCCGAACCTGATCTACTACAACAAGGTCGACAAGGGCGGGCACTTCGCTGCCTGGGAGCAGCCACAGCTGTTCTCCGAAGAGGTTCGCGCGGGATTCCGGCCGATCCGTTAGATGACTACCTCCGAACGCCGGGAAATGCCGTCGCTTGACGGGGCGGTTGAGTGGCTCAACTCTGAGCCACTCAGCCCGTCGAGGCTGCGCGGTCACGTCGTCGTGGTCGACTTTTGGACCTTGACGTGCATCAACTGGCTGCGCACCGAGCCGTACGTCCGTGCCTGGTCGCGGGCTTACCGGGGCGACGGGCTCGTCGTGATCGGCGTCCACACGCCGGAGTTCTCATTTGAGCATCAGGTCGACCTGGTACGCCGGGCGACGCAGGCCCGGTCGATCGACTATCCGGTCGCGATCGACAACGACTACGCGATCTGGACAGCCTTCGACAACCACTACTGGCCCGCGCTGTACTTCATCGACACAGCTGGCTTCATCCGCGCCGAGCACTTCGGCGAAGGGCAGTACCAGGAGTCGGAGAGCCTGATCCAGCGCCTGCTTGGCGTCGAACGCGAACTCGTCTCGCCGGTCGGGGTCGGCGTGGAGGCGGAGGCCGACTGGGACCATCTCCGCACACCCGAGACCTACCTCGGCTACGAGCGCGGCGCGAACTTCGCGTCGCCCGGCGGCGCCGCCCAGGGCCGGCGCCAGTCCTACCAGCTTCCCGGCCCCCTCGGCCTGAATCAGTGGGCCCTCGTCGGCGAGTGGACTGTCGGGCGCGAGAAAGTCGTGCTTGACCAGCCTGGCGGGACCATCGGCTTCCGGTTCCGCGCACGCGACGCGCATCTGGTGCTCTCGGCGGGAGCGCGGCAACCGATTCCCTGCCGCGTGTCCGTCGACGGGACCAGTCCCGGCCCCTCGCACGGA
>Ga0187783_10000735_pt1 | contig 23972 bp, 20 predicted proteins | sample 1015_SJ02_MP02_2_FD_132471 | JGI IMG/M metagenome (GOLD analysis project Ga0187783, IMG submission 132471) | Tropical peat soil microbial communities from peatlands in Department of Meta, Colombia - 1015_SJ02_MP02_20_MG | ecosystem: Environmental > Terrestrial > Soil > Wetlands > Peat | place...
AAGAGGTGAAGACATGGAAGGTAACACAGCGAAAGCTAGAGCTGTTTGACATCGACGGCAACGCCGTTGCCAGCTTGGAAGCACGTTGAGTGAAGTGAGTGAACGCCCAGTTCTTCAATATCCAGACCACCGTCAGATCCGGCTGATGGGCCTCAGGAACAGGAATCCCCTCTACCGGGCCAGGTGCAACGAGCTCAGTGCGTCATGGCGTAAACGATATAGTTGATTCCGATACGGAAGCCAAGATCTGAAAACCGCTCCGGATACACTGGCCGGTCCGACCATTCCCATGAGTCGCCGACATCGGAATTGAACGAGATGGCCACCATGATGCGGCCCTTATCGTCGTAGATGGCGCGCCAGTGCGCTCCCTTTCCGTCGTCGGGTCCCTGCGAATAATCCGGCACCTTGTAGCCAAGCTCCAAATGGGCGGCACCGGGTATCTGATAGCGGTCGTCGAGATCGAACACGGTGTGAAATATCGGGTCGTTATTGGGGATTTCGACGATCGGACGATCCGGGAAAACCATTCGGATGCGGTTCAGAAACATCTGCCACTCATAGGCGCCGTGAAAATCATCCGCCATAAAAAAGCCGCCGCGCAGCAAATATTCACGCAAGACATCGGCCTGATGCTGAGTAATGCCCCACTCGCCCACCTGCACGGCGTAGAGCCACGGCCAGTTGTAAACCTCGTCTCCGTCATCGAGATTCACGTCCTGCTCGACCGAGCGTGCGTCGATGCGAGTGAGGCGCCGGGCCGCTGCGGCAAGAGCGCGATCGGCAGGTGGCCCATCCTGCGTCCACAGCGACAAGCCTTGGCGCCAATCGCCATCGAAACGCCCTCGGTAACCGTCGTTGGGGCCGGGCGGATACATCAGACGAGCAAAGGCCCATTCGCCTGGCCGCTGCCAGTCTGGCGGCAGCGGTGTGGAGTCCCCATATTCTACGGACGGATACTGCCGGAAAGGGCGCTGGGCAAAGATCGCGCCAACGAGGCAAAGGGCGCAGCAAAAAGGCAAGAGAACTTTCAACAGGCGGCCCCGATGGGTCTCTCGCATCCTGACTCTCCTTCCTCCCAGGAAGCGTGGTAGCTGACGTGTGCCTCCGCCTGTTTGTTTCTAGCACTAAAATAACCGCCCGGCAAACCTCCCCGACCCTGGCTGTCCCGAGGGTCAGGCCTTTGCGGGTGACCGAAACCTGCACCGTTGGGTGATTGCCTACGCTCTAAAGCAGCCGTAGTGTGGTGTTGGCCGCTTGAGGCCGAAGGAGGCGCCATGTGGACCAAGTCGGAGGAAGGCGCATTAGACAACACCCCCATACAGGACAAAGGATCTTTGACACCGCCTTCCGGCGCAACTGCCCACGCCCGTGGCTTTGCGGCAAATAATGCGGCGTCTATCGGGTCAAGCCTGGAAATCCGCGGCAACATCACAGGGAAAGAGGACTTACAGGTCGACGGAAAGGTGGATGGCCCGATTTCGCTCGAGGGTCAAGCACTCACGGTGGGACGAACCGGCCGGGTGAGTTCGAACGTCACGGCTCGAGAGGTGATCGTCTACGGCATCATTACCGGCAATCTCGTTGTGCGGGACCGAGTCGAGATCAAAAAGGGTGCCTCGGTAACTGGCGACATTGCGACGGCGCGGATCGGCATCGAGGACGGCGCTCATTTTAAGGGAAGGATTGAGATCGATCGAGCGAGACCCCTGGCTCCCGTAGAACTCCAGAGCGTTAGCGCTGCAAGCGTCACTGAAGCGAACTGAACCGTTCTACGTACTCGCACGCGAACTTCGTCGTATGCGCATCGCCCCGCCGTCGGTTGCCAACAGCCCGGATCGACTGTCCGAACGGCCAGCTATTTCTTTGGGCAGGCCACCCACGCGAAGATTCCCCCCTCGCCCATTTAGTTGCGTACGATGGAATCCCACGGTCAAAAATCACCGGGAGGTGTTCAACCATGGTCACTGCGCCGTCCTACCCCGAGCAGCAAGTCATCGCTCGGGAAAAAGGGCTTCTCGAGAACTTGATGGATTTTTCTTTCGAGCAGATGGTGACGCCGCGCTTGCTGAAGACGTTATACGGCGTACATTTGTTGCTGGGCTTGATCGCGGCGATTTGGTTCGTTTTCAGTCAGTTCCAGACGTCCGTACCGAATGGATTGCTGGCACTGATTCTCAGCTTTGGGGGGATGGCGGTTTGGATCGTCTACTGCCGTGTAATTGTGGAATTGCTGGCGGTGGCGTTCCGCGCCGCACAGGTCATCGCCAGTTCACAGAACTGACCGCGAGATCCACTGCTGAGAAAGTAGGAATAGAACTTCGATCTCTGTGTGACGAGCGGTTTCGCTGGCAGCAGATCCTTCTATTTCGATAGAACCAACCTACAAGGTAAGCGACCTGTTAGGGCCTGCGATCTTCTTCCGCCACGGTAGGCTCTGGCCTCCATTGGTAAAGTAAGCGTGCGCCACCATCGGTCTAGTCGTGTCGTCAGTTGCAAGCAAGCCATTGGCCCTCCCACAGAGACGTCACTGCACAATTGAGGTAGGTATAGACTGAAGGAGGCAGGCAGGCTAGGAGGTTTACGGACGCGACGGAGGCGCGATGGTGCCGCTCGATCTCCGAATCTTTATGTGTAAGTGTGGAAAGTGCCTCAGGCCCCTTCGACGGGGAATCACGTGTGCGGTCCTTGTCATGGCCATAGGTGCTTGGAGCCGTTCCGCAGAAACGGAACACCTGAAAGTCCAGCTGCTGAGCGACACAAATTCTGTGGAGCCCGGAAAGCCGTTCTGGGTCGGACTGCACTTCGAGATAGAGAAGGAGTGGCACATCTATTGGAGGAATCCGGGCGATTCGGGCGAGCCGCCACGGGTCCAGTGGAATCTACCCCCCGGATTTCTGCCAGGACAGCTGGAATGGCCTGCGCCTGCCCGGTTGGGATCCGGTTCGGTGATCGATTACGGCTATGAAGAAGCTGTGCTGTTGCCGGTCGAGATCGAAACGCCTAAGAGTCTTGCACCCGATCACCGCGTGACGCTTTCGGCGGATGTGAGTTGGCTGGTTTGCAGGGACATTTGCGTGCCAGGCAGGGAGACCTTGAACCTTTCGTTGCCCGTCGAGGCGGCGTCCAGTTCGGTGTCGGCATCACATGCGTTGTTCCAGGCGGCGAAATCTCGCGCGCCGAAGCCATTGCCCTCCACATGGAGGGTTGACGCGATCTCGGAGCCAGACCGATTTGTGCTTACGATTCACAGCGACAGCGTCGCGAAGGCTTCATTTTTCCCGCTGGAAGCCGACCAGATCGATAATTCCGCGCCACAGGCGGTTGCTGTGGTCCCGGACGGCGTGCGACTAACGCTCAAGAAGTCAGACCGACTTCTAAAGATGCCCGCCACGCTCGATGGAGTGTTGGAAGTGAGCCCCGACAGGGCGTACGGCGTAAGGGCCCCCATTCAGTCGCCACACTAATCGATCAACCCTAGGGCCAGCACGGTTGTATAATGGCACGCCTGCCAGTTCAGGAATTGCTCCGCGGAAGATTCAAGGAGGTAGGCCATATGAAAAAGGTCGGTCTGTGGATAGGGATTGCAGTTGCGGCACTCCTGGCTTTGCCTGTATGGGCCGCGCGTGTTGGGGAGAAGGCGCCGGATTTCAAGGCCACGGACAGCAACGGGGTGGAGCGCACCCTTTCCCAGTATGCGGGGAGGTACGTGGTCCTCGAATGGCACAACAATGGCTGCCCCTACGTGCGGAAGCAATACAACAGCGGTAACATGCAGAGGCTGCAAAAAGAGTGGACCGCGCGCGGCGTGATCTGGCTGACCGTAATTTCTTCGGCTCCTGGAATGCAGGGCTATGTGACAGCCGACGAAGAGAATGCGTACCTGAAAAAGATGAACGCTGCTCCCACGGCGGCACTTCTCGACCCGACTGGAAAGCTGGGGCATCTTTACGATGCCAAGACCTCGCCCCACATGTTCATCATTGATCCGGCGGGAACGCTGATTTATGACGGTGCCATCGACGATCAGCCTACACCGGATCCGGCCAGCGTGCCCGTTGCGACAAATTACGTGTCGCAGGCGCTGAGTGAGGCGATGGCCGGCAAACCGGTAAGCTTACAGACATCGCGACCCTACGGCTGCTCGGTGAAGTACGCGAACTGAATTGCGCACGCGTTGGCTGGATGGGTACGTGTTCCGGGCCGATCGTCGGTAAACGATTAGCCCGCGTTTTCTGGCCCGAGCAGTCGTCAAGTCAAACGCTTCCACGGCGCCCCTCGCTTTGGTATCCTCACCCCGTTCAACGGCCAGCCGAGTCTTGAGGAATCCTTCATGCGGCATGCCGCGACATTCTTCAGTTTGATCCTCGTCTTTGAAACTGCCGTGTTGGTTAGCTCGATCCGCGCTCAAACGAACGAGGATGTGAGCGGTTGCTACAAGGAGAGCAATCCCGACCAAGCCATAAAGTATTGCACGCGCGCGATTGACTCTGGGCGGCTTCCGGCCTCGAGCCTCGCCATCGTCTTCACCAATCGGGGAAACGCTTACAACTACAAAGGCGAGTATGACCGGGCCGTTCAGGACTTCGAGCAGGCCATTCGCCTCGACCCGAACTGTGCCTACGCCTTCAACGGCTTGGGCAACGCTTACAACGGCAAGGGAGACTACGATCGAGCCATTCGGGATTTCGATCAAGCCATTCGCCTCATCCCAGACTATGGCTATGCCTTCAACGGCCGGGGCAACGCTTACAACGACAAAGGTGAGTACGACCGAGCCATTCAAGACTATGACCAAGCCATTCGCCTCAACCCCCAATATGACTATGCCTTCAACGGTCGGGGCAATGCTTACAACCACAAGGGTCAGCACGACCGCGCCATTCAGGACTATGACCAGGCCATTCGCCTCAACCCCAACCGTGCCTACGCTTTCAACGGCCGGGGCAACGCCTATAACGACAAAGGTGAGTACGACCGGGCCATTCAGGACTTCGACCAGGCCATCCGTCTCGACCCCCAATATGGCTATGCCTTCAATGGCCGGGGCAACGCTTACAACGACAAAGGCGAGTACGACCGAGCCATTCAAGACTATGACCAGGCCATTCGCCTCGACCCGAACTATGCCAGTGCCTTTTTCAACCGGGGCAACGCCTACAACAGCAAGGGCGACTACGACCGAGCCATTCAGGACTACGACCAGGCCGTCAGGTTGGACCCGAACTTTGCTGATGCCTTTTTCAATCGGGGCTTTGCCCGATTCGAGCAAGGTGCTATCGCTGCGGCTGTGCCAGACTTTGCAAAGAGTGCGGAACTGGTGCCCACCGACCGTTACAATATCCTATGGCTGTACGTCGTTACGGCACGAGCTGGCCAGAACCCAGACGCTTCCTTAAGCAACACGCAGAGGATCGACTTAGTGTCGTGGCCCGGGCCTATCCTCTCCTTGTTTCTCAAGAAAAACGACCGGAAGGCGATCGTGGAAGCTGCTAAGGATCCTGACGGTGAAAAACAACGCGAGCGACTATGCGAGGCGCATTTCTTCGTGGCCGAGTATGAACTTCTAGACGTTCAGGAGACAGCGGAAGCCGATTTTCAACAAGCCGTCGAAACCTGTCGTCCGACCGTCGTTGAGTACTCCGCCGCAACCGCCGAACTAATGCGTCTGACGCATCGATCGTCGTCTCGTCTCGACGCCACCAAAAAGCCGAACGTCGACCCGGTCAGGTAGGCACCGACGGTCGGCCAGGGTTCCACCAGGTACTCCCGGCTTTAGGCGACCGCGGCCCTCGCTGCGCCATGTGTGTCACGGTTGCGATGTGCGGTGATGGCGCATATAGGTGAGGGTGTGATGGGTTAGCAACTTCCCACGCCCGTTGGCACACTCGGCCACACCGTAGATGAGGCGTCGACCACATTTTAGAACCCGGGCTGTGCACGTGAAGTCCTCTCTTCTCGCGCTGCGCAAGAAACTGGTCTTCATTTCGGCCGTCACAGAACTGTCACCTAGTCCGAGCTTGGTCTTGATCGCCAGCCACATCGCCACGTCCGCTGCGGACATAAAGACAGGGCCGCTAATAATCCCGTCGGGTCTTTCAAAGATCGCTTGGAACGGAACAAAGAGGGTGCACTCGCCCTCGTTCATACCCGCGAGAGTGAATCCGTAAACGCGAGCGAAGGGCGACGCGGCGAGCAGACGCGTGAGTCCGTCCTCGGTCATGGAGGTTTGCATGTCACCCGTCCTTCGGGCGCATCAGCGATCGCTGGCGGTAGCCGTTTTCGCTTTCTGCTCCCGCTCGGATGGGACCGAGCCGCGAACAACGTAGGTGCGCTGAATGGGAAGGGCAAGCGACGTGTCAGCCGACTCTACAATTTCAAGGATTCTCAGGAGTAGTTGCTCTTGGATCGCTAAATATTCATCATAGTCAGCGGCAAGGACGTACGCGAAGATTTCCACGTCCTGCGAAGTGCTGCCAATGCGGATGAATCTTACTCGTGCTGTCTCCGGTTCCACCTGAGCGTGTTTGCCCAACAGGTCACGGATCTGGCTTAGAACGGCTTCCATCTGATCGGTCGTCGTCTCGTGGCTCAGCGAGATCGTCGGGTGAAACCAAAACTTGTCGCGGAGCGTGAAATTCTCCAAGTTCATCGTGGCCAGTTGCCCATTCGGAATGGTGACGATGGTGCGATCAATGGTGCGAATCTGCGTCGAGCGCAGCCCGATGTCCACCACCGTTCCGGTGATGTCGCCGATCTTGCAGCTGTCGCCGATGCGTACCGGTCGATCCGAGATAATCATGATCCCGCCGAACAGATTTTCCAGCGTCTTTTGCGCTGCGAATGCCACTGCCAAACCGCCGATTCCAAGACCGGTAAGAGCTGCGGTCAAATTCACACCGGCCAAATAAAGCACCGTCAAAACGCCGACGATGAGCACGGCTATCTGAAATATCCGGCCGAGCAAACCTGCCAGCGCGATCTTATCCGCCGCGTGCGTCCGTCTCAGCCGAGCTAGGTACAGGCTGCGTGAGATGCCAAGCACCCTCATGGACAACCACGTAGCTCCAAAAACGGTGAGGACGGTGCCGAGGATGCCCCAAAAGTGTCGACTCAGTAGGGTGTAGGAGTATCGAGAGCCGATAAACAACAAGACCCCTAACAATAGGAGCCGCAAGGGTCCAACTAGACCCTGCACCGAGTCGATTTCCGCCCTTCCCAGGAATCGACTGGCCCCTGCTGCGAGAAGTGGCTTTAGAAGACGACCGAACAGAGATCCGAGTAGAAATACTAACGGAATCGAGATCAGGACGACGCACCATACCCACAGCGGTCGCGACCATAGCTTGATACTCAGCCCCGCCGGCAAGTATCGCCCAACATCGGGGGTGTTCCCGATGTCCGGGTAGATCTCCGGCACGTGCCGCAAAGTGTCACGAGAAAAAAGCCAGATAGGCGGGTTGTCCCCATGCTGCGCGCGCTCAAGCCAAAGTTCGACGCTGCCGGAGGAGGTCTTCGCAACACCCACCAAATCGCGATTGGGATTCTGGGCGTTGAGCATGTCGCCTTCGGGCTTGGTGCTCAGCTTCTTGAGGTCAACGGTGGACTCTCGGTCAAGGACAGCTTGCAGCTGCTGTGCTAGTTCTCGAGCCAGATCCCCCCGTTGCTTGGTATCCAGGTAGTTGACAGCTCGGTCATAGTCTTCTCCCTCCGCAGCCCTCATGAACCCGAGGACGGTGCCGCGCGGGGTGCTGCGTCCGAGTGGATCATCACCGGACTCGTCGCGGGACGCAGGGGTCTGCTGTGGAGCAGCGGGGAGCTGTGCTTGGAGTGCGGGCGCGAGAAGCACCGCCAAAAGCAGGAGACGCTTCAGCCGACTCGTATACATCCGGCCCTCCCTCGGGCCTTCCAAAGCGGCGACCCGCGCGGGCACCCGGTCGCGCCTACACTCGAGTCGCGAAGCGATTATAACAGCGTCCTCACTTGTTTCGGCTCTTTACGAGCAATCCCCCCAAGGGACGCATCTTACGTTCGGCCGGCATTCTTAGCTGGTGCCGGACACCTGGATTTGGCAAGCTAAGTCCCGCCGAATGTAGCGCCCTTATTCTCCGCAAAGGCTTTTTTCCACCGCAAGGCCGCACTTGGGCTCGATTTCATTTGCTCGGATTGATTCCGAGAAGCCGGTGTCTTGAACCGCAAAAGCACAAACATGCTTGCAGTCTCATCCTGCGCCTTGAGAGGATTGCAAACGATGCGAGTTCAGCTCTGGGTATGGATTGGTTTCAGCGCATTTGTGTTGGCTATGTTGGCGCTGGACCTGGGCATGTTTCACCGCAAATCCCGTGAAGTTAGCCTGAAAGAAGCCCTGATCTGGAGCGCGATTTGGATCTCCCTGGCCTTGGCTTTCAACGCAGGCATATATTACTGGCAGGGTGGGGAAAAAGGGCTGCAATTCTTCACCGGCTACCTCGTGGAACTTTCCCTGAGCGTAGACAACCTGTTTGTGTTCCTTCTGGTCTTTGGTTATTTCAAAGTGCCGGCTCAATACCGGCACAAAGCCCTGTTCTGGGGCATCCTCGGAGCCCTCGTCATGCGAGCCGTGTTTATTGCCGCTGGAATCACTCTTATCGCACGGTTCCATTGGGTTACCTACATTTTTGGTGCGTTGCTGGTCGCCAGTGGAATCAAGATGACCTTGCAAAGGGACAAGGAAATCCATCCAGAAAGGAATCCGGTGCTGAGGGTGTTCCGCCGCTTTATCGACGTTGCGCCGGAATACGACGGCGGGCAGTTCTTCGTAAAGCGACACGGAAAGGTTCTTGCCTCACCGCTCTTCGTGGTACTTCTGATTCTGGAAAGTACCGATCTGGTTTTTGCAGTGGATTCTGTCCCTGCTGTGTTGGCCATTACGCCGGATCCATTCATCGTCTTTACGTCAAATGTTTTTGCGATTCTCGGGCTGCGCTCGATGTTTTTCGCCTTGGAGGGAGTCATGAAGCGGTTTCACTACCTGCACTACGGGCTGTCCGCAGTGCTGGTTTTTGTGGGCGTGAAGATGTTGCTGGCAGGCATTTACAAGATGCCGACTTGGTTCTCCCTGTTGGTCATCGTGAGCATTCTGGGCGTTTCCATGGTTTTCTCTCTAGCGAGCAAGCGGAAAACAGATGGCGTAGGTGCAGTTTGATGGCGACTTCTCAATCTTCGGAAGGCCAAACGAGCCGTAGAGCGCCGCGCCTCATACGATGTTTTATGGGGATGCCGTTCCCAGAGACTTTGATGCGGGTAGCTCGACGAACAGTCTGTCAGCAGAGTGTAGGACGACCTTCCCGCGACGTTTGCTGACCGCACCAATCCTTTCCCACCCGCTTAGGATTCGGCTCGCGGTCGAAGCAGTGATAACCACGGATTCGGCAAGCTCTTCGTTGGTGACGTCGATCTCAATACCGTCAGAGACGCTTTTGCCGAGGACAGGCGCCAGCGTCACCAGCAGATGAGCAAGCCGCTCTTGCGATGTTTCCGACGCTAAGGCCGCATGTGTGGCGACAAACCAAGTCAGGTATTCCGTGGCACAGCGGAGTAGGTTCTCGAGAAGCCGGGGAAAGCCTTTGCCGAGAGTGCGGATCGACGCAGTATCCCAAACGAGCAGAACGCTATCCTCTACCGCCTCCGAGCTTAGGATATAGGGATACGGACGGCGCGACAGCGCCGCTCCCCCGATCATGTGTCCCGGCGTCACCCATATCGAAATGAGTTTCCTTCCGTTGTGGGTCTCGTGGAAGAAGCGTGCTCGACCTTGCCACAAAAAGAAGAGGTATTCTGAATCATCGCCCGCCTTCGTTATGGCGGATTTCGCGGCAACCCGGTGGGGGCGCGCCGCCAAGATCGAATCGACGTCTTCTGGCGGCATGCCCCAAAACAGATCGGAGGGGGGCGCTTTCGCCGCGCGAAATTCTGACTCGGCCATAGGAGGTTGCTTTAGAAGCGGTTTATTGCCTGAGGGTTAACTGTGCGTTACAAAATCGTCAAACTTGCGTCAAGTGCCAAATCTGTCCCAGACACTCAACAACTTGCGAGAGCGGGTTTCGCAGAACCCCGGGTGCTGTGGCGCGGTCGGTTCATAACGGTAGCCGGCCCGAGATCCACCCCCCCGTTATCGATAGATCGGCGCGTACTTGCATTCAACGAGATGCGTACTAAGATTGTTGCGTGGTTTTCTTCTTGACGGCTACGGTGCGTTTCTTTTGCATTTGGCAAAGGTAACAGGCCTGTAGGCTTCGCCGGTCTGGGCGGATCGATGAGAATGCAGAGCAGAGTCGCACGAGCCGGAGGCGGGCCCGATGCTCCGGTGCATCTCCCCCGACACCTTTTCTACGAGACCTCACATTCTCCGGCGCTCGCCGACCTGGTCGGGTACGAAAAAGCCGAAAATATCATCGATTTCTGCTTCATCGCTAATCCCTACTACCCAACACCGGAAATGCTTGAGGATATGCAACGCCATTTCTCCAATCTGATCAAGTCCTATCCCTCGAGCAACTCGCTGATGAGTCAGAGACACCTTGCCGAGGTGCTGCACGTTGATCCGGACAATCTAATCATCGGTAATGGTGCGACCGAGCTCATTGTGCTGATCAACACGATTCTGATCGATCGGATCGCTGTGCCCGTTCCCACCTTTGGCGAGTACATCGAAAAGTTGAGGCACGAGTGGGACGCCGACCTCTATTATCTGGATGCGACGCGGCAATACGACCTTCGTTTGAACGAATACCTCCAGTGGGTCCGCGCGCGAAATCTCAAGGCTCTGCTGGTGATTAATCCGGGTAATCCCACGGGTCAGTTGATTTCGCTCCACGACATGACGGCGTTTCTGGCTCACACGCGTGACTTGGAACTGGTGATTGTCGACGAGTCCTTTATCGATTTCGCGGGTGACCCCGTGCCCAGTCTCCTTCCCGTAGCTGATCACTTTCCGAATTTGCTCATTGTGCGGAGCATGAGCAAGCACTGTGGAGTGCCCGGTTTGCGTCTCGGGTACTGTTATAGCGTCAATTCCGGATTGCTCAACCGGCTGCGACATTTCGTTCCTACGTGGAACCTGAATGCGCTGGCCCAATACTTTCTGTCACTCCTGCCACGTACCGACGGAGAGTATCACGCGGCTCGAAAGCGTCTCATCGAGGACGTCCGGTGCCTCTGTGACTCTTTGCAGCGCATCCCGCAGCTGGAAGTCTATCCCACGGGTGCCAACTTCGTGTTGTTCAAGATCACAAACGGCACGACGGCGGCCGAACTTCAAGCACGCCTTCTCACCGAATACCAAATGTACGTGCGTGACTGTTCGAATAAGGTGGGCATGGACGCGTTTCATGTACGGGTCGCCTCACAGGGACGCGATAAGGATGCGAAGCTGGTGGAGGCGCTTCGGACGCTCACTCAATGAAACGGCCGGCGGTTGTCGTTACGGCCCGGAGAACGACGCGAGGGACCCGGCAGATAGATTATGTTGGTGAATTGCATCTCGAGCTTCTGATTCGCCTGCGGACCCTGCCAGTCATTGTCCCGGTTGTCGAAGGTGCCCTCCACTGCCTACCGCGATACGTGGAAGGGATGTGCGGACTCTTATTGGTTGAGGGCGAGGATATTGATCCCACTCGCTACCAAGCCGTGCCTGCCAACCTTCGCTTTCTTCAGAAGACACACCCTCTCAAGGATGAGATTGAGATTCGTCTCGTGCGTCAGGCTCTTCGTCGAAAGGTTCCCATTTTAGGCATTTGTCGCGGCTCACAGCTGCTCAATGTCGTTTGTGGAGGAACACTTTTTGGAGATGTTCAAAAGGAAAAGTACTCCGGTCTCAAGCACATCGATTCTCGTCACTACGACACCTATCGACACACCATCTCTGTCGTGGCTGGAAGCCCTTTGGCGCGTTGGTATCAACACAAGGAGTTGCTCGTTAACAGCTATCATCATCAAGGAATTCGCGACCTGGCTGCCCGCTTCCGCGCCATGGCGCACGCTCGGGACGGCTTAGTGGAGGCCTTCTACGCGCCGGCCGAGAGGTTTCTGGTCGGTTTGCAGTTTCATCCCGAGCGCATGCTAGCAGAGTACCCTGGCAACGAACGCGTGTGGAAAGCCTTCGCGGCCTCGGTGCAAGCGAGGTCGAAGGTTGAACGGATCTGACAAGTTGGCAAGCTTTTTGTGCTTGACCACGCGCATAACTCCATTGGAAGTTAAGGGAAGAGCAGGCGGCGACCAGCGTGATGCTTTTTCCTAAAAAAAGTGGGTGAATCACCAATGCCACACGAATCCAGCGACGACGTGATCCGTGCCGCCCGAGAGCGAAGACAAAAACAGATTGAGGATTGTTCACGCCGCGCCGCAAAGAAGATTTTGGCAAAAATAAAGAGCGGTCACCTGGCAGAAGCAAAGCTGGCTGAATTGATCCAAGGTGAATTTGAGGAATTAACCCGCTAGGCGCTACAAGCGGGCTCTGAGGCGTCGGCCACGATCTGCCCGCAAGGTCTGTCCCTCGCGCGTCACTTCTTCGCGTCCGCGAACGACAGGTTGGCTGAGAAGAAGGGGATCACTTTTTTTTCGAGCCGATCCTGGATTCCACTGATGTGATTACCATCATAGGTCTCGAAGGTGTGGGGCACGCCGAACAACGTCAGGCGGCCGTCGAAGTCTTGGATCGAAGTCGAAAGGGGATCCTTTGTCCCTACATCGAGCGCGATAGCACGGATTTCCTTTAGATTGGTCACGTATTGATCGAGCATCGCAAGCGGCGCGTTCGCGTCCCAGCGAGCGGCCACCGAGCGTACGACCTTTCCGTCAGCCACCGGTAGATCGATATAGAGAGGTGGATGTTGGGGGTCAGGGGACCATGCCGCAGCCGAAGCGATCGTCGCTCGCGTGCCGAAATCGGCTTTGGCGAGATCGGTGGCGCTCTGGATCGCGAGGGCCTTGTCCATTGCGGGGCCGGTGAAGTTTGGATTGGGAGCCAGGCAACAGGCGCTCATCGCGTAGAGGTTCGAGAAAGCTTCCGGATACTTCATGCCGATCCGGATCGTGCCGTAGCCGCCCATGGAGTGCCCGGAAAGTCCGCGGCTGGCGCGGCCTGGAATCGTGCGGTAGTGCGCATCCACGTACGCCACGAGGTCGTTGACGATAAACGATTCCCAATCGCCGGTCGCCGCGGAATTCGAGTACATGCTGCCCATGTAAACCGTGTATGCGTTGGGCATCACGACGATCATCTCGCGGGCGCCGGCGGCAATAGCTCGATCGATCGCGAGAGGAGCGTCGACAAAGACATGCTTCGTGCCGAACCAGTTGTCGTCGTTGTCGCTGTAGCCGTGCAGAAGATAGACGACCGGGTAACGCTGCCTTCGCTTCGTTTGGTAGCTCGGCGGTAGGTAAATCGAGACGTCCCGATCGGGCGAATCGCCTTCGAGATTTCCCTCGAGCGATTTGCCGTGCACTTTGACGCGTTCGACGGTGCCGCGCTCTGAAGGAGCCGGCGGAAAGGACATCGGCGGGAACTGACCCTGAGCAAACGCCCAGACTGTCGCGATTGTCGAAATGGAAAAGGCGAGTGCAAATCTGGCGACAAAAGGCGCGGCATGCAATGACCTAATTCTCATGTGACAGGAACCTCCTGGGCTCTGCAATCGAGTCGTTCCCCCCTCGATCGAAGTCCCTTTCCCGGCGCATTGTAACACTCGTCAGCGTCCGACAAGGTTGCCCGGTCGAGCACCCGGGGGATTGTTGGGAGGATTTCGATAGGAAAAGGGTTCTTGGCTTGTCTCTGTCTCATTGAACCCTCCGCGACATTCTCGCTGACCTACAGAAAGCAGACGACAACCCCATGAGTGGGCCGAATCTTCCGTGGTCTGGCCAGCAGATCGCTAGACCTGTTGGATTGTGTTTCGTTTCCGCCACAGTAGAGTGAAACTCAGAGATTGCGAGTACAATTTCCGCGCTTCGCAGGGCCAAGGGAGAGGTGCATCAACCCATGACACATAAGTATCGGTGGTTTCGTGCCGGAGATCTGAACGGCTTTTTCGCCCTGATGTTCGACAACGTCGCAAATCTGGTAATCCTCTCGAGCGTGCTCATCGGTGCCTTTGGTTTTCCGCCGTTCATTGTGCTCCGCCGAATGATTCCGGGCACAGCCGTCGGCGTGCTCGCTGGCGATCTTTTTTACGCCTGGATGGCGGGGCTGCTGGCGCGGCAAAGCGGACGGGATGACGTGACGGCGATGCCTCTCGGCCTGAACGCACCCAGCATTGTGGGAATGTCCTTTGCGGTCCTGGGTCCGGCGTACTTAGCAACTCATGACGCTTGGCTCGCCTGGAAGATAGGCATGGCGGTGACGGTTCTCGTCGGTCTTTTTAAGATCGCGCTCTCGTTTTTCGGTAACGCCGTTCGGAAAGCGGTGCCGCGAGCGGCCTTGCTTGGCTCGATTGGTGGCGCAGGTTTGGCGCTGATTGGCTTGCTGCCAATGCTTCGGGTGTACGCCAATCCGATCCCGGGACTGCTAGCTTCCGGCCTGATCCTGGTGACGCTCATTGCGAGGGTAAGGCTTCCTGGCAAATTCCCCGGAGCCCTTGCTTCGGCACTGGCCGGAACGGCCGCTTTCTACCTTCTGCGGCTAGCGCATATCCTGAGCCCAATCGCCGCGCCGGCAACTCGCAGTGCGCTCGCCCTTCATCCGGCCTTTCCGTGGCCCACCATGGCGTTTTGGGGAGGACTTTCACTCGCCTGGAGTTACCTACCGACCATCTTGCCGTTTTCACTGGCGACCATCGTCGGAGGAATCGACAACACGGAAAGCGCGGCCGCCGCAGGGGATGAATATGATACCCGAGCGATTCTGCTTACCGAAGGCCTCTGCACTCTTCTGGCAGGTCTTTGTGGCGGAGTCGTCGAAAGCACCCCTTACATTGGCCATCCTGCCTACAAATCCATGGGGGCGGGTTCCGGGTATGTGGTCTTGACCGGTGTGTTTATGGGCTTGGGCGGCATCCTCGGTTATCTGCCGTTCTTGGTCGCTTGGATTCCGGCAGCAGCTGTCGCACCCATCCTTGTGTACATTGGCCTGGAAGCGATTTCGCAAGCGTTTCTGGCAACCCCCGCGCGGCATAGTCTGGCCGTGGCGATTGCTGTACTGCCGTCCCTCGCTTTTCTTGTCTCACTCGAGGCCAATGCGGTTTTGAGCGCCGTCGGAGCGAGCATCACGCAGGTCACGGGAGATGCCGCTGAAACCTTACATGCTCTGGTGGTGTTCAGCAACGGATTCATCCTATCGGCGTTGCTTTGGGGGGCTGCAACCTCGGAACTGCTCGATCGCCGTTTTTCCCGAAGTGCAGTCTATCTCACGATTGCGGCGCTATTTTGCCTCTTCGGTCTGATTCACTCGTCGGCGCCGCAAGGGACATTTATTCTTCCCTGGCGCACCGCCTCGACCTTGCCTCTGCATTTTGCCTTTGGTTACCTGGCCGCGGCATTGGTCGTTGCGGTTTCGAGGTATTTTCCACAGACCGACGACGCGCTATAAAACGGGGCCGCAGCGTCTTTTGTTGTGAGGCGATACGAAAGGTGTTCCCTAATAGGTTCCGGCCGAAAGGAATGGCAGGGCGGGCGCTGTGGGTGGTGTCACGGGCCAGCGCCCGCTGCCTGGACTCGACTGCTTCCTTTTTAAAGGATTTCACTGAGACCTGGCCCCTGTCGTTGACGGGGAGCAACTTAGAGAAGAACGAGCATCAGCAAGTTTTCTATTTTTTGTGAGCCGATTTGGGCGAGGCGAGCCCTACGTTTGCGTTCGCGCATTCACCGCGATAATCTGCCAGCCAGCTATAGGAGCATCCATGAGAATGACCTTGCGTGCCGCTTTTCATGTTCTCGTTGTTCTCTGCATTTTCGGTGTTGTCGCATACGCGCAGAAGCAGCAGAGCAAGCCACGGGTACATCATCTTCCTGTCTATTACTTGACGGCCGGAAACTTCAATGGCTTGAGCGATGAAGACCAGGTGATGTACATCACCGGATTGATGGACGGATTCTTTGGACTGGGGTTATTCGGCGCGAATGATGAAGCTGTTGCAGGGCTGACTACCTGCACGCTGGGCATGGACGTTAACCAGGCGACGGCAACCATCTTGAAATGGGCCAAAGATCACCCGGAGTACCGGCAATATCCGATGAGCGTGGTAGCGTACGATGCACTGCTCAATGCTTGTCCCGGCGTGATGAAAATGCCGTAGGCACTTGCCTGACGGGCGAGTCACCAAAAGAAGGGGATCGAGTGTGATGGCTGCGTCATGAAATTTCTTTCAAGGATCGCGCTCGTCTTACTTGGCGTGTGGGCGCTCGTCGCGCAGGTTCCAACCAGCACGCGCGCTGCTCTTGCTGAGGCATTTGATGGAGAAGGTGTAGTCAATGCCGCGCCGTCACCGAACGAGCCAGCGCTGCACTACGTGGCTGGTTCGACGGTCAAGATGCAACAGCTCCTCGGTGAGGAGGACAAACAACTACACCAACTGACGCTTAGTCGAACGGTAACGCGATACGGGATCGAAGGCACGGATTTGGGCAATTCCTTTGAGCACGAAGGCCGAGTGTATTTTCTTTTCGGTGACACGGTGGGGCGTTTGCGCCGCGCGCTCGACACGATCGCGACAACTGACGCGGACGATCCCGAGCGTGGGGTTCGATTGGATTTTCTCATGTCCGGCGGCGACTATCTGACCATTCAGCCACCAGGCATCAGCATGGGAGCGTTCGAGGTGCCGGTGGCGGGCATCAGCCTCGGCGGCCAAGCGTATGTAGTTGTCTCGACGAACCACTCCGAGGATGGCGTGACCGACCGTTCCGTGCTGACGAAATTCAAGCCGCCCACAAATTTCGAGCCCCTGCGAACGATCTCCCAGCTTCCTGAGGGGCGCTTCGTTAAGATGTCATTGCATGTCCAACCCACGATGATTGCTGGACTGCCTGCCGGGGGGCCGTTCATTCTCGTCTGGGGCACAGGTGCCTACCGCAGGAGCGACGCTTACTTGTCCATCGTCCCATCAGCGCAATTTGAAAGTGGCAGAGGGACTCGGTATTTCGCTGGACTAGACAGGGAGAGCACTCCGGTCTGGAGCGAGAAGGAATCGGACTCCAAGGCCATCGTCGCAAACGGAACGATGGGCGATCTTTCCGTAACGTGGTGCAAGGATCTAGGTTTGTGGCTGATGACTTACGACAGTCGAGATCCCGCGCCCCGAGGCATTTTGTTCTCTTATTCCCGCACGCCATGGGGGCCGTGGAGCGAGCCACAAATCATTTTCAACGCAGCGCGTGATGGCGCCATTGGCAAATTCATCCACAATCCCGAGGCAAATCCAGACGATGGTCTTGCCGGACCTGTAATCGGAAAGGGTCAAGCGAATCCGCGGGCCGTTCGCGGCGGCGCCTATGCGCCGTATGTCGTAGAGCGATGGACGAAGGCGCAAGGTTCCGAGCTGAGCATCTACTACGTGCTGTCTACGTGGAATCCCTACGTTGTCATACTGATGAAATCACGGCTGCACATCGAGTAGCATTCCGGCGAGGATTGCACGCTTCACAACGTGCGCCTTGCGCAAGTCATGGGGGCGTTGAAACGAGCGCTACGATTCTGATCTAAGGAGGTATTCATGTTGACGCACTGTACGCCACGATCGGCAAGGCTTGTTGTTCACGTTGCCCTTGCTTCGGCGAGCGCCTTATTGCCATTGGCAGCTGCTGCCACGGCAGAATCCGCGCAATACAGGGCATCCACCGCCAACTCTGCCCCGAATGGACTCGCTGTGGTCATCGAAAACAAGCCACAACAGAATAAGTTGAATCTGCAGGCACTGAATAATCCCTATGTCTCCGGTGTCGCGTTGCAGATTCATTGGAGTGACCTCGAGCCGGTCGAGGGAAACCCGGACTGGTCGAAGCTCGACCAGCTCTTCGCTGCCGCCGAATCGTCAAAGAAATGGGTTCAACTCCTCATTTTCCCCGGTTTTTTCTCTCCTCCTTGGGCTCTCCAGGGCGTACACACCGAAATGTTTCCGCTGCAGTATGGACCTGGCAAAGGCACAGTGGCGAAGCTGCCGATGCCTTGGGACGCCGTCTACCTGAACCGTTGGTTCACTTTCGTGAAACTACTCAGCGACCGCTACGGAGCTTCTCCAGCTTTTCGAGTGATTGCAGCCGCCGGCCCGACTTCGGTTTCCGCGGAGTACACGTTGCCGAGCAAGCGCGAGGATATCCCGACATGGCTCAATGCCGGTTACACTCCAGAAAAATACGCAGCGGCCTGGGAGAAGACATTCCGCGCCTATGCCGCCGATTTTCCGAATCAGTACATTTCCGTGTCCATGGGCTTTGGTCTCGACATTGATGAACGCGGGAAAATCGCTCCCCGCGAGCGAAAGGAGACCAGACAGGAAATTATCGACGAAGCCATGAGCGCCTTAGGACACCGATTCGTGCTTCAGTTCAGCAACCTCGATGGATTCCCGGGTGCGGGCCCCGGTCCTCGCGCCGTCGGTTTTGTGATTGCTTATAACGGCCGGGTCATCACCGGTCTCCAACTCCGTACTTCTTGCGAACACAACAGCGGGAACATGGGCGCCGAAGGAAATCCCGCGCTCGCTTTGAAAAAATCCATCGATATCGGGATGCAGCCGAACGCTGCCGGTCAGCACATCAACTATCTCGAAATTTACGAACCCGATGTCCTTGCGGACGAATTGCAACCGGTGCTTCGCGATGGAGCATCGCTATTCAAATAGCTTCGCACAGGATATGCTGCTTTCCGTGAACGTCCGCATTAAGCCAAATGTCCCGCGTCGAATGATGCGGCCGATAGACCGACTATTCTCACTTTGTTCGAGCGTGTCGTGGCCGCTTGACACGCTTATGGGCAGTTACGGGGGAGCTTAAGAATCAACTCACGTCGAGCCTTTCAAGATCAGTTTGCAGGTATGTCCGCTCGGCTCCACCATCCCCCCCCAAGAGCCTGAAATAGTGCCGCGGTGTCGGAATAGCGGCTGGCCTGAGCCTGTAGGAGCGCGATTACGGCTTGCTGGTAGGCCTGTTCGGCGCTCAGCAGCGCAAGGTAGTTGGTGTAGCCGGCCCGGGTTTGTTCCTGCGTGAGATCCAGCGTGATTTTCGCGGCATCTCGACTGGCAGCCGCCGTCTTCAGACCCTCCGCATCCTGTTCGAGCGCATTCAGCGTGTCTGCGACATTCTCGAAAGCGGTCAAGACAGTACTGCGATACTGCTCGGCCGCCTGCGTATACGCGGCCTTCGCCGCACGCTCGCGGTGCAACAGGGTGCCGCCTTCAAATACGGGCTGCGCCACGCTTGCTCCCAAATCCCAGAAGCCTGTGCCTGCACCGAAGATGCTGCCGAAGGCTAGCGCCATGCTGCCTGCGTCGGCGGTTAGGGCAAGGGTCGGCAGTCGATTGGCGATGGCAACTCCGATCTGAGCGCTGGCCGAATGCAGGTTCTCTTCGGCTTGGCGCACATCAGGGCGTTGCTCGACGAGTTGGGATGGGAGACTCAGGGGCAGGTCCTGTGGCAACTGCAAAGTCGATAGCTCAAACTTTTCGGGAAGGTCCTGGCTGGGGAATCCGCCTGACAGTGCCGCTAGGAGGTCGCGCTGTTGCGCTAATTGCTTGATGAGCGGTGGCAAGGTGGCTGCGATTTGTGCAAGCTGGGATTCCTGAGCCGCGACGTCAAGCCTGCTTACATACCCCTTCGAGTACTGAGCGCGAAGAATCTCCAGCATGTCGGTATTGATCTTGATCAGTTCATGAGTCGCATCGATCTGTGCCCGCAAGGACGCCTCTTGAATGGCGGCGACGACCACATTCGAGGTCAGCGTGATGTGCGTTGCAACGAGCGCGAATCGTGCCTCCTGTTCCTGTGCCTTCAATGACTCGACCGTTCTTCGGTTCAGCCCGAAAACATCGGGGACGAACGAAACGCTAACCTGCGGCGTATAAAGGCTGTAGTTGAAGATGTTGGCGTTGGGAACCGGCGCAATTACATTGGATGTTTTTGATCGGCTCGCCGAAAAACCCGCGGCAACACTCGGATAGTAAGCACCGCGCTGTGCCAGCACGTTCTCTCTGGCAACCGTCAATGCCGCTTGCGCTGCCTTGAGGTCGGGATTCATTTTGAGTGAGCGCTCAATCAGATCGTTGAGCGGCTGCGAGTGAAACAATGTCCACCACTCTCCCGGAATGTCTTGTCCCTCAACGAAGTGTTGTGCCTCTCCGCCGGTGACATTGGCGGTGCTGCTGGTGGTTGAAACTGGGGTCGGCGTATAGCCTGTGACGTTCGGAGCGGCGGGCTTATGGAAGTTTGGACCCACCGCGCAACCTGCGACAAATAGTAAGGCCGAGCTCACCATCAAGCCGACCAAGCGTGAGTTGCCAGGCAGCGTCATAAGAACTGATTCCCTCAAGGTTTGTGATTCATACGGGTTCCATTAATCGCCCCGGTACTGTTTGCGATTGTGTTCCTTGATCCGCCAACGATCGCCGGATTCGGACTGCGATGGCGTACGTTGCTGAGCGTCGGCCCGCCCGCGCTGACAACACCAGGTACCGGAACATATCGGGCCTCTTTGTTCTGAATCGTTCCACCCCTTGCGGCAGGCTGGTAACGATTTCCAAATCTGGACGTGTTTTTGTTATTCGCCAGTTGCCACGGACGATGGGCCATGGTTTGGCTCGCATCGCCGCTCCGATGCTTCTCGTCAGAACTGCCGTGCCACTCGTGTTGTGGATCGGGAGAGGCTGGGTTCGTGTGCTGTTTCGCATCTTCAACCGGAGCGGCCTCCCCAGAGGAACCTGGGTTACTGCTTGCCGTGGTCGAGGAGCTCGCGGCAGATGCCTGCTGGGATGACGCCGCACGCGGAGCCGCGAAAGCGCGCCCTTGCACTAAGGCTACAGAGACAATCGTCGTCAAAACAAGACGCGTGGTCTTCATGCGAACTCAACCTCGTGTGGCGGCCTGTTATCCCGTCCCAGAAAGACCATTCTCAGCGCTGGCACGACGACGAGGAGCATGATGGGGCCCACGAGCATGCCGCCCACGATGACCGTGGCGAGCGGGCGTTGAACCTGACTTCCTATGCCCGTGGACACCGCCGCGGGAAACAAACCGATACACGCCGAGAGCGCGGTCATTAGTAGCGGGCGCATGCGCGTCGATGCGGCGCGGAACATCGCGTCGGTCGGCGTTCCGCCGCCCACTAGCCTCTCGTGGTTGTAATAGGTAATCATGAGGATCCCATCCATGACGGACACGCCGAAGAGCGAGACGAAGCCAATCGCAGCAGAGATGCTGAAATTCAGCCCCGAGGCATAAAGAGCTAATATGCCGCCGGCCACGGCGAAAGGAATTCCTGCCAGTGCAAGGAAGCAGTCCCGCAGCGAATTGAACATGCTGTAAAGCAACCCAAGGATCAGCAAGAGACTGATCGGGACGACGATCTCCAGCCGCTTTTTGGCCTCTTGCAGGTCGCCATATTCACCGGCCCAAACCAGCCTATAGCCGGGTGGGAGGGTAACATTCTTCGCGATCCGCGCCTGGGCCTCCTCGACCGTGCCGCCAAGGTCGCGGCCGCGAACGCTGAACTTGACCGGGATGAAGCGCTGCATACTTTCGTGATAGACCCACGCAGCTCCCGTATCCAAGCTGATCGTCGCCAGTTCGCTCAGCGGTATGTAAGCGTTGGCGCCACTGCTGGTTTGGTAGCCTACTTTGATGTTGCGGATTTTTTCGATGCTGTCGCGGTATGCAGGATTATAACGGACGACGAGATCGAACTGTCGGTCGCCCTCCAGGACCGAAGTGGCTACCGCTCCCCCCATTGTGGCTTGAACGACGGAGTTGACATCGCCGGAGTTCAGGCCGTAGCGAGCGGCCTCGGCGCGATCCACCTTGACGTTCAGGTTTGGCTGCCCGAGAACTGGGAAGATGCCGAGGTCCGTGACACCACGGACGCTGCTCATTTGGTCCCTGATCTGCTCGGCTAGTTTCGTCAGTGTTTCAAGATTCGGTCCGACGATCTTGACCGAATTGACGCCTTTGACGCCCGAGATCCCCTCCTCGATGTTGTCCTCAATATACTGGGAAAAATTGAAGACCACTCCTGGCAGCTCGTTGTTAAACTCCGTTTGGATCTGGTCGGTCAACTTCTCTTTCGTTAATCCGCTAGGCCATTCGTCAAATGGCTTCAGCGGGGCAAATAGCTCGACGTTGGAGAATGGCGCAGCATCGCTTCCGTCGTCTGGCCGGCCATGCTGCGAAACGACCGTGATGACCTCCGGGTGTCTCAGGAGAATTTCGCGCATTTTTCTCGTGGCTGCCTCACCGTCTTCGAGCGACAGCGTAATCGGCATCGACGCGCGAATCCAAAAATTGCCTTCTTCCAAGTGGGGGAGGAACTCGCTTCCAAGCCGCATCGCCAGAAATGCGGCGGCCACAAGAAAGAGCACACCAAGTCCCACCGTAACGGCACGCCAGGCCAGCGCCAAACGGAGCGCGGGATTGTAGATCCGGTGCAATGCTCTGACCAAGAAAGTCTCGGCCTCCTTCACATCCTGAGGAAGAAGCAACGAGGCGAGGACGGGTGTGATCGTGAACGTTGCAATGAGAGCGCCGGCCAGGGCATAGCCATAGGTGCGCGCCATGGGACCGAAAATCTGCCCCTCGACTCCTTGCATGGTGAACAGGGGTACAAAGCCAGCTACGGTAATAAGTGCTGAGAACAGAACAGCCTTGTCGACCTGGATCGCGCTGATCAAAATCAGACGCAAACGGTCGGTCCATCCGCGTGTCGTAGTGGATTGCTCCGGAATCCCCGTTGGGTCCGGTCCCCAGAATCCGCTTGCCAGACGCTGGAGCATGCCCTGTCTTTCGTCTGGGTGAGCCTGAAAGTTTCGAAAGATGTTTTCAACGAGGATGACGGCTGAGTCCACGATAATGCCGAAATCGACCGCTCCTACTGAGAGCAGATTCGCGCTCTCACCCTGTAGCACCAGAAGGATGATCGCGAAAAGCAGCGCAAACGGGATGTTCAAGCCAACGATAATCGCGCTGCGAAGATCGCCCAGAAAAATCCATTGGATCAAAAACACCAGCAGGCACCCGAAGATCAGGTTGTGCAGAACGGTGTGCGTCGTCAGAGCAACCAACGACGAACGATCATAATAGGAAACAAGCCTGACTCCCGGTGGAAGACTCCCGTCGTGGTTCAAGCTGTCGATTGCCGCTTTGACCTTGGGAATCATATCGGCGGTCTTTTCCGTCCGCCTCATCACGACGATGGCGCCGACCACGTCGTCCTGTTCGTCACGGCCCAAAATGCCAAGCCTGGGCCTATAGCCGACCGACACGGTTCCGACATCCTTCACGAGCACTGGCACACTATTGGTCTGGCTGAGAACGACGTTCTCGATGTCGTCAACTTTGTAACCCTGCACCAAATCGTCGGCGCCTCCATCGTCAATCAGACCGACGCCCCGGATATTGATGGATTGCTGGCCAATTCGAATTTCGCGTCCGCCGACGTTGATGTTCGCGTTGCCCAGAGCCGTCAGGATTTGCGGTACGGTGACGCTGTAGGCTTCAAGCCTGTGAGGGTCCACTTCCACATCGAACTCCTTGGTTGGACCGCCCCAACTGTTCACCGCCGCGATGCCGGGAATGGTCAACAGGCGACGCGCTACAATCCAATCCTGGACAGTGCGGAGATTTATGATTCCAAAATGCGCAGGCCCGACCACTTGATAGCGATAGATTTCTCCCGTCGAGCTGTTGGCCTGGATCGTAGGGACAAGGCCACCCGGAAGGCTGACGTTCTGTTGCATGGCCACCGACGCCTGGCTGTAGGCGAAGAAGTAGTCGATGCCATATTTGAAAGTCACGCGAAC
>Ga0187783_10000736_pt1 | contig 23963 bp, 17 predicted proteins | sample 1015_SJ02_MP02_2_FD_132471 | JGI IMG/M metagenome (GOLD analysis project Ga0187783, IMG submission 132471) | Tropical peat soil microbial communities from peatlands in Department of Meta, Colombia - 1015_SJ02_MP02_20_MG | ecosystem: Environmental > Terrestrial > Soil > Wetlands > Peat | place...
ATACGACCTATGAGTAATCCAATCGACCCGGTCAGGCGCTCGAAGGCCTCAACCGCCGGTGCCTGTATGACGGCTTGACGACAGCATTGATGTCAACAATGATGATGGGCACATATTTTAGTGCGCCTTGACACGATCCTTCTTGGTCAAAGGGCGTAGCAATGAACCGCGCGCTTGATGCGGCTATCGCTCCGAACGTCAGGAATCGTCTGGCCGCGTACCGCGACCGCCCGGATTGGGGCGACGAATTCGGGCGGCGGTGGCTTGCTGATCTTTGCTTGGACACCGATCTGATCCGCCCGACGTTCACGCGCGACAGACCGGAGGCCGATTTTTGGCGAATCCCGATGCCGCCGCTCGATCTCCTGACTGATACGCAACCACGTCGTTCTGCGACCGATCACGCGGGCGCCGAAGCTACATCGGCGACGACATCCATCCTCAGTCGCCAATCCATCCACGAGGCGATTGCAAGGCTATCTCGGAGCAGTTGATGATGCGATAGTTGAAAGATAATGTCTCCAAAAACGAGACAGACACATGGGAGGAATTAGCTATGGCGCAACCGGCAACGGATGCAACCTTTGCTACTACGCTGTCGCCTGCCGAGCATCGGACTTATGCAAAGGTGACGGCGCGGCTTGTGCCGTTCTTGTTCATCTGCTACCTCGCCGCCTATCTCGACCGTGTCAACGTTGGCTTCGCCAAGCTGCAGATGCTGAACGAGCTTAAGTTCAGCGAGACCATCTACGGGTTCGGCGCGGGCATCTTTTTCCTCGGTTATGTGCTGTTCGAGGTGCCGAGCAATATCGTTTTGCACCGGGTCGGTGCGCGACTCTGGATAGCGCGCATCATGATCACCTGGGGATTGATTTCCGGCGCCATGGCTTTCGTCAGCACGCCGATCAGCTTTTATATCCTGCGGTTTCTGCTCGGTGCTGCCGAGGCCGGTTTCATCCCCGGCGTTCTGCTCTATTTGACCTATTGGTACCCCGCGAGCCGACGTGGGCGGATTACCGCAATTTTCCTCGCTGCAATTCCGGTTTCCAGCGTCATCGGCGGCCCGCTATCCGGCTGGATACTTTCGGCGCTCAGCGGCGCACAAGGACTCAGCGGCTGGCAGTGGCTATTTATAATGGAGACGGTTCCCTCATTGCTCTTGGGTGTCGCCGTCCTGCTGTATCTTGATGACACCGTTGCGGCCGCCAATTGGCTTAGCGAGGAGGAAAAGGGAATCATCACGACCAATATCACCAAAGATCAGCAGGGTAAGGAGGATTTTTCGCACCTCTCTTACGCCTTTAAAAGTGGTCGAGTGTGGTTACTCGGTGTGATCTACTTCGCTATCGCAAGCGGTATCTACATCGTCAGCTTCTGGGTCCCTTCCATCATCAAACAGACTGGAGTTTCCGATCCGATCTATATCGGCCTGTTGACCGCTTTGCCGTACATTGTTGCGATCATAGCGATGATCGTCACCAATGCTCGCGCTGACCGGATGCGGGAACGGCGCTGGCATACGGTCATTCCGACTTTGCTGACCGCCGTCGGCCTGGTCATCACCGCGCTCTCTCTCCATAACACGGCGATCGCGATGGCCGGTCTTACGTTGGCTGCCGCAGGCGCTTCAACGTCACAGTCGTCGTTCTGGACGTTGCCGGCCAACCTGCTGGCTGGGGCTGCTGCGGCCGCCGGCATCGCATTGATAAACTCGGTCGGCAATATCGGCGGGTTCGCTAGTACGTTCGTCGTCGGCTGGATGACCGACCTGACACATAGCACTTCGGCGAGCCTCTATCTCTTTGCCGCTCTGCTCGTCCTTGCTGGCCTGGCCCTGCTCACGATTCCCGCTCGTATCATCAACAAGTAGCGAGAAGAGTCAGACAGCGCTGCCACCAGGGGTCTCGAGCCAAACGAGGAAGAAGTCGCTTGGTGCAAAGTCAGAGCACGGTAGTAATCTTCGATGATCCCGGCTCGTGGGCTTTTGCTTGGCCGTGGGAGGAACAGAATGGGTCCCTTGTTAAGTATGGGTGACATTCTGCGTGCATACGCGCGCATCTATCCCGACCGCGTCGGGGCCCGCGATCTTACGAGGTCGATGACGTTTCGCGAATGGAACGCGCGGTCCTGCCGCCTTGCCAATGCGCTGTCGGGGCTCGGCCTCGACAAGGGCGACCGCATCGGGGTGCTGGCCTACAATTGCGTCGAATGGATGGAGATCTATGCCGCCACCGCAAAAGCAGGGCTGGTAGCGGTGCCTATCAACTTTCGGCTTGTTGGCCGCGAAATCCGCTACATCTTGGAGAACTGCGACGCGCGCGCGCTGCTGGTTCAGGACGATCTGTTGGCTCCGATCGAGGAGATCCGGTCAGATATTCCGGTAGAAAGCGGAAAACTTGTTCACTTCGGCGCCTCTGCTGCGCCGGTCGGTTACCTTAGCTATGAGAGCATCATCGCCAAGGCTCGAGACACGGAGCCCGAGGTCATCGTAGGGCCCGAAGACACCTGGACGCTGATGTACACGTCCGGCACGACCGGCGCCCCAAAAGGCGCGATTCGCAGTCACGGCGCCGGCGCGTTGTTGTCACTCGTCACCGCCGTAGAACTCGGCTTCAACCGCAACGATGCTGCGTTGCTCGCGATGCCGATGTGCCACGCCAATTCGCTCTACTTCGCCTCAGCGCTAACCCATTGCGGCGGGGGATGCTCCATTTACAGCCGCAGGAGCTTCGATCCCGAACACTTTCTGCGCACCATTTCGGCCGGCGGCGAGAGCTTCACATCCTTGGTACCGACCCATTATGTGATGATGCTTGGCCTTCCTGCCGCCGTCCGCGACGGCTGTGAGACAGGCAGGGTAACCAAGCTCATGATCTCGTCGGCTCCCGCGCGGCAGGACACCAAGCGGGAAATCATGGAGTTCTTCAGGAACTCGGGACTTTTCGAACTGTACGGATCGACCGAGGCCGGCTGGGTCACGATGCTGCATCCCGAGGAGCAGTTCACCAAGCTCGGGTCCGTCGGTCGCGAATGTGTCGCCAGCGGCCCAATCAAGCTTCTAGACGACCGCGGACAGGAGGTGCCAGACGGCGAGGTCGGCGAACTATTCTCGCAAACGCCCTATTCGTTCGAGGGATATTGGAAATTGCCCGAAAAGACTCGCGAGTCTTTCCGCGGAACCTATTGCACAGTCGGCGACATGGCCCGGCGCGATCCAGACGGCTTTTACTATCTGGTCGATCGTAAGAGCAATATGATCATCAGCGGCGGCGAAAACGTCTATCCGTCCGAAATCGAGGAGGTCCTCGCGAGCCACCCGGCCGTAAAGGAAGTCGCGGTGATCGGCCTGTCTGATGCGAAGTGGGGCGAGCGCGTTCATGGCGTCGCTGTGCTTCGCGATGGCATTGTGACGACGGAAGCCGAACTGATGGCCTGGTGTCGCGAGAGACTGGCCGGCTACAAGCGGCCCCGGTCCATTGCCATCATTCCGGACGCGGAGATGCCGCGGACCGCGACCGGCAAAGTGCAGCACCGCCTCCTGAAAGCCCGATGGACCGAAATCGCAGCCGGCTAATAGTGGGAGAGTCACGTGAGCGCCTCATCGAAAGACTTCGGCTCTGGCGAAAACAGCTGCGCGGCCTGGATCGCGCGATTCCTTAAAAGACGCGGCGTGGATCGAATTTTTGGCCTGCAGGGCGGCCACATTCAGCCAATTTGGGACCACATTGCCCGCAACGGCATCCGCATCATCGACGTACGCGACGAGGGCGCGGCGGTACACATGGCGCACGCTCATAGTGAGCTTACGGGGCGACTCGGCGTGGCGCTGGTAACCGCAGGTCCGGGTGTTACTAATACGGTTTCGGCCGTAGCAAACGCCTGGTTGGCTCGCGTGCCGATATTGCTGATCGGCGGCTGTACCTCGCGACCGCAGGCCAATATGGGGCCCCTTCAAGATATTCCTCACGTCGACATTCTCAGGCCGGTAACCCGTACGGCGCGAACACTGCGGGTAGCCGATCAAGTGGTGCGCGAGTTGGACGAGGCCGTCGCACGGGCCGAGGGCGACGCCGGTGAGCCCGGCCCGTCCTATATTGAGGTTCCGACTGATGTATTGCGCACCGACGTCGGCCCGAACCTCGTGCTTGATGAGTGGATGCAACCAAAGCCGCGTCGCGTCATGCTTCCCGACCCGATGGCGGTTGCGGAAGGAGTTGAGGTGCTTTGGGCCGCGCGACGTCCGGCGGTGGTCACCGGCCGTGGTGCACGAGGCGCCGAAGCCGCATTGCTGCGTTTCCTTGATGCGAGCGGAGCCTTTTATCTCGATACCCAGGAAAGCCGAGGTCTTGTACCCTCAGACCATCCTTCATTTGCCGGAGCAATCCGAGCCAGCATTATGAATGATGCCGACGCAGTGCTTGTTATCGGACGTCGGCTCGACTACCAGCTCGGTTATGGCTCGCCTGCGGTCTTTCCAAACGCCCGCTTCGTCCGCATCGCCGATACTGCGGGCGAATTATTTGACAACCGGCGGGGTTCGCCGGAAATCCTTGCGACACCCGGGCTTGCACTCGACGCGATGGTCCAGGTCGCCGGCAACCGCCCACCGAAGCTGGACGAGGGGTGGGCCGAAGGGTTGCGCAAGCGCCAACGAGATCGATCGCAGCCTCGCCGGACTGACGGTCCTGCCCTGGGGCCAGACGGCAAGATACACCCAAACAAAATATTTGACGCGATCGCAAGCACAGCCGATCCCGACTACATCGCGATTGCCGACGGCGGGGACCTCTTAAGCTTCGCGCGAATCGGCTTGTCTGCGCGCACGTATATGGATGCCGGCGCGTTTGGCTGCCTCGGGGTTGCAACCCCATATGCTGTGGCCGCTGCTCTGGCTTTCCCGCAGCGTCAAGTAATTGCGGTGACCGGCGATGGCGCATTCGGCATCAACGCCATGGAAATTGACACCGCGGTGCGCCACACGGCCAAGGCGGTCGTCATTGTTTCCAATAACGCAGCGTGGAATATCGAACGCTACGACCAACAGGAAAATTACGGCGGCCGCGTCGTCGGAACGACGCTCCGTTATTCAGATTATGCCGCAATGGCACAAGCGCTCGGAGCATATGGTGAGCGCGTCGAAGACCCAGCAGAACTCGAGCCAGCCTTAAAGCGGGCCCTCGAAAATGCGCCGGCGCTTATTGATGTTGTCACATCGCAGCAAGCCGTGTCGTCTGACGCACAAAAAGGTCTTGGCTTCGTTCCAGACTACCAGCCGCTGACAGCGTGGGACGATGCTGAACAGCGCCGCCGCGGATTTAGCGGCCGCTAGCAGCGGTCGGGCCGGCTTGATTTACCGATGCCGACTGCGACGCCTGACAAAGGAGGGACTTCCGCACTCGATGGCTGTTTGATCGCTAATCGCCAGTTGGGCAGCTAATGCGATTTTGTACCAGCTCCGCTTTTTGCGCTCGTACCGACCTCACGACTTGGAGCACGTGAGCCGTCCGAGATGTCCCGACTTGTAGATCAGCATCAAATCTCCCGTGTAATGGAAAAACTCGCCCAGGTAGTCTTTAGTCCGGAATTTGAGCTGTATCCTGTTGTCGCTGATGATCTTTGCCTTGACTTTCGCGTCGTCCCCAGCGCTTAGGCTTATGGGAGGCCCAAGTTCTAGATGAATCGCGAGCGACGAGGCGGCCTTATTAGTTGGCTCAATCATCTGTCCGTTACACATGTATTGACCATCAGCCGCAGAAGCGTGCCCAATTAGCGCCGTTAGTGCGATGAGGACGAAGCACCTCGTTAAGCCCGTTCTCGTCATTCGCCGCTCCTGCCTGCCGCAACGCCTGTGGCCATCAGAATTATCGAACCGGCCCGGATGCAATGGCGCTCGTCGCAATTTACCTTCAGGCTATAATTCACTATGCGTCTATACAACCTTTTTTTGATCCGGACGTCCTGGTCTTATGGCTTGCGGATGGCGCGACGGCGACGGGACCGCTCCGCGGACTGATCGGAAGCGCTCGCCGTCAGTTCGATCGTGCGTTTGGAGGTATGACGGTGCCCTCACCTCGATCTGCAGTGATCTGGCCTTTGTATACTTTCCCCAATGACAGGCCCGATCGCTAATGAGTTGATTGCTTGGCCCTAATCGCCCGCTCGCGAGATAGCGTCGGGTGCAGCGAGCCCAAGAGTACGTCCTTTGTAACCAGCCGCATCGAAGTAGCGCGTCTCACCGACCAACTGTATTTGCGTAATCGTCTGTCGACCGGCATCATCCGGCTCCGAAATCTGGTAGCTCGTTTTCCAATCTGGCATCTTGCCGTTCAGCATCGCTTCGGTAAGGACTCGGCCAACGAGCTTGCCAGAATCAGGCACGGATAGACCCAGCAGCGCCGCCACGGTTTTGCCGATATCCGCATTGCTGGTCGGAGCTTGATCCGTAAAACTCCTTCGAAAGTCGGGCCCGATTGCGCCCCCGATGATGGTGGTGTCAGCGCGGCTGAAGCTGCCGTGCATACCCTGTCCTTGCTGCAGGACGGTATCTGCCAATTCGATCCCGCAATTGAGCGGGTTGGCGCAACCGGTCGAGAACGTGCGGAAGTTCACCACTATCGCCGGCATCGGGGTAACGGCCGATCCCTTGAGGTCAACGGCTGAGATTGGCAGTGTGCCCGGTATCGGGCCAAGATTATCGGATACAAACAGTCCGCTCACGTAGTCCTCGCCGGCGAGGATGTCTACGACTTTGCGGGCAAGTGCCTTGTCGCCGTCCGGCAGATAAACGAGATCCGAGCCTCCATTGGCAGCAACCACAACTTGGGGATTGGTTTTGTCCCCGCCAATTACGGCGTCGCCACGCAACGGATGCATCCCCGCCGGAACCTCTTGATATTTGGCATCCGGGTCAAGCAGCGTCATCCCAAGACCGTTGGCAAGGTCGACGGCAACGAAGCCGGGCGGCAGAAAATGCGGCACGGTGTCCTTGTAGCTCTGGGTTGCCGCGAAGCTGGTCGCGCTCTCCTTCGAGATCGTTGAGAACCCATGATCGGCCGTGATGATGACATCGGTAGTGGTGTCGAGACCAAGCGCCTTCAATGCGGCCAGAAGTGCGCCAAGGTCTCGATCGGCGTTGCGTATTGAGGCCAGCGATGTCGGTCCGTTGATACCCGGGACGAGGCGGTTGAGGCTGTCGCCTTGGTTGTGTTGTGTGCCATCCGGATCGCGGGACCAGAAGACCAACATGAATGGCTTGCCGCGTTCCTTGAACCAGGGCATCACGACCTTGGTGGTTACATCCACGAAATAGTCTTGCTGGATCGTGTTTGCATCAAGGGTACCTGGGGTCTGAAAGTCGCCCGCCTTGCCATTTGCACCGCGGGTTGGTGTCTGCAGATCGAGATTCGCCAACTTGACTCTGTTTTGCACCTCCGTACTGAGTGGGATGCCGCCAGCACGACCGGTCGAGTCATCTATCACGATAGTCTGTTCACCGGTGCGCTCCGTGTGATCGAAGATCAGTGCCGGTCCGAGCTTCCCAATTGAGGCAGTGCTCATGCCGGCAGCGCGCGCAGCGCGCATGACCGTCTCCTGATTGAAGTAGTCGCCGGAAAAATGTTCGTCGACATCGCCGAGAACGGCGTCATTCTCCAGGAAGGGCGTCAAGCTGTCGCCGGCGCCCGGTACCGGGAATCCGACATCGATGGTGTTACTGAAGTCGCCGGTATCACCCAATTTGTGTCCCGTCGCCATGGACGACGCATTTGCGGTAGTGAAGGTCGGGAACATTGAATGGGCGTTGGTCAAGCGCACCCCGTCCTTCATCAACGCCGTCATAGTCGGCGCAGTCTGCTCGCTGATCATTCCAGGCCTCAGACCATCGGCGACGAACAGCAGCACGTTGTGTGGGGTCGATTGGGCAAAAGCGCAGCCCGCCATGATGCAGGCGAGCATGAAACCGACCAGTGCTGTTCGCATAATCTCCCTCCGGGTGGGCCTATTGGGTGCATTGGCTTCGGACGCTGGCCAGCTTGGACGACAATATGATGACAACTCGCCAAATCGGAGATCCCGACAGATTTTCAAGCGCTGGTAGCGCGAATTCTCTCAACAAGCCAGGCGGATCCGCCCGTGCCATCGCTTACGAGACGGGGCGGGTGTGGAGGCAGCCTTGGTCGAATCACTCCCTGCCGACTAACTCAAGGCGTAGGCAAGGTTGATCGACTGCCGTTCTACCGCTCTTCCGGACGGCCGTGCTGAGGAAACCAATCGAGAATGTGATCTGCAAGGGCACCAGCATGTTTGGACCGCAAGAGCGGTTCAGTTGAGACGATCTCAAGGCTGCTGCCAAAATCTGGACCCGTATCAGCTGTCGTCGCCCTCGGACTTTGCAGGCTCGGTTTCAGTGCTGGGAGCAGGGCAGCGGACCGCGCCCATACCAGGGCTTGTTCGTCAATTTCCCCGATCTCAATCACCAGGTGAATCTCTGACGCCACGGAGGCAAACGCCCCCGCAGATAGTAAGAATTCGGGTTCGCAGGCATGTTGAGTCACTGGGCTTACGTGAGCGCGACAACCTGCACCTCGCACGAATTGCTCCGACCCTGAATCGCGCCGAACCGGGAGTTCGAAGAGACGATTGCCCGGCGACACATTCGACCATCTCTTCTGCCCTAGCCAGTTAGACTCAGTCGACGTCGCCTGTTGTCCGTCAACTAATCGCAGGTCCGAGACGACCTGATGGCATTACACAAAAGCAAATTTGCTTTTCGCGGCCAGCGCTGAAGATTACCTTGGACCCTGGTCGCTGCGCAGTATTCTGCCGTATCTGAATACCAATCAGCTTTTGGTTAGTCACCGCAAACCAGCGCATAAAACAACCGAGCGTTGACCTAGATCAATGCCGTCACCGATCTGATTGTGCCCAAATTTTACTTCCTGGGTGGCTCCAACGATGCGGTGGGACCAGGACGAAGCTTGCATAGGCCTACTTAAAGGCTTTCGGGCAAACGTCCGCAAGAAATCTTCGGGCACCCTTACTAATCTTGGCTTGATCGCGCGCTCACACATGACGCGGTGGGCGTATTGAGCACATGGTTTCTACCGGCGGAGCAACAAAGATGATCGAAGTACTGGCGGCCGACAGACTCAAAAGGAAAGTCAGCACCACGTTCATCACGGTTCTGCTTTTGGCGATTGGCACTCTCGGCGCCAACGCGCAGCAGATCACAGGGACACCCGGCACGCCGGGCGCGACGATATCTATTGAGGGAAATCAGCTTCCGCCGCCGCCGCAGAAGTTCGAAGGCAAGATCGAACGGAACGCCGCGCAATCGACACCGTACTGGCCCGCCCGTGTGGTACCGCCCAAGGGTGCGCCGAACGTGCTGCTGATCATGACTGACGACACCGGCTTCGGCGTCTCCAGCACGTTCGGGGGCGTGATTCCGTCGCCGACCCTGGACCGGATCGCCGCGACTGGCCTGCGCTATACCAACTTTAATTCGACAGCGCTATGCTCGCCGACGCGCGCGGCCATTATAACTGGCCGCAACCATCACTCGATGGGCTTTGGGGTGGTCGCCGAGCAGTCGACCGGTTACCCCGGCTATAATAGCATTATGACCCGGGACAAAGCGACGATCGGCCGGATCCTCAAGGATAATGGCTACTGGACGTCATGGTTTGGCAAGGACCACAACACGCCGGAGTTCCAGGCGAGCCAAGCCGGGCCGTTCGACCAGTGGCCGACCGGCATGGGCTTCGACTATTTCTACGGCTTTGTCGGCGGTGACGCCAACCAGTGGCAGCCGAACTTATTCCGCAACACCACGGCGATCGACCCGTACGTCAACAACCCGGGCTGGAACCTGATCACCGCGCAGGCCGACGATGCGATCGAGTACTTGCAACGCATCACTGCAATCAATTCGGAGCAACCGTTCTTCATCTACTACGTGCCCGGAGCCATGCATGCGCCGCATCATCCGACGCCGGAGTGGATCAAGAAGATCAGCGACATGCATTTGTTCGACGAGGGCTGGAACAAGCTGCGCGAAACCATTTTTGCTAACCAGAAGCGGCTCGGCGTGATTCCACAGGACGCGAAGATGACACCTTGGCCGGACGACCTGCTCAAGCACTGGGACCAGCTCACGTCCGACGAGAAGAGGATGTTCATCCGCCAAGTGGACGTGTTCGCGGCGTATTGGGCTTATTCCGACCACGAGATCGGCCGAGTGATCGACCAGATTGAGAAGATGGGCAAGCTGGACAATACACTCATCATCTACATTGCTGGTGATAACGGCAACAGCGCCGAGGGGTCACTGATCGGCACACCCAACGAGGTTGCTTCGCTTCAGGGCATCGACATCCCGGTCGAGGATCAGCTCAAATATTTCTACGACCTGTGGGGATCGGACCAGACCTATCCGCATATGGCAGTGGCCTGGAGCTGGGCATTCGACACGCCGTTTTCCTGGACGAAGCAGATTGCATCGCACTTCGGTGGCACGCGGCAAGGGATGGCGATCTCTTGGCCCGCAGTCATTAAGGACAAGGGTGGGATCCGCAACCAGTTCACTCACATAGTCGACATCGTGCCGACGATCCTTGAGGCCACAAAGATCAAGGCGCCGGACGTTGTGGATGGTATCGCGCAGAAGCCGATCGAAGGCACCAGCTTCATTTATACCTTCGATGCCACGAATGCGAACGCACCCTCGAAGCATACAACTCAGTACTTCGAGATGATGGGCGACCACGCGCTCTACCATGACGGCTGGATCGCCAGTACCAAGGTCATGCGGCCGCCCTGGGACCTGGCCGGAGCGGTGAGCCAGGATCCGGCCAGTTATCCGTATGAATTATATGATCTTACCAAGGATTGGACTCAGTCAGACAACGTCGCTGCCAAGTACCCCGACAAAGTCGAGGAGTTAAGTAACCTGTTCTGGATCGAGGCGGCGAAATACCAAGTCCTGCCACTTGATGCTACGGTCGCGACCCGGATCGTTGCGCCCCGACCCAGTCTGGCCGCCGGCCGTACCAAGTTCAGCTGGTCGGGCGAGATCACTGGGACACCGAACGGCGACGCGCCGTTCATTCTGGACTCGTCATACAACTTTACCGCGGACATCGAGATCCCGGAGGGTGGCGCCGACGGCATGATCGTGACCCAGGGCGGCCGGTTCGGTGGCTACGGCTTTTACCTGCTGAAGGGCAAGCCGGTCTTCCTCTGGAATCTTCTCAATCTCAAGCGCGTACGCTGGGAGGGCCAGGATGCCCTGGCGCCCGGTAAGCACACCGTCGAGTTCGACTATAAGTACGACGGTCTCGGCGTGGCCACGCTCGCATTCAACAACGTGAGCGGCGTTGGTCGTGGCGGAACCGGCGTGCTGAAGGTTGATGGCAAGGAGGTGGCACGCGCGAGCATGGACCGGTCGATCCCGCTGATTCTGCAATGGGACGAGAACTTCGATATCGGCGCCGACACAGGCACCCCGGTGTCCGATGACTATAAGGTCCCATTCAAGTTCACGGGCAAGCTTGTCGATCTAACCTTAACGATCGATCGGCCGACACTCAGCCCGGCGGACGTCGAGAAGCTGAAGGAGGCTACACGCAACAATCGTGCCGCCGAGTAGCTCTTACTTTGCCTTTGGCCGTCTCTCCACGGGGCGGCCAAATTGAGATGAGAGCATGTTGGACGCCTGTTTCCGTGCAATAAAATTGCCGAGACCGGCCACCGCGACTTCGAACTGCTCATCAGCTTTTTGTCACCACATAAAGCACTGCCGAGACACCGCCGTGACCCGTTCTATCAAGTGCTGATACCGCACTCAAATGGTTGAAAGGTTGGATTTGGCGCACGAATGAATTGGTATTCGATTCTTATGATGTTCGGCACGCGCGGTGAGGATGCCCATCACCTCTCGAGCTCGGCTCTCAGCTTCTGTCTGAGAATTACCAATAACGCTCCAGTAAACTCAAGCTGACTATCGAGAGAAGCAATGCAGGCGGCATGATGAGGACACCGAGCCGAAGAAAGCTCCAAGTGCCGACCTCAAGCCCTTCGCGCCGAAGCACTACCAACCAGAGGATCGTAGCAAGTGACCCGGTTACCGACAAATTCGGCCCAAGGTCTACGCCGATTAGCATCGCGGCAACGACTTGAGAAGGCAATTTGTCAGCGGCAACGACCGAGCCGACGATCAGCCCCACTGGAAGATTGTTCATCAGATTAGCGGCGAGGCTGACAATAAGGCCCGAACTGTACGCGGCCGCCGTTATTGAGTCTACGACAACCGTATGAAGTCTGTTGCTCAACACGTTGATAAGGCCTGTATGGTCGAGCGCTTCCACCAGAACGAACAAGCCGGCGACGAGCGGCAGCACGCCCCAAGAGACTCCTTTGAGCACGGGCCAAGGTGACTGCCGATTTAGCGAGAGCACAATCACAGTCGTCGCAAAGCCACAGACAAATGTCGGCATGCCAAGTTGTACGTCCAAAGCCGAACAGCACAATAGCACAATGGCAACCAGACCGATGCCACTTAGCGTGAGACGGCCGCCACGGGCTAGCCGATGTCTAAAAAACTCGCGCGCGATTTTGTCTTGCTCTAACGCGTGGCGCTGGGTCACGCGCAATACCAAATATGTCACTCCAATTGAAACAAGGGAGGGCGCTCCGAATCGTCCGATCCACTCCCCGAGGCGCGGCATTTGTCCGCCAAATATCACTAAGTTTGCTGGGTTCGATATCGGAAGCACGAAGCTCGACGCATTGGCAATGAAGGCGCAAACGAGCAGATAAGGTAGCGGTGTTGCTCCCGCCGCACGGGTAGCCGCATAAACTGCTGGCGTCAGCACGACTGCGGTGGCATCATTTGACAGGAAAATGGTGACCGCCGTACCCACCGCGTAGACCAGCGAAAAGAGCCGTTGCGGTGAGCCGCGCGAGCGCTCGACTGCCAACGCGGCGAGCCAATCAAATACGCCTTCCTGGCGCGCTACTTCGGCAATTAGCATCATGCCAGCGAGAAAAAGGTAAACATCCAGACCCTTGCCAACGCCGGACAAGGCGTCCATCCATGGCAAAAGGCCGAACGCCACCAGCGCGACAGCACCGGCGACCGCCCAAATCGCTTCCGGCAATCGGAAGGGGCGTGCGATAACACCGGCAGTCGCCAAACCGACGATGCCCCACGTTGCGAGAACACCTTCGACAGGAAGTGGCAATGAAGGCTCCTGAATTTGTTCTGGTGCTGGATTTACTCAACCACGCAAGCGACATTGCGTCGGCCCGATTCAGCTTCGGTGGGGTTGCCGTCCATAGGTTTCTGGCAAAAGTGGACGGCAAGTGATAAGCACGCGCAAACTGGAAGGCTCGTCGTCTCCTACCGCGTCGCCATGCTTCCCGTCGGCATCATGGAGCCCCCGAGCGGGGCATCATGGTCGATGGCAAACTCGGGGATCGCCAGTACACTGACGATGCTCGCGATCGCCATTGCCGCGAGAAGATAGAAGACAACCGTCGGCCCCCAGAGATACGCGGCGACACCGGCAGCGGTGGCCGCGCAGGCATTTCCGGCGTGATTAAAGCTTTCGTTGCGTCCGATCCGTTTGGTGAAGCCTGCATGCCGGACAATGCCAAGAGTAATGGCCGCCAAGGCAGGGCCGAACACAACGCCTGCGGCGTGTGCGCTCGCTTGGGACACGGCGATGGGCCAGAAGGACGACAGCCAAGGGACAAGCAGTGATGCCGCAGTGATCAGTATGGCAGCGGCGACCATTACGGCTCGCTTGGCCTTGGTTGAATCGACCAAGGCTCCTGCCGGGGTTTGCGCCAGGATGCCGGCGACCGTGGCAATCGACATGACGACCCCGATGTTGGCCGCATCCCATTGCCGTTCCGTCAGCAGATAGACTGCAAGATAGGGTCCGAGCGCGTCGCGCACGTCAGCTAAGAAGAAATTGGTCGCATCGAGCGCGAGACTCGCAGGGGCCAATCCTCTCTTTCTCAGCTCACCATCCATGGCCGTTAGGTAATCTGGCGAACTCAGCCACGAGCTGTGTCAGATGCCGAGAGATACAGGGCTTATGTCTATGGTTGCGCCCTCCGGTGGCTTCCAAGCGTGCGTCGGTCCAAACCAAATCGTTCCCTCTGGATCATTGTAGGTTTCGCTTCCACGACGGCATCTACTGACAGAAACTCCTAAGACACTGAGTACCGGACCAACAGGGCAAGCATGAGACCTTGGCGGTTCGGCCTCGACAACAAAGAAGGGCGCGATAACGCCCCGCCCCTGCCACCAGAGGTACGAAAAATGATGTTGGGTCGGATTGGTTCCCTCAAATTGGCGAAAGTTCGCCGAGACGACTGGCTACGTGATAATGAGGGGCAAAATGCAGCCTTTTGCCGGTTCAGAGCGCGTGGTCGAATGCTTCCATCTGGCCGGTCGCAATCAGGTGACGTCAGCGACTGACCGACGAAAACGGCGATGCGAACGGGATTGGCCGAGCGGCGTCGAGTCTTGGTCATGGGTACACATGTTATGGTAGCTGGCGTTCCGCGACCCGCCGTACTGACGGCTTGACAATGCCAAATCGACACTGACGGGAATCCCGGCTAATCTCCCAGCTAAGACAGAGATTCATGAGCGCAACGGTCACCGTTTACATCGCCAGGACCGCGCTGGCGCGACTGACGCCGGAGGAGAGATCATCATCGCTCGTGACGTCAGCCGGTTGTCAAATTAGTGCCGGCCCGACCCGTCCAGTCCGAACGTCAGTTCGGGACGATGCACGGCACGGGTGGGCTGGGTTTCTTCGAGCCGCTGCCCCCGAGTACCCTGCGCGGCTGCTACACATAGATGAAGGGTGCAACCATGATGAACCGCCGGACATTTACCGCACTTCTGGCGGGCGCGTTCGCGACGCCCGGGGTCGCGTGGAGCCAAACGATGGTCGGCAAAGCATTTTTCTGCGTCAGCCGCGGGCCGGCGCTCGTTCTCTACCGGATCGATCCCGACGCAGCGGCCCTGAGTGAACTTGGGGTGGTGATGCTGGCGGCGAATGTCCAGTATGCCTGGCCGCATCCGTCCGGGCCGTTCCTTTACGTCGCCTGCAGCGATGGTGGCGCGGGGTCCCTCGGCATTAGGGGCGATAATCACTTTTTGAGCGCGCTTCGCATCAATCCTGACGGCGCACTGCAGGCGCACGGCCAATCAGCCGCGCTTCAATCACGCCCGATCCACGTCACGGTCGATCGTACCGGCAGCTACGCACTGTCAGCCCACAACAACCCGAGCAGCATCACAGTGCACGCGATCAATGCAGACGGTACCGTTGGCCAGGAAGTCAAGCAGAACGCTGCCCTCGATTGTGGAATCTTTGCGCATCAGATCCGAGTAACGCCCGCGAACGACGGCGCTATCTTGGTGTGCCGCGGCAACGATGCGGCGAAGGGCAAGCCGGAGGATCCCGGTTCGCTCAAGGTATTCACCTTCAAGGATGGCCAGCTTACCAACCGCACTTCGGTCGCGGCCGATGGCGGCTATGGCTTCGGGCCGCGCCATCTCGATTTCCACCCCAGCCTGCCGTTCGTCTATGTGTCGCGCGAACGCGAGAACAAACTCAACATCTACCGGCTGATGAACGGCACGCTCGATCCACAACCGATCTTCGTGAAGGAGACGCTGGCGGAGCCGGGCAACATCCGCTCGCGCCAAGCGGCGTGCACCATCCATATGCATCCGAATGGCCGGTACGTCTATCTTGCTAACCGAGCCTACGACACGGTCAAGATCGACGGCAAAGATGTCTTTCCGGGCGGAGAAAACAACATCGCCGTGTTCGTGCTCGACCAGCGCAGCGGCGAGCCGACGCTGATCCAAAACGAGGACGTGCGCGGCATCTACCCGCGAACCTTTGCGCTCGATCCGAGCGCGCGCATGCTAGCGGCCACGAATGTTGAGCCGAAACTCGTGCGTGACGGTGCTGGCGTGAAGACGGTGCCGGCGAACATCGCCACCTTTCATGTCGGCGCTGACGGCAAGCTTACATTCGCGAATAGCTACGAGGTCGACGCCCATGGCGCTCTGCAGTTCTGGAGCGGGATGGTGCCGCTGAAATAAAACGCCGCTTCTGGGCCTCATTCCACCGGCTTTCGCAGGTGGCGATCGCGCGGGTACAATTTGCAATATTCGACGTTCGTGCTTGGTGTCGAAGCCGATGTCATTGGACTCTCAACCAAAAAATTACAACGCGTCCCTGGTAATCAGCGTCCCTCGAACTGCTAAAGATCTGCAAAGTCCTGGCTCCCGGGTTCAGCCGCCGATCTCGTGTGGTTCTTCACGCAGACGAAGCAGTCCTCCGGTCGACACCAGTGAAATTGGAGATGGGAGATAGGAATCGAACCAATGATAGATAGCTTGCGAAGCTTGGCCGCGTTGCCCGTCCAGCGACGTCCGACCTTGCTGCTGCCGGGCTTGCGCGGTCCGAGCCGGGAACTTGTTTCGAGGTGAAACATCTGGCGAGCGCATTGGCCCTTTCGTCAGCCAATTCCTCTGGCGCGATGTCTGTTATGGTGTAAAAACCGTGGAGCAGCGCTTTCGTGCTCCCTCGCGCCGACAAAGCTTCTTGAACTCTTTCGACAGCTGGGTCGCTTGCCAGCGTGGCAGCCGGACCGGCGAGACGCTTCGACTGGATCCGACTCGCCGTGATATCTCAAGCTACCGCGAACTGGTCGAGTACGTTCATCGCGATTTCAGCTTCCAACCATTCATGAATGCGGCGCTGATTGCGCTGCATATCGGCGGTGATCGCCGCGATGCCGTGCTGTCTCCAACCAATCCATATCGCGGCTCGGTTACACAATTCGGCGATATAACGCTAGGCAGCAAGAATGTCCTGTCTCTGTTGGCGCAAAAGACGTCCTATTATTACAAGTGGCGAGCGCATCGTCGGGCGCGCCCCGAGGCGATCGGAGCGCGACTCGATTTGCCTCTTAGTGGCCGCAAATCATACGACCTGCACCCGGCGATCCTCGAAGCGACGGGCTCGCGCGTGCCAAAGCGCGTTTCGGTTCCTGGCTGCTGCCTCAGACCCATCCCGAGGGTTGCCCGCCGCATCCGTCGTATCCGGCCGCTCGCGCCGTCAACGCCGGAGCGTGCGCGATCGTGCTCAAGGCGTTCTTTGACAAAGGATATATCATTCCAGATCCGCTCGAAGCCCCGGTCGACGGTGCGCGACTTGAGGCGTGGCGAGGCCCGCACCTGACGCTCGGCGGGGAGATCGACAAGCTTGCCGCAAATATCGCGCATGCTCGCGACACGGCCGGCGTATACTTCCGCTCGGACAGTAGCGAAGGTCTTGAGCTCGGAGAAGCCGTTGCACTTGGCCTGCTTGCCGAGGCCAGCTTGACGTACAGTGAGAGATTCGACGGATTTGTCCTTTCGTGTTTCGACGGCATGCGTATGCGGGTTTCGAATGGATTGGTGCAGACGTCATGACAGGCGACACCCGCGGTTTTCAATCGGCCGCGCAGTGCCGTGATGCTGCGGTCAGAACAGAAATGACGGAGAACCGTGCAATCCCAATGTCCGTCGGGGCGAAGACGACGCGACGAAGGCGCATGGCCGATGGGCATTCATCGCCGTCGAACAGATGCCTCTCCTGTCCGGCCCGTCGGCACAGTGCAGCCCCCAGGAGCGGTCACAGAGCTTTTCCCATTCCGCTTATAAGCCACATCTCCGGTTAGTCCTCGTCGGCTGCTCCACCGGTACGAGACAGATCCGCATTGGAAATCTTGGCCGCGTCTATTTTGCCGGCGCGGCGCAACATAGTCCCGAACAACTCGTGAAAAGACGGCACGTCACCCTTAATGAAACGCAGAGGATTGATACGCGCCACCACGAACGCCTTTAGATATGGACTTTCCAACCCCTTCGCTTTCAACTTCGCCACCGCCTCTGATACGGAGTCGTCAAGCTTCAACAACACTTGGGCACGCCGCAGGCGCTCCTGGGTTGATTTTGAAAACGGCTCGTCCAGGAACGAATCGACGCGCTTAAGGACCGGTTGGTAGGCCCCTCCCGAGAAACGTCCGCGCTGCTGGTAAGCCATCCCGAGGGTAATTAATTGAGCTTCTTCGAATTCGAGGGAATAGTCCATTTCCGAAGCGCCGGAATCGAGCTTGGATAACTCATCATACATGCGCACCACCTCGAGTGATTTTTCCCTCAAATTATGAGCTTTCTCAATGTTCAACGACAAAATTTGATAACCTACCCGCTCTTCGGGAATCAGTAGGGCCAAGATTGTTTTGGCACCCAGCTCTTTCAAGGCGGTCAAGCGATGGTTTCCATTGGGTGTGAAGTACCCGTTGTCCTTGCGCACCACAATGATCGGGTCGAGATAGCGCCTGGTGCGATCCATAGCTAGGGTCAACTTCCTAACATGTGAATCGGAAACATCGCGTTGGAATGGCGTGGGCTCAACCGCGTCGATCGGCAGAGCCACTAGAAACTGAGTGTGGCCGCCTAACGGCTCCCTGTATGTCGCTAGAACGCTCCCGCCGTCGGACTCGACTTGCTCAACAAGCTGCTTTTCGTCGGGGCCTTGTGGTTCGACCAATAGCTCCCCGGCTTTGAGCGTGGTGGGCACCAGTTTCACGCCCTTACGTTTGCGGGGCTTACCTGACTTCGTCAGGGGACGTTTTTTTGCTGGCATGGTTACAAATCCGGCTCGGGCGAACGGTCAGGCTGCGTCGTCAGCCCAACGGATTCGAAAATGTCATTGATGAGACGACTGTTGGAGGAGACTGGCCGAAGGATAGCACAGTTTCGGTCGGCATCCAGTCAGCACCATGGACGCCGGCTCGTATCCGTCACGTCTTTCGCTTGGTTGGGGGCAAGTGCGCGGGAGCCACAAAGCAACCCGCGGCTGGCGTTCACACTGGCGCCCGTTCCCGACCACCAAACGAACAGAAGCTGTGCGGTTGGATGTTTAAACACACAGCTCGCTAACCGACGGCCAGTTTGGTATTATCCGGATAGTCGAGCAATTGAGCGCCAAAGAAGGCCGCTATCGCACCCAATTCTGGATTTTCAAGCCAAGCGCGCGTCGAAACTCGCGCTCGTTATCTGTGACAAATGTCAAGCCGGCGGCTTTAGCGTGAGCGCAATCCAAAGACATTATTTCCGATAATCTCGCCTTTGATCTCAAGTGCGGCTCGAATAGTGCCGTGGGTCACACCAGCTTCTTGCGGCAACGTCATCACCGGAATAGTCGGAGCGCTTGCGTGCTATGTTGGCTCTCCTCGGCGCCATAAACGAGCTCTCCTAGGTAGTGACGGAAATTGCCACCTCCCGCGGTTTCGATCGTTGGGACGGCGCAAGCACCGTGGGTGCCGGTGGCGGCGAATATGGATGCAGATGTTCGTATCGAGCAAGTAGCGAGGGTCCATCAGAGCCCCTTGCGCGACTGCGGCGTGCTGCCTTGGCGGCCGCCAGCCATGAAATCCTCCGGCAACTCGGCCAACAGCTCGAACGCGCGTGTCATTCCCGTCGCCTTCTCGCGGAGCACGATTTCGTCTCCACGGCGAAAGATCTCGACCTCCTTGCCACTAAGCCGAAATTGCTTCGGCAATCGGACCGCTTGACTGTTGCCGGACCGAAATACACGCGCCGTGGCCATGGCTCTCTCCTAAAAAGTATATAGCTCAACGTACATAGGTACACTTGCGCGCCGTAATTGCCAAGGGCCGGCGAGAATCCGATCAAAAGCCCACAAAGTATAGAAGGCGCAGGTAAGTGCAAAACTGCGGCCTATTAGTTCTGTCCGAATGCTCGCAAGATGCCGCGCCACGATGCGACAGCTTCGGTCCACGGCTCGACGGAGTTGTTACGGACAGCATGGCGCACATGCGACAAGCAAATAGTCAGCATAACGAGTGCAATGAGTCTGCGCCAAAGCTACCGCCTCGGCGCTTCACCGGGCTTTTATCTGATCGCAAAATGGCAAGGGACAGCGCAGCACTGGCGAAGCGCAGACCGCCAGCCTGCCCGTACCGGCCCGCCCCGTCACTTGCGCATAGCATTTTGCGCCAGTAGCGCTCCGCGAACCGATATACCTTTTGCCAAGCGCAGATATCTTCGACGCCCGTAGCGCGCGGGTCACGCGGGTATGACGATCGTGAATCATTGCGGCGTCGCGAGGGCAAGGCGGTAACCATCCAGCAGCCGATGCGGCTCCTCGGGACGTTTCCATGATGCACCCAGCATGTCCAACCGTTGCGCGTCCGAAAAGCTCGCCGTCAGCTGCCTGAACTTCGCCGTATACTCAGCCGCCTTGGCCGTATCGCCTGTCAGCGCATATGCGCCTGCGAGCAGGGCGTGGACCACGCGGTTTCGCGGGCTGACCGCAAGCGCACGAAGATACCATTCGAGCGCCGCAGCATCGCGGCCGCGTTCAAGCTCAGCTGTTCCGGCGAATTGAGCCCAGACCGGGAAATTGGGGTCCTTCGGACTTATCCGCATGGCATAGTAGATTTGGTCCAATGCCTCGTTCATGAGTCCTAGCCGCGTGAGTACGCTTCCCTTGTGCGCGTATCCGGGCGCGAAACTCGGACTGAGGTCAGTGCTATGTGCAAATGCCTCCAGTGCCGGTTCCAGTTCCGCACGAAGCCGGTGCAGTATGCCAAGGTAAAAGTACGCCGGGCTTTTTTCCGGAACCTGCCGTAGGGCGTGATCCAGAAGTTGTTCGGCCTCGTCAAGATAATGCCCGCGGTCAACGGTAAAGAGATTGCCCACCATCGTAACGTGATGCGCCGCAAGACCTACCAGAGCGCTGGGCAGGTCGGGGTCTCGTCTTAAAGCCTCGCTGAACGCCGCCTCCGCTATTGGCAGCGTGTCGGCTGTCGAGCTTCCAAAGATGGCGGCCCACCCAGTTGCCAGTAAGTTGCTTATCTCCGGACGATCCGACTGGATTGAGGCAATGCGTCCTCTGTTGGCTTTCGCTATCTCGACTTGCACCGAGCGGCCGATGCCCTTAACGATTTCATCCCGTCCCGTGTCGCCTTGGGCGCTATCGCGCTCGAAAGAGTCAGACCACACCTGCACGCCCTTCTGGGAAATCAGCTCAGCATTGACACGTAGCTTTCCACTTTTGGTCCGAACGCTTCCTTTAAGGACATAGAACACATTGAGTTCCTGGGCGACCGACGCCGCGTCTAGCGGTCGGTTCTCGGGGTGTTGCCAGGCTGGCAAGGGCCTGAAACGGACATCCGGTATTCTTGAAAGGATGTTTGTGAGGTCGTCCATGATCAGGTTGGCGGCGAGACTGGACTCCTCGTCGTTTGCCGGCTGCGTAAATGGTAGGACCGCGATGGATGCCATACCTGGGCCAAGCGAAAGTACTGGCATCGCGACTGGCGGCGAAAGCTTATGCGCAATAAATGCGAAACAGGACACCGTGAGGATTGACAGCACAGCAAACACTGAGAGCACGTGCGCAGTCAAATCCTGGCCGAACGGAAGATACGCCTGCCACCTCGACGAACGAGATCTGTCCGGATTCGCGGCTGCCACCGCCTCAATCTGAGGCAAAAGCGCTGGTGCCGGTTGCAAGCCTCGGCCAGCACTTTGCGCGCTCATAGAAGGGGTCGGAGAGACCTGATCGTCGACCCGCGCTTGGTCCTTGATCAACGGTTCGGATACCGATTGGCGTTGTTCGTTGAGCCGTTCACTCGAAGTGCGCAGCTCATCGGCCAGGGAGCGAGAGTTAGCATCGGGTTCGACATCAAGCTCCCGCTTCAGCAGCGCTGCAAGCTGGTCGTAGCGCTCAAGAGCTTCGGCTCTGCGGCCCAGCATCGCTAGCGACCGTATGATCACGCGGTGGGCATCCTCCCGTAATTCGTTAATCGTTGCCGCCCGCTGCGCGATGGCGAGCGCGCGTTGAAAATCACCGCGCTTTGCCTCGCTCTCGCCCAATCGAATCAGCGCGTCGACGGCAAGGCCTTTGAGCCGGCGGCACCGCTCGGTCATCCATTTGATCCAGTCCTCCTCCCGGATCGACAGGTTCGAAAGGAATAAATCCTTGTACTGATCGACCGCCTCGCAAAGGGAATCCTGTGAGCCCTCTTCGATCAGTTTTTCGAAGTCCAGGACATCGCAAGTCACGGCGCCCGGCCGCAACCAAACCAGCTCGTCATTCGATAAAATAATGTCCGCTCCCAAAGCACGGCGAAGTCGAAACAGCGCCTTTCGAAGGTTCTGCTGCGCCTGTAATCGGAAATGGGAACCCCACAGCAGCGACATCAATCGTTCCCGGCGCTGCACGCCTGCATCGCACACAAGAAAGGCCAACAGGCCGCACAGCTTCTTGCTTCCGAGATTGACCGGGCCGGCAGCGCCGACAAGGCTAAATGGTCCCAAAGCTTGGAGCCGAAAACAGGGTGCCAGCGATCCAAGACCCTCATCATTGGCCGCGGCTATGGTCCGCTGCCCTTTCGCATTGGCCATTGTGTCATTGGCCAGGAGGATTGGCCGACAATCCATCGTTGCGCAACCCATTTCCCAGAGGAAGAAAAACGTCCGGCATCGGACACATATTGCGGTCGCCAACCCTCGTCCCGAGTACGGTTGCCCTGAGCAAATTTCACGCCGAGTAACGGTCTTTTCCCAAGCGAAACCCTCTGTAGTCGGGCATCCATTTCCCATCCAAACGCCCAACTACGAGGGCAATCCAACCGCGTGTCCATTGGCCGTCGGTTTCACGGCCGAGTTCACATCCAAGGTGAGGTTATCATGGCAGGCAAAGCGAGTCGCGGCAATCTTGGCCCCTACGCCTCCGACATCCCGTTCCTAATCGGGGCGGGAATTGTGGTGGTGCTAGCGATCGTCCTGTCGCTCGCATTGGGGGTCGGAATCGACCCGGATCTGTCGATGATCGCCACTGTCCATCCGTAACGAGCACGAGGGGACGGCCACAGGAGGAATGGTTGGCGATCCGCCTACTCGGACTCCGAAAACGGCCGGAGCACGCATAGACGCTCCAACCGCAGTGCCCCGACTTCGAGAAGCTACAGACGTCAGACGATTAAACGACTTTTTTCGACAGCATCGGTCACCTGCTGCCTATTGGCCAGCACAAGCTGTGCTTCGGCAGCCGCCGCGGCCCGAAGGCCATCTCAATTCAAAGAATTGATCGTTCGTCACAAGCGTGGCTCAGTGGAGAGGACTTGATGTCTTCGACCTGTCCTGACAATTCCAAGATCGCGCCACCAAAACAATCTGCCAAAAACCTTCGGAGACGGGCGCTGGGTCATTTCATAACGATCGCCCTACACTGAATCGTCATCTGCGCCTTGATCCGTAATATCAATTTGTTTTTCTAGATTCTGCTTGGTCGGCATCGACGCTTGACATTCCTGCCTCAACATGATTTTGTGAGCAATTGGTTACATATTATGGCACCTGTGCGAACTAGGACGGACGTGTTTCGCGCCGTCGCCGATCCGACACGACGGGCGATTCTGGATCGCTTGCGTGCGGGGCCGGCGAATGCCGGCTCGCTCGCTGCCGATTTCCGATCAAGTAGGCCGGCAATATCAAAGCATTTGAGGGTTTTGCGGGACGCGCGACTGGTTGTCGGCACGCGCGTCGGGCGCGAACGCGTCTACGTGGTGGATCCGCTGCCGTTGCAGAGCGTGGCCGGTTGGCTCGAGGGCTATCGCGCCTTTTGGCAGTCAAGTCTGGAGAAGCTAAAACGTAACTTGGACGGAAAATGAGCGAGATTAAGGCAGGCGCACGGGCGGTTTCAGATTTGATCGACGGATGCGTGATCGCCTTCGTCGAGATCGCCGCACCGCCGGAACGGGTGTTCCAGGCCTTATCGTCGCCAGAGATAGTGGACTGGTGGGTCAACCCCGGCGTCTTCGACACGAGGGAATGGGCAGGC
>Ga0187783_10000737_pt1 | contig 23962 bp, 12 predicted proteins | sample 1015_SJ02_MP02_2_FD_132471 | JGI IMG/M metagenome (GOLD analysis project Ga0187783, IMG submission 132471) | Tropical peat soil microbial communities from peatlands in Department of Meta, Colombia - 1015_SJ02_MP02_20_MG | ecosystem: Environmental > Terrestrial > Soil > Wetlands > Peat | place...
CCGTGCGCGGCGACCAGCCAGAAGGTATCTCCGTCCAGCCCGTTTCCCACCGGGGTCTGCCGCGCCAGCCCGGTACGGCGGCCGGTCGTCTCCAGCAGGGCGAACGCGCGGGGCGCCAAGCCCGCGCGCAACGTGGCGCGGATCAGCCGGTTGCTGGCCCGTTCCATGGTCGTGACCACCCGGTACTTCCGCGAGCGCATCTCCCCGTTGTACCGCGGGCACGCCCTTCCGCCCTAATGCGAAGCAGGCACGTGCGGCTGCCGGGATCAGCGTGCGTGCCCGGCACCCTGGCAGAGGGCCGCGCGCATCGCCGCCGATAAGGAATTCGGCGAGCCAGCATTCCCATCACGCTCAGCGACTGCGGCTGATCGGCGGCCAGCGCGGGTATCCGATCTGGACGGGCGCCGGAGGACTGCCTCTGGGTGCCATCAGACTGGCCATAACGGGCTGATCTGCGCTACGGCTGGTACCAGCGGCGGCCCACGGCAGCGAAGGGGCGATGATGGACCCGCTGATTGATCGGGGGGAGTATGCGGCGCTTGCCTACTGCACCTACCTGAACCAGGCCTCGCTGGGGCTGATACCTCGCACCTCGGTGGAGGCGAGTGTCCGGTTCTTGACCGACGTGGCCCAGCATGGCAACCTCCGCCTGTCCGACCAGGCCGAGGCGCGGGTATTGGACGGGCTGCGGACGGCCGCGGCTGAGCTGCTCGGCGCGCCGGTGTCGTCGGTCGCGGTGGTGGGCGGCGCGAGCGAGGGCCTGGGCCAGCTTGCCGCGCTGTTGTCCAGCGCCGCGGGTGAGGTGGTCCTGGTGCCCAGCGACTTCCCCAGCGTGACCTATCCGTGGCTGGCAGCCCAAGGCCGGCTGGACATGCGCATCCGCTGGGTTCGCGACACTCCGGACCGCGACCTGACGCTCTCGCTGGGCAATGCCATCAGCGACCGCACCACGGTTGTGTGCGTCAGCGCAGTTCAATTTGCCACGGGCAGCCAGGTCGACGTCGCGGCTCTGGTCGCGCGCGCCCGGGGCGTTGGTGCCCGGGTGGTGGTCGACGTGACCCAGATGGCCGGTGCCGCCCCGGTCACCATGACGCACTGGGGAGTGGACGCGCTGGTGTGCAGCGGCTACAAGTGGCTGTCCGCGCCCGCCGGCGTCGCGCTGCTCGCCATGACCGAGAACCTGGCGGCGGCCACCCCCGTGATCGTCGGCTGGAAGGGCAGCGCCACGCCGTTCGAGTTCACTGCGCACGAACTGTCGCTCGCCGCGGACGCCCGCAGGTTCGAGCTGTCCACCATGTCCTACAGCGCCGCCATGGGCCTGCTCACCTCGATCAAGCTGCTCACCGGCATCGGGCTGACCGCGATCAGCGCGCACGCCAGCGCCCTGGCGGCCGAGCTGGCCGAGCAGACCGCGCCGCTGGGATGGGCGCCCTACCGGGCGCCAGGTGACCGCTCCGCAAGCGGGCACATCGTCTCACTCAGGCACCCCGCGGCCACCGCCCACGACGTGCAGGCAGCGCTGGCCAGCCAGCACAACATCCACACCAGTTCCCGGGCCGGCGGCATCCGGGTATCCCTGCACGCCTACAACAGCAGCGACGACATCCGCGCCCTGGCCCGAGCGCTCGCCTCCGTCAGCCCGCGCTAGGCGGCCAGCCCTCCGGATCTACCCTTCGCGGCGAAGGCGCCAGCCAGCCACGCGGCGCACCCGCCGCGGCCGCAGGTCCTGGAGCCCGGCCCTGGTGTGCGACCCGGCGTCGGCATGTGCCCAGAACAGGCGCACACCCTCCCGTGAGTATCCTCTGCGCGGATCGGCCAGCGCTGGCCTGCCGCATCCAAGTGCACGACGCGATCAGGCCGCATGGGCGCCCAGCTCAACATCACTTTCTGTGATTTGGCCTGCCCATGGATAACGCACGCCGACCCGCCTGATTGAGGTACTGGATCAATGATTCTGGCGCGATTCGTCGTAGATGCTCAGAACGAGTGATTCTGTCGCGCCAGGCTGGTCAGCGGCCTGCTAGCTGGCTAGTTCCTGTCTGGCAGGATGCGTATGTGGATTTGCTGCCGTGCGGCCATGTTGCGGTCGCTGGGCCGAGCCGGATGTGCCGGCACCTGATGGGCTCAGGAGGTGAGGAGCACGTCCGGCTGCTGACTGGCCGCGGGCTGGAATATGACCTGTGTTGTCCGGCGTGCGACCGGGCAGCGCTGGGTGGCGATCCGCCGGAGTTGCTGGTGGCGTGCGAGGGCTGCGTGGCCCGCTGTATCGATGATGACTGGTGTAGCTTGCTGGCCTGGCGCGGGGAGCCCGGGGTCATGACGCGCGCGGAGCCGCTCGACGTGACCATCGTGGACGTGCCGTTGCCCGTGGCGGCCGCCGATCTGGTCCCGGTGCCAGATGGGACCAATTCGGTGTGGCTGCTGCTGACCGCAGATGGCCGGATCGGGCGATTCGACGCCGGCTCCGGTGCCTGGGACCTGCTGGCCCAGGCTACGGTCCCGGACGAGCCAGATCATGAGCCGTGGGCCGGGCATCGGCTGCGGCGGCGCCTGCATGCCTGCCCGTCCGGGCGGTTCGCCGCAGTCGTCAATGACTACGGCCAGCACGGCCAGGTGATCGACCTGCGGACCGGGCAGCCAACGCTCACCTTGCACGGCGGGCGGCATGAGCCGGAAACGGTGCCGTTCTCGCTGGCTTTCCTGGACTATCAGGGCGGTACGGCCGTGGTTCACCGGACGGACTGGAACCGGCTTGACATCAGCGATGCCGCCACAGGTGATCTGCTGACCGGGCGGAGGCCAACCCGATACCGCCAGGGGGAGCCTCGTCCCGAGCACTACCTTGACTACTTTCACGGCGCGCTGCACGCCTCACCCGGCGGGCAGTGGATCGCCGATGACGGCTGGGTCTGGCATCCGGTCGGAATGCCCACGGCCTGGAACGCGCGGCGCTGGCTGGAGGATGACCCGTGGGAATCCGAGGACGGGCCGACCCGGCGGGTGCTGTGCCTGCGCGCTTACCACTGGGACACGCCCATGTGCTGGACCGGCGAGAACCTGCTCGCCATCAGCGGCATCGGCAGCGACGATGAAGCGATGCTCGCCGGTGTCCGCATCTTCGATGTCAGCACCGGAGCCGAAGTGGCCGCATTCGCCGGGCCGGGTGGGCCGCTATTCGCCGCGGGAGGCCGCCTGTACGCCGCAGCCGCCGACGGGCTGACGGTATGGGACCCAGCCAGCGGCGAGCTGACCGGTACCATTACCGGCTTTATCCCGTCTCGCCATCACCTGGCCGCCGGTGAACTCGCCGGAATCAGCGACGGCATCCTGCACCGATGGGCGACACCATACTGAATTCCGGCCGCTCGCATTCCCGCCGATCTGATCGGTAGCTCAGCCCGCGATTGCGGAGTCTGAGGCCGCGCGGGAGCGAGTGTCCTGCACGCTGGACAGCGCCTGAACGAACCTTCCGACGGATGGCCGGCGGGCTGCCGGTCCTTGCGGACCGGTGTGCCTGCGGCCCGAAAAATAAGGAGCGTGCTCCCGCGGCTCTTCATTATCCTGGGCAGGTGCCTATGCCCGGCTGCAGTCGCGTGAGCAGGCTGCGAACGAAGGCGACAACGCCAACCCTTGGCGTCCGCCGCTTCCTGAATGCGTCGGAGGAAGCGGCGGGAGATACGGCGCGTACCCCTCCCTCCGTCTGTGAGGTGATTTCCGGCACGCACTGAGTCCTCCTGCCTTGACAGGCCAGGAGGCATGCGATGCCCGAGCCGTATCGCCCGGTGCTGACACCCGCGGGTCTTAAGCATCCAAGGGTCCGGGAGTTCCTGGCCGTCAAGTGCCACCCGGCCAGCCGTGGCCTTCCAGGCGCGGTAGCCCTCGAGGGTACGGCGCTGATCGGGCGGGCCCTGGCAGCCGGGGTGAAGCTCCAGGTGGTCTTTATCTGCCCGGCGTTGCTGAAGGGAGCAGAAGGGCTGGCGCTGGCAAGGAAGGCCGTGGGCCTGGGCGCCGTGGGGTACCAGGTGAGCGAGAGGGTCCTGTGCCGCCTGGCCGACCGGGACGGCCCGGACGGTATCGTCGCCCTCGGCCAGGCCCGCCGGCACACGCTCGGCGATATCCGTGTCGGCCGCCGCACCCGGGTGATGATCGCCGACAGCTGGGATCTCCCGGGCAACCTGGGCACGCTGATCCGGTGCGCCGACGGGGCCGGCGCTTCGGGGGTACTGGTAGTCGAGCAGGGATTCGGACTGAGCCACCCGCTAGTCCTCAAGGCAAGTATGGGCGCCGTGCTGGCGATGCCCGTCGTCGCCATCGGCCGTTCGGCGGCAAGACGGTGGCTGCGGGAGCGCGGCTTCCGCATCGTCGCCGCCGATCCCGCCGCCAGCCGTTCCTACCGGCACGTTGACTACCGCGGCCCGCTGGCCATCGTCGTCGGAAGCGAACGGCGCGGCCTGGCCCAGGAATGGCTGGCCGCCGCCGACAGCATCGCCGCCATCCCGATGCTAGGCACATGCGACTCCCTCAATGCCGCGGTCGCCGGAGCCCTCCTCCTTTACGAGGCCCTCGCGCACGACAGCCATGAACCCTGATAACGCCGACCGGAAGGCGCCAGGCCTTAGCTGCCTCATGAGTTGCATGACGCACGTGAACCGCCGATCTGGCCGCCTCCCGAACATCAGCTTTGGTGGCGTGCGGTGGTGCATAAATGGCCGTTATGCGTGTTCGCGGGCATGACCGCGATCCTGCGATCGTGGGCGTTCAAGTCGCTGAGGGCCCTGCGCATACCCGGGTTGGGCTGAGCTGCTTGGTTATGAGTAGTCAGCGGTGACCCGGCGCGCGGCGCCGTCGACTGTGACGGTGCCGCCGTGCGGAAGGATCCACTGCGGGCGGGTGTGGCCGAACGGGACGCCTACGCAAAGGACGGCATCTGGGTTGTACCTGCCGATGATCTCGGTGACCACCTCGCGTTGCTCGGCCCTCAGCCGGGCGCGTTCGGCTGCCGGGGGACGGCAGGCAAAGCCGGACACGGGCGGGCGGGCCACCAGGACGGCGGCTACCGCGCCGAGGATGCCGCGTTCGCCCAGCGCCCGAACGATCCACCCGACGTGCCGGGCCGGGAGGAGCTCTTCGGAGGTCTCCAGGAGCAGCACGCCGCCGGTCAGGGCATCCGGGCCGAACGGGAACCGGCCGGCGATGAGGGTCTCTTCGATGACCTCGACGCAGCCTCCCCAGGTCCGTCCCGTTACCGTGCGAGCCGGGCCGTGCCAGCTCCACGGCTCAGTCGGCTCACGCTCACCGAAGCCGTCCAGGGCGCGCGGGTCACCCCAGTCCACCCCGAAATCTTCAGATTCGCCGGGCTCGCTGATCTGGAGCGTCTCACCGGTGAGCAGCGCGGCCCGCAGCGACCGGGCATGCACGTCGTCGACCCCGGGACCTGGACCGAGGTGCACTTGAGAGGACCCGCCGTAGAAGCTGGCGATACCGTTCGCCCACAGCCAGTGGTGCAGGTTGGTGTTGTCGCTGTAGCCGAGGAACGGCTTGGGGTCGCGTCGGGCGAGTCCGGCATCCAGGTGCGGGATGACCGTGATCTGGTCATCTCCGCCGACCACCGCGAGGATGGCGCGGATCGCCGGATCGGCGAAGGCGGCACTGATGTCCGCGGCGCGATCGGCCGGCGTGGCGCCTGTCTTGCGCGTCGTCGGGTACTCGACCGGGACCAAGCCGGTCACCTCGGATAGCCGGCGCATCGCCCGCTCGTGCACCGCGGGGAAAGCTCCGGCCGCGGCGAATGACGGGGACAGCACGGCGATCTGGTCACCGCGGCGCGCCTTGGGCGGGCGGACCAGGTCGTGTGCCATGCGCGTTATCGAACCACAACCTCCGCAGGGGTACTTCATGGTTTTCCTGGGCTTTGGAACCATCGCAAGGCCGCGGTGAGAGTTCCCCGCGATCGAGTCTTTAGCTCGTGGTCGTCTGCAAGATCCTCCTGCCCGGGAGTGGGACGCGTTCAAAAGGCCGGGCAGTTCGACGGCTCGGCTACGACCGGGACACCGGCTGCATCCACCTGTCAGCACATGACCAGGTGGCCGAGACAGCCCGCCGGGGTATTCCCGGATCAGCCGGTCCTTGTTCATCGCCGGCATCGGCGAGAACCTCATCGGCAGGCAGCCACGCCGGCAGACCACGCCGGACCCGGAACGTGACTGCACAACGCGGCTGGGCGCACACACTCCCGCCGATCTGATTGGACGTACAGCGTGAGAGATAGTGTCGCCAGGCAGTCAGATCTGGCCGATATGCGTTTGTTTCAGCTAACCCCACCGTGGCCGGTCTCGTCGCAGACATCGAGCCACAGGTCGCCCGGGAGGGCTAGGAGGCGTTGCAGGGTCTGGCGGTCGAGTTCGGCGGCGTGCTCGGCGGCGCGTGATGCGATGTAGCAAGACCGGTTGGCCCTATATCCGGCGTGGACCAGGTCCCACAGTTGCGCAGTCACGGGCTCGAGGTCGTCCAGGAGCCGATGCAGGTGTTCGGCCAGTTCGGTGCCGTCCTCGATGCCCGGGCTGGAAGTCAGCAGCCATGCGGATGAGTCGCGGGTTGCCTGTGAGCGGCTGCTGATCCGGTCGCCCACCTCGAATGCGCGGGCTGGGCAGGATGCCGAGCCGCCGGGTGACGGCTTCTGCGGTGAGCGTCGCGTCTCCGAACAGCCTGAACGTTGCTGTGGTTTGCGCGCTCGTGAGTGTCCATGATGTCCGCCAATGGCACCACTGAATTGGATCCGCAGTCGCGCTGCGTGCCCGCCGTAGGCCGCGGCCACGTGCGGGAACCGCCGCTCGCCAGGACTTCGCACTGGCAGGATGACTGGCGTGACCACAGGTGATCCGCGAGCGTTGCTGCGGGCAATCCAGTGAGCGGGTTCCTGCCCGCAGACGGCGCGGCGGCCGTCGCTGGCGTGCGGTTGCCGGTCGGGAAGAGGATCGGGCCAGGCGGTAAATCCCGTCGTTCGCCGCAGCCTGCGTTGTGGGTGACCGGGGAGTTCGGGGACGCGGCCGGCGCCTGGCTCGCATTGCGGGGGCGCCTCGGCGGGACAGGCCTGGTACCACTGCTTCTGAGCGGCCTACGCGGACAGCCCGATCGGCCGTGGGATTCGGGAGAGCTCGGGCCGCCCGCATTCGGCGCCCTCGCCGGCCTGGAGGCACCCGTCCTGCTACGTGACGGGTGGGACATGCACGTGCCCGATGCCGAGGAGGACGAGGAGCAGACCGCGGCACTGCTCGCCCCGTTCTCGCGGTCCTTCCCTGGCATGGCGCCCGCCGCCAGCGTCCTGGCCAGCCCCGCCAGGCTCGACGAGGCGGTCGCGTCGCTGACCGAGCCGATGCGTATCGGCCTGGTGGTGGCTAGCCGTCCCGCCGACGCCTTGGTGAGCATCGGCTGGCAGGGCGCGGGGAACTACCACGAAACGGCGGCTCCCCTGACGGCGGTGCTGCGGTCCTGGGAGGAACGGTTCGGGGCGACGGTGATGCATGTCGGATTCGACACGGTGGACCTTCTCGTTGAACGGCCAGCCCCCTCGCAGCAGGCGGCGCTCGCGGTAGCAGCGGAGCACTTCGCCTTCTGCATGGACAACATCTACCAAGGTGTCGGCTCGATATCGGAATACGCCCGAGAGCTGACCGGGGCCACCCGGTGGTCCTTCTGGTGGGACTAGGCGCCGCCCGCGAGAGACTGAGCGGCAGCCCGGCGATGAAACCTGATGCCGAACCGGATAATCTGCGCACCACCATCCCCGCCTTTGGCGCCGCCAGTCCCGCACGCCGATTCGATAAGGAACTCGGAGACCCGGCGTTCCGATCACGTTCAGCGACTTCGGCTAGTCCAGCCAGCACAAAGGAGCTGCCGTTCGGTGCGGCTAGGTATCGCAGGTCAGCCAGGCCGGTGGATGTGCTGATCTGAGAGTTCTGAGCGTGCCTCGTTGACCTGCTGCAAGATGCGGTGCGCCTGGCTGGCCTGGGCGATCGTGCTGGCCTCATCAAGCAGTTCCAGCGCGTCGTCAATGCGTTGCTGGGCTGCGGCGATATAGGCCAGCCCGACCATGTTCGCGGCGGCTCCCGGCAAGAGCCCGATTTCGCGGCGCAGCCGCGTGGACTCCTCCAGCCGTAGCCTGGCCACCTCCAGCTGCCCGGTGCCGTGCGCTGCGGTGCCCAGGTGCCGTAGCGCCTCAGACTTCACGGCCTTGTCGTCTGCCTGCGACGCCAGCTTCAGTGACTGCTCCAGGACCGGAACCGCAACGGCGTTGTCATTCCGCACGACCTGGTGGAGACAGCCGACCCAGAACAGCGCCTCGGCCTCGCCGCGAATGTCACCAAGCGCCTGGTACAGCCCGGCGGCGCGCTCAAACAGCGGAAGCTCGCCGGGATCCTCCTGAGCCGCAGCTGGGTCTTGGTCGCGGCGCAGCAGGAACCGCGTATGCATCACCCGGCCGCGCGCCACGGCCAGATCGGCTTCCGCCGCGTCAAGCTCCCGGTCAGCTTCCGCCAGCGGACGGGCATCACCGCTAAAGACGGCCCGCTCATAGAGCAGCCCAGCCTGCCTGACCCGCTCATCCATGCCGCCGACCGCCTCCCCCAATCCGAGTCTGGGCTGATCCCGGCACCCCCCAGAATGACCGGTGCAAGCGCCCATATCAGGGTAATAGGCTCGCCCACCATCAACCGCTCCCTGCGACATCGAGCCATCCCGAATCGGCGTTCGGCGCGGACTCGGCGCCCGCGGGGCCAGTGAGTCAATCACGTTCCGTGATAGCCTCCACGGAAAACCGAATTTGGCAACGGCTGCGCTGGACGCTCGCGTGGAACGACCGCGTCACCCGTGCGCCAAGCTGGGCGCCACCGCCGGAAGGCCACGGGCGCCGCGCCTGGTTACGCCCAGTGAGCGCTGCCTGCCGGCCGCGTGGAACGGGTCGTGGAACGGCGTGGCGGGTAATGCCAGAGCAGCCAGTGCCGTCAGTGCCATACCCCGTGGTATCTGTGCAGCCAGCACGCACAGTGGATGACGCCGTACTTATGGTAAGGAGAAGGTCTACGGTTCGATTCCGTAACGGGGCTCCAGCTAGAGACATTTTTTCGAACAATTCAGTTGACCGGTGTGGCACGAGTCGCGAAAAAGGACGCTCGTTGGCACCCGTCGCTCTTATTGCTCCCATTGCTCTCATTGCACCGCGAGAGCCCGTTGGAGTTACCGAGGCAGCCGCCAGAGGTTAATTCCGCGGCGGCCCTGATAAGCGCCGCACCAGCTGGTAACCCCGGCGGGAGGGTACCGCTCCGGTACCCGCCTGATGGAGCGGTCCGAGGGCCCGTCGGCTCATGCGATGAAGCCGTGCACAACGATCGCCCTATTCGTGAGTGTCCGGCGGGATGTTCACCAGCTGATCAGGCTGTGGACGCTGCCAGGCGCTCTACGCTCATGCAGATGCGAGTATGGTGGGCGGCCGCGAGTTGTCCCCGACAAACGAGAGCGAACGGCCGTCGCCTGCGAGTGGCCATGCGGGCCATTGACCCGTGGCCGCAAGAAAGGATCGGGGGACTTGGATTAGGATGCGGAAATGCCTGGCTTTCGTTGAGCTCAAGCGAGCTGGAATATCCTGCCCACTACTCAGCGAGGTGCTGGTAAGGGTCAGGCTGCAGTGCTCCCCCTCCCCGGGGTCTGGCTCTATGTCAGCGGTAATAGTCCCGACGGTAAGATTATCCACGACGACCTGCTGTGGGCTTTCGGCCTAGATAGGTAGTGTCCGTTGCCTTCCAAGCACTCATATCAAGCACGACGCGGCCTGCCGTCGTAAACCAGGTATTGGCGGTGGAGCTGAAACCCGACTCCACCGCGAGGCCAGTTTCATCCAAGGTGCCAAGATACGGATCAGTCATAATCCTCAATTGAATAGGCTCGGGGGCCGCTGATCCATCGCGAAGAGCATAAGACCGCGCCCAGCCCGCGGTTGCGCTAGGCGAGTTCCCGCGGATATGCTGCCATATCTGCAGGTCCCCGGTTGCGTTTGCTCCGGGACTAACATGGGGGTACAAGTGGCGGGCCTTGACTCGATTGACTACGTGGTGCTTGTAATGCTGGAGAACCGCTCTTTCGACCACATGCTCGGGTTCTTGTATCCGAAGTCCGGTAACTTCGACGGCCTAGACGGCACCGAGTGGAACCCCGACGCTGATGGGAACCAGACGCAGGTGTTCCAGATCACTGCCAGCATGCAGAACGCCTACTATTTCCCGCTCGCCAACCCGGCCGAGGGATACCCGGCAACCAACGAGCAGCTCTTTAGCTCGGTCACCCCACCGAGTTCGGGCGAGGCCGCGAATGACGGATTCGTAACGAGCTTCGCGAACGAACTTGCGCATCCCGCGCACCCGCTCGACCCGAAGCTCGTCGGGGCGGTACCAGCCTCGATCATGGGCATGTACGCCGCCGAGACCCTTCCCGTGCTCTGGGGTCTGGCGACGGGGTTCGCCGTGTCCGACGGGTGGTTCGCCTCGGTGCCGAGCCAGACCTTCCCGAACCGGGCGTTCGCGGTCGCGGGCACCTCGCTGGGGTATGTCGATAATTCTGCGCGCGGCACACCTGCATTCCCTACTCCCTCGGTGTTCGGCAAGCTCGATGATGCGGGTCAGACATGGAAGATCTACGGGTACTCGGGCGAGCCGCTTACGGCCCAGGACTTCCCAGATACCGTCACGCCGGGCCCGAACGGGGAAGTGGTCTCGGGCTTTGCGAGGTTCCGGTCCGACGCGGCCAACGGGGAGCTCGCCGCCTTCTCCTACATCGAGCCGGAGTGGGCGACATATCCTCGGTCCACGACCCCTCCTGCCTCGGCGCAGGCCGACGACGAGCACAATTACCACATCGAGAATGATCAGCATCCGGTCTCGAACCTGGCCGTCGGGGAAAGACTGCTCTACGACGTCTACCAGGCCCTGCGCAGCAACGGCCCAGCCTGGGAAAAGACCCTTCTTATCATCACCTACGACGAGCACGGCGGAAACTACGACCACGTACCCCCGCCGACCGGGGCGATCGCACCGGACGCCGCGATCGGGCCCTCGGGCTTCGACTTCACCCGCTTCGGAGTCCGGGTACCCGCCGTCCTCGTCTCTCCGCTTATCCCAGAAGGCACCATCCTGCACGCGCCCACCGTCGGGCCACCCTTCGACCACACGTCGATCATCGCGACCCTCCGCGCCCGCTTCGGCATCGGGCCGCTCGGAAACCGCGACGCCGCTGCCCCGGACGTGGGCTCGGTCCTGACCCTGCAAACGCCCAGGACCGACGATCCCCTCGCCAGCATCACGCCGCCGACGGCAGCCGACCCGGTCCTCCAAGCCGGCTCTCCCCCCGTCGGCGCGGCCCCAAGTTCCTTCCTTGCCGCCAAGGCCCTGGCCGCCGCGGCACTGCCCGTCCCGGCGGACCCGATCGCCGACCCCGAAGCGAAGGTGAACACGCTCACGACCGCGGCCGACCAGTACAACTTCATACAGCAGCGCCGCGCAGAATGGCGCGCGGCCGGGCGACCCCGCAGTAACCGTGACACCCCAAGCCCGTAGCCCCGCTGGCAGCTTCGGGCCCTATGAGGTCATCCACGGCAGCAACCCTCCCCAGGCCCAGGCGGCCGAGCCTCAGCTACGGGCCGAGATCAAGGGCCTCCTCGAACAGCGCGGCGACCGAATCCCGCTGACCGGTCTTTCGCCGTACCCGGCCATCCGGCAGACCCTGGCGCGAGCGCGGCGATGGCTGAGCCACGCCCTCGCCCCCGGCCAGCACCCACGCCAGAACCAGTTCTCCCGGCCCTGCCAGCAGGCAGCTGAATCACACCTCAACCAGCCGCCCGGCATCACCCGCCACCAGCACCAGGCGCAGTTATTTCCCGCGAACCTTGATCAAGATTCCCCCGCCCAGCGCGGTCAGAGCTGAACATCCGCGGCTACCTCCCGGGAACAAAACCACACACCATTCTAGCCGATGTGAGGGTTGCGTACTATATGCTCCATATTGTAGGAATCGTGCTGCACCGTATATCGGCTTCGCTATCTGCGCCGATGCTTGACAGGGTACCGTTAATACCATTCTTAAGACGCCGCTTATGCTTCGCGTCCCAAAGAACGATTGGGCGCCAACGCCACGTATCCGCCTTGCTATACTCGCCAAGAGATCTGGAAGCTTAGCTGGCCCGCCCCTGGCGGAATTATTTCCGGCTACGGCAGCGCCCTGCTACCACTCTTTCGCCTCCTAGTATTCTTTACGGCGCTCAAGCAAACGGGCTCATTGTTGTTAATTCATCATCTGTCAAGGCCGCGCGAGCGTTGCGTCGGATACCGGGGACACCCCGAACGGCGCATGGCGGCATGGTCTTCGCCGTGCGGGGCTGGTTTTAGGCAAACCTGCCGATTCCAGCTGATACCACGCCGCCAGGGAAAGTCCAGCCTAGTTCTCACGGTTCTGACGCCCATTGGTGATGATCACGGCCGACATCGTTGCCGAGTCGTTCTTCGCGCTCCACTGGCCGTTGTAGCCGAAGCTGGTCTGCTGGTCAGCGCCGACGAGTAGCGACACGACGCTCTGGGTGTTCTGGTCGCCATCGATGGTGCCGACCACGGTCACGTTGACCGCCCCGCCCGGGGCCAGCACAGCGGTGGCAGTGTAGTCGAAGTAGGCGGAATGCACCGAGGTATTAAAGCTACCAGAGTTCGCCGGCTGGTCGGGGCCCACGTCTAGGCTGATGGAGACCCCGACGGTCTCTGACTGGCGCTCCGTGGTGATCCCGTCATTCCACGAATAGCTCCAATTCAGGGTGACCGATGACTCGATGTCAACTTCCCGGTACGCGGAAGACGGGGGCTCAAGGGTCACCGCGACGCTCTGCGACGCCTGGTCGACTGATACGATCTGTGATGCCGATGCCAGCCAGGGCAGGCCGCCGGGGATGTCGCTCGGCTCGCTCTTGGTGGCCTTGAGCTGATACGAGCCGAGCGGTACGCCGGGGATGGTGAACGTGCCGTCTGCGCCGCTGAAGGCCGTCAGCGTTTGGGTCAGCTGGATCGTGGCACCGGGAGCGGGGGCGCCGTTGTAGGTCACCTTGCCGTTCACGGTCGCTGTCCCTGAGTACCGGGCCCACACCGAGACCGGGACATTGGACACCTGGCTGGGCTGGTAGTAGAGGCGCTCGAAGTAGCCGTAAGGGCCGCCGGCCGACGGCAGGTTCCAGAAGAGGATGTCGTTGGGGCTGACTGCGTTGGCGGACCCGGGGTTCTGCCAGGCGGTCGAATCGTTGTCCGACGATGAGTCGTCGTCGGCGAAGGAATTGCAGATCTGGTTGCAGATGTGGGTCGACGTCCCGGTGAGGTCGTCTTCGAACCAGTTGACCTGATCGCGGACCAGGTTGAACAGGCTCTGGTTGAGAAACGCGCCCGCTACCTGCCGCTGGGCCGCCGAATAGAAGAACAGGCCATCGGGCGTGTCCGCTGATATGGCAGCGCCGTTTGCGGTGGCGTACGAGGAGACCTCTGCCTGCGTGACGTTTGCGCTGGGTCCCATCAGGTTCATGCCGTTGCGTTTCATCATCAGCCAGACAAACGATGCGCAGACCGCGGGCGAGGTGCCGGAAGCCCACCCGACGTTGGCGGGCGCGTTGCCGGTCGTGCCCTCGGCGATCGCCGGGTCGGTGAAGCAGTAGAAGCGGTAGTGGAACTGGCCGGCCTGCTGTGCCGCGTCGTCGGCTACCTTCCAGAGCTGCTGCCGCAGCGCCGGAGTCTCCTCCAGCGGGTCGGGCTTGACCACCACCGGCGGTATGAGCTGCAGCGCACCGTCGAGCATGATGCTGTTCGGGAACTGGGAAAACTCGTTGCCGAAACTGTAGGACTTCCCCGACTCTGGATCGTTCATGGTGAAGGGGCTGGTGGCTTCCTCGGCGCTTTCGGTAATGACTCCTGGCCATACGTACTCGACGACGTCGGAGCGGAAGCCGTCGGTGGGTTCGCTCGAGGTGAGCGCGTCGCCCACCGGGTAGGCCATCAGGCGCTCCTGGGACGCCGTGCAGTGGGTGATCTGGAGGTAATCGGCTGTCATCAAGCCGCTGTGGGAGAACGGCTGGGGCGGGGTCAGGGCGACCAGCATGCCGCTGACCAGGGAGTCACCGCCGCCCGGCACCAGCACGGTGTCCCCCTTGCGGGCGTTGACAAACATCCCGGGCAACGTGACCTGCTTGTACTGGACCGGCTGCACCACCTGGCACACCAGGTCGGCGGGAGCGTCACCCAGGTTATCGGGGTCGCACGGCTGGCCCACCTGGGCACTCCCGCCCGAGGTCGCGCTCTCGCCGGACAGCCGGTCGGCCGGGGCCATGATGAAGTGGGCGGTAGCCCGGACCTGCAAACCGGCAAGCGGGGACTCCACCGGGATGGGACCGGTGACCGTGCCGCCTTCGGACGTTGCCGCCCCCGCTGCAGGGGCGGCAACGTCCGAAGGCACCTGCGGCGCGGTATCGGCGCGCGGCTCGGATGCCGGCGGCGAGGCCGGATCCACGGAGCGGGCGGCGACCTTCTCAGGGAACTTCGCAGCGACAGAGGCCGGGTCCACGAAGACGGCGGAGAAGCCGATGGCGTTGCCCGGCAGGTCCGACGAGTCGCAGCTCACCTGGATGTCAACCGAGCCTCTTGCCGGCACTTCGACCGGCTGGGCCAGCGCAATGGGGGATGACACAGTGCTGGGGTCAGTGCCGGCTACCCGGATGTCGACCGAGCCCTTTGCCGGCACTTGGACCGGCTGGGCCACCGCAATGGGGGATGACACAGTGCCGGGGTCAGCGCCGTCGGCCGTGATCGGGATGATCTGGTAGTGCGAGACCTGGAACGCGCTGCTCTCGGCATTGGTGATAGTGGCCGTCCCGGCGAAGCCCGCCGCGGTCTTCTGCAGCCATCCGTTAGCCGACGTGCTCGGGACGAGGAAACCCCGGTTCTTGCTCGCTACATACACGTTCATCGCCGACAGCGTCCTGGTCGAGGTGGACGACGTGCCCGATGGGTCGGTCATCGTGACGGTGATGTGGAACGGCTGGTAAAGGTCCGTCGTGCCGAGGGCAGCTTCGAAGTCATGCGTCACGTAGGGCGTGGTGGTCGTCACCTGCGCCGAGCCATCCCCGAAGTCCCAGACGTAGGTGGTTTGGGGCGCGGTGGGCGGCGGGGCGACCCTGATCGGCAGGTTCTCGATAACGGTCGGGAACGTGGCGACGCTGAGGTCCCTGACCTGGTCGGCGGCCGGATTCGTGGCGGGCGCAGCGACCGGATCGCTGGCAGGCGCAGTGGCCTGCGCGGTCGCGGGCGCAGCGGCCACGGGTGCCGGGGACGGGGTGATGGCCGGCGTGACGTTCACCGGAGGCTCGGCCGGCGCTGCGGGGTGCGGCAGCGGTGGCACGACGGCGCTCGGCGCCAGGGCCGAGAGGAGGATCTCGTAAGGCGACTCGCTTCCCGGCGATGCGGCGATGATGCGAGGCAACGTGGTCGCCTGTGCGGCCGCCCCGGGAAGGGGGTCAGCGGTGACCGGCGCAGCCGTGACAGGCGCAGCCGGGGGCGCTGACACCTGGATCGTGGCCGTCAGCTGCTCAGGTCCGGCGGGCCCGGTGGCAGTGACGAGGAGGGAGTGAGCGCCGCTGTTGGCGAACTGCAGGTACTGGGTGGACCCGGGGACGCCGTTTACGCAGATCAGCGTCGGATCATCGTTGTTGTACGGGGTTCCCTGCGGGTTGAGGACCTCGACCTTGACCGAATCCCCGATGCCGGGATCCGCCGGGCTCCACGTGACGCTTCCAAGAACAGCCATTTCGCGGCACCTCTCCTTCGGTCCAGGCCGGGCGGAGGACCTTAGCGCTGCAATCCATGGTCTCCCGGATTGGATGCCGCCGCAATGATTCGTTCAGGGAAGTATCGTTAAATTCCATGTTAAGTTGCTCCACGTGCCCTTAGCCATGGCATTGCCGGATCAAGGCAGGGCGGCCGTTAGGGCCTGTCTCGATGGACGGCGATCTTGAGACGTTCCCAAAACCTGCCTTCCGGCGGGGCCGATGCCGATGGGGTGAGTGCGCGGTTGACAGGAGCGGTAGAGGCATTACGAGCCTTTTTTACGATGCCACCAAGATGGCTGTACAGGCTGGGTTCTCCCGTTCCGAACGCTGATCCCAAGTTACGTCTCCTACGCCATTCAAAATTCTCTAGAAAATCAACTCCTCAAACGCGCTCTGCTTCGTATCGCAGGGCGTTCTCATACTCCCGAGTGGACATAATCATCTGCATTGCGATTCGGCCTGGCGGTCGGCCCGGTCTACTTCCTGGCCTTCTTGAACCCATCGCGGGGACAACCGGTGCCGACCCTTACCGCCAGGTTGGCCAGCCTCTGCCACCGTAGATGAGCCAGCACCGGAGCTCGACTGACTTACCGTTCATGCCGCATCGCGCGCGACGGGATCTGATGAGATCGCATAAATAACTGGTCGCCGGTCGTCCACAGGATCGATGGGTTCCCGGCGACAGCGACCTCCAGTTGGATCACGACTGGTCAAGTTGCGGCGACCGTGATCTGGCGGCGGGGTTTCGTTGAGAGACGCGCGTCACACTGACGACCGCATGGGTCGAGGGCAATTCATTGGCGGCAGGGCTGCGCCGAACGGAGGTGATCAGCGGCGATTGGGGCATTCCATAAGCTTTCCCGATGTGGAGGATTCAGGTTCGCCGTGGCTTGCCTTTGCATCTCTAATCGTGTATGAGAAGGTCAGGCTGGCCTCGGTTTGCGCGGGCGGTGGCGCCCGGGCCGATTCGGCGGCTATCTCGGCGGCCGGGGCCAGTGAGAGACACGAACTCGGTGAAAGGGGCCTGGGGTGAACGCTGTTTCCTTGTGGGGGACCTTCTCGGTAGCGGATCACTTGCGCAGCTGCCCCTTCGTGGCGGACGTCTTGCTGTATGACATGCTCATCGTGCCTGTGCCGGACGGAGAAGACGAGGCAGCCCGCTGGCGGGCCCTTAACCGGAACCCCGATCTTCAGCGCGAGTTGCTGGAGATCGTCGGCGACCTCGGCGTGCCGGTTCCGTGGTCGGCCGAACGAGCACGGGAGTGGGCACGGCGCGATTCTGAGAGCCGCGAACCTGCACCCGAAGCCGTGGTCCGCGATGACGTTGCTCAGGCGGTTGCTCAAGATGTCCAGAGCATTGCCGCCTCTCGGGCGGCCGCCGTCGCAGCTGGGGTACCTGATCCCGACGATCCGGCCTTCTTGATGACCCGGGAGGTGCTGGCGGATGAATTCCGCAGCCAAAAGGACCGCGCGTTGGTTGCGCGCATCCCGAGAGTCGACGAAGTAGAGGCAGTCGTGGCCTACGGTTCGTATCAGGATTTCAGCAGTCAGCGTGGCGACCTGGTAAGCAGGGCCGCGCCAGGTGGGCAGCCGGTGTTCACGTTCGAGTGGTCGTTCTTCGTGCCGAGCAGCTCGCAGCGATCCGATAAGGACCTGCTGCGCGAAGCCGTCGAACTGGCGCACACCGACGAGATCCTGGCATGGCGCGCTGCCATCCAGCGCTGGCGGCGTGACAGCATCTTGATCGGAAGATCCGACAATGAGGCGCTCGCCAACATGGAGACGCTAATCGCTGACTACCGCAGGGCCGCGACCCGCCGGAAGATCGAAATACGCAGCCGGTGGGGGCTGGCAGTGGCAGCCGCGGCAGCGACGGCGGCGGCCGTATTCGTCCCGCCTCTAGGAATTCCTGCGGCTGCCTTCGGCCTGGGGGCGCTTATTCCGTCCCACAACATCCCGAAGAGACTCGAGGCCGCGGCGATGTTCTACGAAGCACGCAGACGTTTCAACTGACGAATGCCGGAAATCTGGCTCGACAACAGAATGCGTAACTGCGGCAAGCACCGAGATGGACTGCGAACCGTTTTGCGAAGGGCCCAAGCTTCGCGGTGGGGACGACACCGTGACCGCTCGGAATTCCCGCTATTGCGGACAGAATCGCGCCGACTGTGATGGCGGCCGGATGGGCCGCCATCACAGTCCCTAATGAACCTCCGGCCATTGGCGTTCATCCCGTTTGCTGGACGTTGTCCATCGTAAATGTGAAGTTGGCCGGGCCGTTGTGGTAACCAGCGCCCGAATCCTCCATGTTGATGTACCAGCTGCCGGATCCGCCAGCAGAGATCTGGGCAGGCGGACTGAGCGGCTGAGTGAACTGAACGCTCCCGGAGCCATCGTCATACATCACGCCTTGGACATCGACCAGCACGGTCGTGCCGTCTTGGAGCAGGGCTGCCGTGAATGTGTACGTACAGTGAAAGTATCCCCCTCCGTTGTAGTCGAAGGTGTAACTGAACGACGATGTCTGCTGGCCCGGGTTGAGGAATATCGAGCGAGAGAACGGGCCCGCAGTCTGCACGCCGTGTGTGTTGAACGGGTTGTCGTCGCCGTGGTCGCAGCTGATCTGGTAGGTCACGTTGATCTGCCGGAAGTCGACGCCAATTTGGCTGATCACCAGGTCCTGGGTGCCGTTGCCGTCGTTGGCCGCGGTCAGCGTGTAGTTCACGCCTTGGTCATTGGTGAACTCGACGTCGACCGAGCCGATCGGGATCGTCGCAGAGGCCTTCAGCGCATAGGCGCCGAGCGGAACATCGGTGAGCGTGTAGCTACCGTCGTTTCCGGTGTACGCGTACATGCCGCTCACGTTGAGATTGGCCCAGACCAGCGCGCCCCCGACCGGTGCGCCCGTGTCGGCGCGGGTGACCTTGCCCGAGATCGTGCCGTGAGTCGTGACGCGTACCCACTCGCTGGCAGTGTACTGGTCGGTGTGCGACGGCAGATACTGAAGTGGCTCGAGATACCCGAAGTACGGTGGGCTCCAGAGCATGATGTTGTCTGGGCTGACGGCGTTGCCCACACCCGGGTTCTGCCAGTTATTCTGCCCAACCATGTTGGGATCCCCGAATGCGAAGCAGTTCAGCAGCTGATCTGCGATCGGGCCGGCGACGGTGTCATTCACCCCGGGGAGCGTGCCGAAGCCTCCCTCCTTGCTGAGCGCCTGCTGCATGAAAAGCGCGTAAAGCGCGGCGGCGCCGGCCTGACGCTCCTGCTCGGGGTAGTAGATGAGCCCGTCAAGCGTCGGGTTGCTGGCATCCGGTGAGACCGCGACCTCGCCCGTCGCGAGCGCCGCCGCCGTGAAGTCGGACAGCGATTCGTCGGCGTTCGTCGAGACGCAGGGGATCCCCGTCTCCTTCATGCACATCCACACAAACGCCGAACAGACCGCGGGCGACATTCCCTCAGCCCATCCACCGTCGGCGGGTGCGGGGTCGGTGAAGCCAGCGGAGATCTGCGGCTTGGTGTAGTTGTAGAACGAGTAGTAGCAGCCGCCGATCGACAGCTGCTCACCCAGGAGCTTGCCCGCCGGCTGGTTATACGGCGAGGCGTACTGCGCGCCCTTGGAGCGCGCCAGGTCTGCTGCTTGCCGCAGCTTGGGGCGGGCCGTCTGCTCGTTCTCTGGCAGCGGCTTCACGACCATCGGCGGGATCAACTGCTGGGGATTGCCGCGATCGTCGAAGTTAAAGCTCGACTCTGAGTACGTGGCGCCCTCGGGCGCCGTCCACGGGACCGAATTGGTCGCCTCATCGATCGTCTGCGTAATGCTTCCCGGCCACCCGTACTGCAGCATCTGCCCGTTCAGGCTCGTCGGAACACCCACCGCGTCGTTGTTGGTGTTCGCGGCGATCCGCGCGACCGACGCCGTACAGTGCGTGATCTCGTAGAAGTTCGCGGTCATGAGTCCGGAATGGCCGTGCCGCTGCGGTGGGGTGAGCGCGGCGAACATGGCCGCGATGAGGTCGCCGTCGCCAGTCGGCGCAGGCGACAAGATCACGTCCCCAGCTTGCGCATTCTGGAATGCCGCCGGGATCGTCACCGTCTGCGAGGGGCCCGGTGTCAGCTGGCAGACGAGCTGCTGCGCCGCCGCCGATGCAGCGTCGGCGTCGGAGATGTCGTCCGGGTAGCACGGCGCTCCGGGCGCGACTGGCGGCGGATCGGTCGGGTTGATGGTGATCTCGTCCTCTACCACGGCAGGCGCCGCGGCCGGTGTCGGGACCGCCGCGGCCTTGGGCAGCGCGGCCGAGGTGATGCTGGCCAGTCCGGCTTGGATGGCCGAGGTCGCCTGGATGACCGTGTCGGAGGTGTTCGCGTCAGCAGCCAGCGGGACGGCGATCGTGCGGGTCGCCACGTCCACGTTTTCGCCGCCCGCGCTGAGGCCGGCCCGCGCCGCGGTCAGGTTCGTGAGTGCCGCAAGGGCCGGTCCGCGCTGCCACACCACGACCGGGGAGCTGCTCTGCGTCGTCAGCCCGGCGTAGACCGCCGAAATCCGGAACACGACAGAGAAGCGCACCGGGACCCCCGCCGCGGTGCCCGAGTAATACAGGGCGAACGCGTTCGCGGGCGGCCCGCCGAGGCTCAGCGCGCTGAAAGGCACGAACGTCCCGAGGGCCGACGCCGAGCCAGCCGCGATCGTCTGCGGCGTCGACATCGTCACAAACCCCGGCGCCGGCGGATTCATGGTCGTCGCGTCGCTCATCGGGACGATGGCGAGGCTGTCGAGGACGATCGGCGCCTGCTCGAGATTGTGAACGATCAGGGAGGCTGAGAACCCGTTCAGTGGGATCGTCAGGCCCAGGACCGATGCGGTCGCAAGCGGCGCGTAGGTCGGTGCGCCGGTGACCGGCGGCACGATCGTACCCAGCTGCTTACACATCCCGTAGGCCGAATGCAAGACGATCGTCCGCCGGACCGTCACGTTGTCGTGAACAGCCGTGCAGCTCACGTCGAAGAAATGCTCGACCGCATCACCGGTGATCACCGGGAAGTAGTCATGTGTCACAGCCGGGCTCGTCGTCGTCACGGCCGGGCTTCCATCCCCGAAATCCCAGGTATACGACGTTGCAACCGGCGCTCCGGGGATCTCAGGACTTCCCGCGGCCAGGACTCCGGCGGCATTGCCGCCCGCGATCGGAACGATTGGCGTCACGGGCTCACTCACGGGCAGCTCGGCCGCGGCGGCCGCCACGTGCCCGGTGCCGGGCGGCGCGGCCACCGGTGCCGGGGCAGCCGCCGGTGCCGTCATCTTGACGGGTGTTGCTGTCACGGGGACGCCGAACGCGGACCGCGGCGTGCCGAGCGTGAAATTACCGGCATACGGTAGGCCGGGAACCGTGGCCGCCTCGATGATCGGCAGCTGCTTCACTGAGGGCGGGTCCAGCGTGAACGTCATCGGCGTTCCGCTGACGACGACCGAAGCCTGCGCGGTCGCGCGCAGCGTGCCGTTCGACGCGATCGCCACGATGCTGTACGTGCCGGCGGCGGCATACTGCTCCCAGCGCGAGGCGCCTGGAATCCCCTGGATCGTCACGCTAACGGCGGCATCGGAGAGCGGGCCGCCGAGCGCGTTCAAGACTTCAAGCTGGACCGGCTGTCCCGGGAGCACCGTCGCGGGCTGCACGCTCAGCTTGCCGATGACCGTTCCGAGAAGCGTGGCGTCGAGCGAAATCGTTTCCACGGGGTTGCTCGATGCGCCCACCACGAGCGTGCCGGTGAGCACACCCAGCGGTGCAGGAGCGCCTGTGGACACGGCGACGGTAACGGACACGGAAAGGTTCCCGCCTGGCGGCTCCACCGTCAACCCGGGTTGCCCGGCTTCAGGATGCGGACCCGTACCGCCGACGCCGACCGGCGCTACGGGATCCCCCGCAGCAGGAGGGGTATCGGGAGGAGGGGTATGGAGCCACACCATCTGACCCGCACTGGCCGTGAAATACGGCGCGCCAGCCGTGATCGCAACCGGCGGGGTGAATTCGTTACCCTCCCACGGTATCGCCACCTGGACCACCAGGGTCACCGGCGAGTCGTAATAGACCTCTGGAAACGTCAGCGACGTTTGTCTTCCAGGGTTGGGATTCCCTGTGGCCATACCCCACCTCTCCCAAACCGCCGCCCCTTCTGAGCGCGGTGATCGGTATCCGCAGTCCGGAGGTAATCCTCCGTCCCGATAAGCAGCGCCGATTTCCGCGTGGCGACATTCAGTTGCCCCGGAGATGACGCCATCCACTGCGACCTCGCCCCAGTCTGAATGTTGCGTAGTCTGCTGTCGACGGATGTTGTTTCGTTCCTTTTCCTCTGGAACCTGACTCAGCCTGCGTCTCTCGGACCGAACCTCTGGGAGGCACATTGCATTGCCGAATAGCGGACGTTGCTTGTTCGCATGTTTATGCGGTGCCTTGAATTTAAGAGCTATTGCGGTGACCGCCAGTTCAGCCTCATTGCTGCCATCGTCGGCTAGAAAGTTGGTCATCGTGCCCGCCTTCTACTATGGCCCTGTAGCCACAAGCTCATACTCAGTATTAACCGGCGAAAGGAACCAGATATCTCCGTATCCTGCGACCGCGAACGTTATGGGTCCACCACCAGATGGAAATGTGCCTTGCGAGATAATAAGCGGCCCAGCCTGGACAATGTATTCAACTCCGATATTATCGGTAGCCATATGCGTCCTCTTGGAGCCTGGCATCGGGCTTAGCCATTCTCGTGCCTCCTGTCGAAGGATAGGGCCGATCCCAACCCCTCTCACCAGTCATGGCTGGGAAGGCAGCGGCGTTAATCAGGCAATACACCTCGCTGGATCGAAGTTCAAGTTGCTGTGGAGACAGTTCTCGCTTACTTAACATGACACGGTTGTCTCCCTCGCTGTCCTGACCGTGCGATCCGCAGTTACGGAGGGGGCCACTGTCGCGCCGGAATGGTACGTCGTAACGCCGACCTGTTACTTGCGCCGAATGATGTGGCGGCGGATCATGCGTTGCCGGGTGTTTGGCTACCAAGACCCTGGATCGCTTGGCGATAGTCGTTCGAGCCGGTGACGCGAGACCGTCACGCCGCTCACAGGGCCAACGGTGAGCTGATCCGGGTCATAACACCTTCGTGAAGCACAGGGCATCCTCGACGACCGCCGAAAAGGGCGGCCATCTCCTCGCACACAGGTACTATCCTTCGGCCTGGGCTTTCCCTCCTAACGTGGACACATCGCCCTAAAGGAGGATGGCGATGGCAGAAACACGCATGAAGTTCGATCAGGACTTCAGGAAGGCGCGGTGCGGCTGGTCCGGGAGACCGGCAGGCCGATCGCACAGGTCGCCAAGGACCTGGGAATCAACGAGGGCACCCTGGGGAACTGGGCGAACGCCAACCGGCGCAGCCGCGGCGACGGCGCGGAAGTGGGCGAAGATGAGCGGGCGGAGCTGGCCTGACTGCGCAAGGAGAACGCCGAGCTGGCGATGGAGCGCGATGTCCAATGGACCGCACAAGAGTGGATGATCTGCTACGCCCGGCCGCCCTGCGAAGCAGCCCCAGTTGCCGACCGTACGGAATCGGCGATATGCACAGATTGCAACTAGTTGATCACAGATTGTTCGTTACAGTCTGCCATCGTTCTGCCGACGGCCAATCCGCGAAATGAATCACCAATCCAACCGCCGGACCCGGCATCAACGCGCGGCGGCCCAGGCCCGCCCATGGCCGACAAGGCCGGCGGCCGGGCGACCCCACGGTGCGCCCCCGCGCGTGGCACGGCCCTGCGCCTCGCGCGTGGCACGGCCCGGCGTCTCCGCGCGTGGCACGGCGCGTGGCACGGCGCTCCGGATAGTCCCAGCACAGCCAGTGCCGTCAGTGCGATAACCCGTGTCATCAGCGCAGTTAGACACGCTGTGTGCATGCGGCCGTGCTTATGGTAAGGAGAAGGTCTACGGTTCGATTCCGTAACGGGGCTCCAGGTCGGCAGGGTCTTTCGAATTCTTCTCTGGCGGTTGATTTCACGATCAAGTGACTAGCCAAGTGCCGCGGGTCCCG
>Ga0187783_10000738_pt1 | contig 23958 bp, 22 predicted proteins | sample 1015_SJ02_MP02_2_FD_132471 | JGI IMG/M metagenome (GOLD analysis project Ga0187783, IMG submission 132471) | Tropical peat soil microbial communities from peatlands in Department of Meta, Colombia - 1015_SJ02_MP02_20_MG | ecosystem: Environmental > Terrestrial > Soil > Wetlands > Peat | place...
CAGCGCCGAGTCGGGGCGAAACGCGAGCGGATCGAGGAAGTCATCGTCGACGCGCCGGTAGATCACGTCTACGCGCCTGGGGCCCTGGGTGGTGCGCATGAACACGTAGTTGTCGTCGACGAATAGATCCTTGCCCTCGACCAACTCGATCCCCATCTGCTGCGCGAGGAAGGCATGCTCGAAGTAGGCGCTGTTGTAGGCGCCCGGCGTGAGCAGCACGACGGTCGGGTCGGTGACCCCCACCGGGGCGACGCTCTTGAGGTTCTCGTGCAGCACGTCCGGGTAGTGCTCGACCGGCTCGATGGCATCGCGCGCGAACAGCTCGGGAAACAGCCGCATCATCATCTTGCGGTTTTCCAGCATGTACGACACGCCCGAAGGCACGCGCAGGTTGTCCTCGAGCACGCAGAATGTGCCGTCGTGATCGCGCACGATGTCGATACCGCTGATGTGCGCGTAGATGCCGCCCGGCAGGTTCACGCCCTGCATCTCCGGCCGGTACTGTGGGTTGCACAGGATCTGCTCGGGCGGCATGCGCCCGGCGCGCAGAATGCGCTGCTCGTGGTAGATGTCGTCGATGAAGGCATTCAGCGCGCGCACGCGCTGCTTCAGACCCTGCTCGAGCCGCGCCCACTCGGCCGGCGGCAGGATGCGCGGCACGATGTCGAACGGGATCAGTCGCTCGGTGCCCTCGGTCTCACCGTAGACCGCGAAGGTGATGCCTACCCGGTGAAAGAGCGCATCGGCCTCGGCGCGCTTGCGGGCCAGGGTCTCCGGCGCCTGCTCGCGCAGCCAGCCGTAGTACTGCCGGCAATGCGGCCGCGGTGCGCCCTGCGTATCGAGCATCTCGTCGTACGGGCGCGCACGGGTCATGCAGGATATTAGACCAAGCGCGCCGCGCGCCGGCAGCGCCCGGCGCGACGCCTGCACCGATATTGTGCGGCGCGGGCAGGTGCGCGCGCGCTCAGTGCAGGCCGGTGAGCGCGCTGTAGCCGTTCCAGATGATCTCGATGCCGATGCACATGAGGATGAAGGCCGACAGGCGCACCAGCACCTCGAGCCCGGTGTCCCCGAGCAGCCGCCCGAGGTTCTGCGCGAAGCGGTAGGCGATGTAGATGCTCAGTCCGATCGCGATCAACCCGAGCAGCGCGCCGGTGCCGTGCTCGAGCAGCAGCAGCTTCGGTATGCCCGGCTGCTTGCGGCTGCCGATGGTGATGGCGACCGACATCGAGCCGGGACCCACCGTCATCGGCATGGTGAGCGGGTAGAAGCTGCCCACCTTGCGCCCCGAGCCGGGCGCGCCGACGCCGTCGCTGTGGTCGGACCACTGCTCCTGGGTGAGCAGCTTCCAGCCGAGCGCGGTGACGACGAAGCCGCCGGCGATCCGCACCACCGGCAGCTGGATGCCGAAGAACTCGAGCAGGTACGGGCCGAGCACCATCGAGCCGAGCAGCAGCGCGAAGCCGTTGACCGCCACCTTGCGCGCGAGCACCTGCCGCTCGGCGCTCGACAGGTAGGCGGTCAGGCCGAGAAAGAAGGGCGCCCCCTCGATCGGGTTCACGATCGGAAACAGACCGGCGAAGGTCAGCAGGAAGGCGCTCGCGACGCCACTCACGTCGCGGGCGCTTTGAGCAGCTGATCGATGGCTGCTTCCACCTGCTGCGCACGCGCGTCGCCGACGTGCATCTCGCCGGGGACCGCGCCATAGAGCAGGCCGTCGCGGCCGATCAGGTAGAAGGTCGGCCAGTACTGAGCATGCAGGGCGCGCCAGTACGAGGCATCGCCGTCGATCATCACCGGGTAGCGGATGCCGAGGCGCTCGACCGCATCGTGCACCGCCCTGGGGTTTCTCTCTGCGGGCAGCTCGGGCGTATGCACGCCGATGATCACCAGCCCGTCGTGCCCCCGGCTGCGCTCGAGCGACTCGATCCAGCCGCGCGACTTGAGGCAGTTGTCGCACTCGAAGGCCCAGAACTCGACCATCACCACCTTGCCTCTGAGCGCGGCGAGCGTGAGCGGCGCGGAATTGATCCAGTCGTCCGCATGCCGGTGGGTGAATTCCGCCGGCGCGCTCGGCGCCGCGGGCGCGAGCGTTGCGAGGCCGAGCATTGCGAGGGCGAGCGTTGCGAGTGCCAGCAACGACAGCGGGCCGATGCGCCTGATCGCTTGCATATACCGTCTGCCCGCAGGCATCTTCAGATCAGTATGAACGGCAGGATCTGTGTTGTCACCGGGGCGACCCACGGGGTCGGGCTCGCCACCGCGCACGCCCTGGCCGCGCTCGGGGCGAGCGTGGTGCTGCACGGGCGCGATCTCGACCGCGCCCGCGCCGCCGCCGCCGACATCGTGCGCGACAGCGGCAACACCGAGGTGCGCGCCGTGCAGGCGGACTTCGCCGAGCTCGGTCAGGTGCGCCGCCTGGCGCAGCAGCTGTCCGCGCAGCTGCCGCGGCTCGACGTGCTCATCAACAACGCCGGCATGATGAGCGCGGCGCGCGCGCGCAGTGCCGACGGCTACGACCTGACGTTCGCGGTCAATCACCTGGCGCCCTTCCTGCTCACCAACCTGCTGCTCGATAAGCTGAAATCCTCCGCGCCCGCGCGCGTGATCGTGGTGGCCTCGGAGGCGCACCGGCGCGCCCGGCTCGATTTCGCCGATCTCATGAACGCCTCCGTGTCCGGTCTGCTGTCGGCTTATGCGCGCTCGAAGCTCGCCAACGTGCTGTTCGCCCGGGCGCTCGCCGCGCGCCTCGCCGGCAGCGGCGTGACCGTGAACGCGCTGCACCCGGGCTTCGTGTACAGCAACCTGTTTCATTCGAGCCCGGCGGCGTTGCGGGTGGTGCTGGCGACGCTCGCGCGGCCCTTCATGCTGACGCCCGAGCAGGGCGCGCGCACCAGCGTGTATCTGGCGGCGGCGCCGCAGGTGGCGGGTCGCTCCGGCGACTACTACCGCGCCTGTCGCCCCGAGTCGCCGAGCGCGGCGGCGCAGAGCGAGGCGGATGCGGAGCGGTTGTGGCAGGAGAGCGCACGGCTGACGGGACTGGCCGCGTGAGCCGGGCCTGCGCGGCAGGCCGCGCGCGCCGGCGCGGACTGCGCGCCGCGCGAGCGCCTCGAGCGCGACCTGCGCTGCTGGATCGCGCGGCGCGCCAGCGCGCGGCTCAGGGCGGCGCGGCGGAGATCGTCAGCATCGAGCCGTGCGCGAGCTGCGCCAGCGCGCGGCTGACGATACGTTCGCAGGCCTCGCGCGACAGCTCGAGCAGCGCCGGCGTGGCCCGCACCCGCTGGGCGGTCTCGGGCGCGAGCCGGCGGTGCGCGCGATAGAGCCGCGTCCGTACGGTCGTCTCGTGTACCCCGAGAGAGGCCGCGGTCTCGATGCCGCTGATGCCCTCGACCACCCGCAGCACGTACACGGTGCGAAACACGGCCGGCAGCGCCCCGATCGCGCGCTCGAGCTCGCAGCGCTCCTGCGACTCCCCGCCCGGCGCGGGCAGCCCCTGTGCCGCCGCTGCCTCGGCGCGCGGCACCGCCGGTGTGGCGCGTGCCGAGGCGCGCAGCGCGCGCGCCTGGTTGAACGCCAGCCGCGTCAGCCAGGCGGCGAACTTGCCGGTGGGCTCGTAGCGGCTCAGATCGCCGAAGGCCGCCAGGTAGGCTTCCACGACCGCGCTCTCGGCGCGCTCATCGTCCATGAGCACGCTGCGCGCGACGCGGAACAGGCGGCGGCCGTAGCGGCGGATCAACGCCTCGATGGCGCGCTCGTCGCCGGCGCGCGCCCGCTCGATGAGCAGCAGGTCCGGCAGAGCCTCAGGCCCCGTGCTCGCGGCTGCACCGCGCCGCAGGTGCGCGCTGCCGATGTCGGGGCTGCGAGACTGTAGTGTCGGTTCCAGCATTTGCATCACCCTCTGCTGTGTATCCTAGGCACACCATGAGCAGGAGACCGGGCCCGTGGACGGCCTATTGCGCGGCTGCCGCTCTCTTGGCGTTCTCGGGTGCGACTCCGGCGGCTGCGCCCGCCGCTGCACCGCAGGTGCACCCGCAGCGCTGGCCGCAGTTGTCTCCCGCTCTCAAACGCGATCCCCGTCTCGAGGTGCACATCGGGCAGCTGCTCGCGCGCATGACGCCCGAGCAGAAGATCGGCCAGCTCGTCCAGGCCGATATCGGCAGCATCACCCCGGACGACCTGCGCCACTATCCCCTCGGCTCAATCCTGAACGGCGGCAACTCCGCACCCCGCGGCGACAAGCTCGCGGCACCGAGTGAGTGGCTGAGCCTCGCGGATCGGTTCTACGATGCGGCACTGGCCGCGGCCGGCGTGCCGCCGCTTTGGGGCACGGATGCGGTGCACGGGCACAATGCGATCCCCGGGGCGACGCTATTCCCCCACAACATCGGGCTCGGCGCGACCGGCGATCCGCAGCTGATCGAGCGCATCGGCACGGCCACCGCGCGCGAGGTGCGCGTCACCGGTCTCGACTGGACGTTCAGCCCGACCGTGGCGGTAGTGCGCGATGCCCGCTGGGGGCGCACCTACGAGAGCTTTTCCGAGAATCCACAGCTGGTGCGCGCCCTGGCGGCCGCCATGGTACGCGGCCTGCAGGGGGTCCCCGGCACCGCGCAGTTCCTCGATGCCACGCACGTGCTCGCGACGCCCAAGCACTTTCTCGGCGACGGCGGCACGGGCGGCAGGGATCAGGGCGACAACCCCGCCCCCGAGAGCGAGCTGCTCGCGGTCGACGCGGCCGGCTTTTACGGCGCACTCGGCGCCGGCGCCCAGACGGTCATGGCGTCCTACTCGAGCTGGCAGGGCCTCAAGATGCACGGCAACCGCGCACTGCTCACCGAGGTGCTCAAGGGCCGCCTCGGCTTCGACGGCCTGCTGCTCGGGGACTGGAATGGCCACGCGCAGCTGCCCGGGTGCAGCGCCGGCAGCTGCGCGGCGGCCGTCAACGCAGGTCTCGACGTGCTCATGGCGCCCGCGGACTGGCGCGCGCTCTACGAGAGCCTGCTGGCGCAGCTGCGCTCGGGTGTGATCCCGGCGGCGCGCATCGACGACGCCGTGCGGCGCGTGCTGCGCGTCAAGCTGCGCGCCGGCCTCGATCGCGAGGGGCGACCCTCGTCGCGGCCGCTCAGCGGGCACTACGAGCTGCTCGGCGCGGCGGCGCACCGCGCGCTCGCCCGCCAGGCGGTCCGCGAGTCGCTGGTGCTGCTGAAGAACCGCCATCATCTCCTGCCGCTCTCACCGCACGCCCGCGTGCTGGTGGCCGGGGAGGCCGCCGACAGCATCGCCCGCCAGAGCGGGGGCTGGAGCATCGACTGGCAGGGGGGCAGGCCGAACGCGGCCTTTCGCGCTGCCGAGTCGATTTATGCCGGGATCGCGCGCTGCGTCGGCGCCGCGGGCGGCAGCGCGAGCTTCAGTCCGGCCGGGGAGTACCGCGTGCGGCCGGACGTGGCGATCGTGGTGTTCGGCGAGCAGCCGTACGCGGAGTACCGCGGCGACGTGGCGACGCTCGAATACAGCCCCGGCGACAAGCACGATCTGGCACTGCTGCGGCGGCTGCACGCCGCGGGCGTGCCGGTGGTGGCGGTGTTGCTCTCGGGGCGGCCGCTGTGGGTGAACGCCGAGCTCAACGCCGCCGACAGCTTCGTCGCCGCCTGGCTCCCCGGGACCGAAGGCGGTGGCGTGGCGGACGTGCTGTTCCGCTCGAGCGGTGGGAGCGTGCGCTACGACTTCCGCGGCCGGCTGCCGGTTTCCTGGCCGCGCTCGCCGCGTCCGCCGGCGGTCGATGGCCGGCCCGGCGAGCCGCCCTTGTTTCCCATGGGGTACGGGCTGCGCGACGGCGCGGACGGCGAGCTGCCGCCGCTGCCCGAGGATGGCGCGCCGCAGCGCCCGGCGTCCTGACTACTCGCCGGCGCCCGCACCGACCGCCACCCAGGCGAGCTCGGAGTTGGACACCGAGGCGAGGTTGAAGCCGCGCGCCGCTGCCGCCATGCGCGTCAGGGCCTGCCCGAGCGGCATGGGGGCGGCGCTCTCGCCCTTCTTCGGCTTGTGGAAGCGCACCGGGTTGATGCGCGCGACCACGTAGTTACGCAGGTAGGGCGAGCGGAAGCCGCGCGCCTGCAGCGCCGTGATGAGGCTCTTCACGCGCGCGTCGATCTCGGTCAGCCGTGCGGCGTAGTCCTCGCGCTGGGCGAGGCTCTTGGCGAGCGCGCGCTCGCTGAAGCGGTCCACCTTCTTCAGGAATGCGCTGTAGGCGCCGCCGGCGAAGCGGGGCGATCTCTCGTAGACGATGCCGAGCGTCAGCAGCTCCGGCGACTCGAATTCCGCGGCGAAGGCGCTCTCGTGCTCCGCGCCACGGCGCCGGGCGAGGTTGCGCGCCATGCGGATCACCTCGAGACTGCGGTCCCGCAGGTTGTGGGCCTTCTCGGTGTTGAGCGCGAGGATGCGATAGGCGAGCGATTCGTCCGGCGAGATGAGCGTCGTGATCTGCTTCAGGCCGAGCACCTTGGCCGCCGCCAGGCGGTGGCGGCCGTTGGGAGTCCAGAGCTTGCCGTCCTCGCCGCGCACCACGATGAGCGGGTCGAGGAAGGTGGCCGTCTCCTCTATCTTCGCGGCCAGCCGCTTGGCGTGCGTCGGCGACAGATCGCGTTGAAACGGTGTCGGCTGCAGCGCGGCGAGCGGCAGACTCGCCAACAGCAGTGCGCGCCCGCCGAGCGGCTCGTGATAGGCGCCGATCGGTGCGCCGCCGACCGCGCGCACCAGCGTCGCGAGCCCGGCGATCGCCGGATCGTCGAGCGCGACAGCCACCTCGGCCGCGTCCAGCCCGCGGCTCGCCTTGCCGGGTGCGAGCCGGCCGCGCGCGCGCACTGCGCGCCGCGCGCCGCTGCTGCTGTTGCGAGTTGCCATGGGGCCGCAGTCTCTCCTGCGCAGGGGGTGTGCGAGAATGACGGATTGCTCGGGATGTTGCCATGGTTTTCCCCACGCAGTCAGTGCGTGGCGCCGCGCCGTTGCCGGCGCAGCGCCTCGATGCCGCCGGCCGCGCGCACGTCGATCAGCGCGCGGTGCTCGCGCTCGCGCTGCCGCTCATGGCCAACAGCGCCGTGCAGATCGTGCTCAATCTCACCGACATGTGGTTCATGGGCCGCATCTCCACCAAGGCGCTGGCTGCGGTGGGCGCGGTGCAGTGGCTGATCGTCGGCGCGGTGCTGGTGCTCGGTGGCGCCGGCATGGCCGTGCAGACCCTGGTCGCACAGAACTTCGGCGCGCGCCGCTACCGGCGCGCCAGCCAGGCAGTGTGGACTGCGCTGTGGGCCATGCTGTGCGCCGCGCCGCTGTTCGCGCTGGTCGGTGCCGCACGGCACCTGATCCTCGCGCCGTTCGGCTTCGACGCCGGGATCGAGCGGCTCGCCGCCGCCTTCTGGTTCCCGCGCATGGGCGGTGCCAGCGTCGGCGCGGCGGTGTGGGCCATGTTCGGCTTCTTCAACGGCGTCGGCCGCCCGCGCGTCACGCTGTGGATCACGGTGCTCACGACGGTCGCCAACGCGCTGCTCAACCAGCTGTTCATCTTCCACTTCGGCTGGGGCATCGCCGGCTCCGCGTGGGCCACCAACGCCGCGCAGCTGCTCGGCCTGTCGTTCGCGGTGGGGCTGTTCCTGCGGCCCTACTACCGCAGCCGCTACGGCTCGCACCTCACCTGGCACCTGCACGCGCGGCGGCTGCTGCAGCAGCTGCGCCTCGGGGTGCCGATGGGCGTGTCGCCGGCGGCGGACCTGCTCGGCTTCGCCATTTTCCAGATGATGCAGACCCGCCTCGGCACCGCCGGCGGAGCGGCCACGCAGATGGTGGTGATCCTCACCTCGATCGCCTACATGCCGGGCTTCGGCATCGCCTCGGCGGGCACGACGCTGGTGGGGCAGTCGATCGGCGCGGGCGCCCGGAGCTGGGCGCAGCGGGTCGGCAATCGCGTCATCCTGCTCGCGGCGCTCTACATGGGCGGCATCGGCGTGCTGATCGCACTCGGCGGCCGCTGGGTGCTGCCGTTCTTCGCCGGCGCGCACGATGCGGATTCCGCCACCGCGGTGGCGCTCGGCATGCACCTGCTGTGGCTCGCGGCGGCCTACCAGTTCTTCGACGGGCTCAATCTCGGCAGCAGCCTGTGCCTGCGCGGTGCGGGCGACGTGCGGGTGCCCGCGGCGCTGGTGCTGGTGGTGTCGCTGCTGCTGTTCGTGCCGCTGGCGCACGCCCTGACCTTCGCGCCCGGTGACGGCTGGGTAAACTTTCTGCCGCAGTACGGCTACGGCGCCGTGGGTGGCTGGGTGGCGGTGCTCATCTATGTCATGGTACTGGGCAGCACGCTGTTTCTGCGCTGGCGCTCGCGCGCCTGGCAGGCCATCCGCATCTGAACGAGGTCACCGGCCGCCGATGTTCGTGTCGCTGAAGTCGCTCCTGCAGGCGCTGCTGCTGCCCCCGGGCGGCCCGCTGCTGCTGGCGGTGCTCGGCGCCTGCCTGATCGGTCTGCGCAAGGGGGCGGCGCGCCGCGCCGGCTGGACGCTGCTGATCGCCGCCCTCGGCGCGCTGTGGCTGCTCGCCACTCCGGCGCTCGCCAACGCGCTCAGCGAATGGGCGCAGCGCTCGCCGGCGCTCGATCTCAGCCGGCCCGTCGAGGCGCAGGCCATCGTCATACTCGGCGGCGACCTGGCGCGTCCCGACGCGCCGGAGTACGCCGGCACGCCGGCGGCCTACGGCACGCTGCTCGAGCGCATCACCTACGGCGCCTACCTCGCGCGCCGCACCGGACTGCCGGTGTTGGTGTCCGGGCGGCCGCTCGAGGTGCAGGCCATGCGCGCCTCGCTCAGCCGGGCCTTCGGCGTCGAGGTGCGCTGGGTCGAGGACGGTGCACGCGATACCTTCGAGAATGCCGAGCTGTCCGCGCGCATGCTGCGCGCGGCCGGGGTGGGCCGCGTCGTGCTGGTGACGAGCGCGGTGCACGAATGGCGTGCCGCGCACGAGTTTGCCAGCGCCGGTCTTGCGGTGGTGCCGGCGCCGGAGGGCGTGTGGCGCTGGCACGGACGCGGTCCACGCCGTTATCTGCCGAACAGCGCGGCGCTCGAGGCCTCGAGCGCCGCGCTCCACGAGCTGCTCGGGGATCTCGGCCGGCGGATGCTCGCCGCGCTCGGTCTGCGACGCCAGCAGACCTGAGGCGGCACGGCGCGGCCGGCGTGGATGCGCAGGACCTGACCGTGGTGTTTCGCTCGGCGCAGCGGCGCGCCTGCGAGGAGCGGCTGCTGGTGCTGACGGCGGTCGGAGTCGAGGGCCTGATCGTGCGCGGCGCGGGCGAGTTCCTGCTGCAGGTCGCCCCCGGCGACGCCGGCCCTGCCGCGCGCCACCTGCTGCAGTACGAGGCCGAGAACCGCGCGCCGCCGCCCGCAGCGCCGCCGCCGCGCGTGCATGCCCACGCCTGGGTGGGATGCTTGTGCTACGCGCTGGTGCTGCTCGCGGTGCCGTGGGCGATGTCCAACGGCCTGGTGCGGCTCGATGCCTTCGATGTCGGCGCGCTCGATGCCGCGCGCGTGCAGGCGGGGCAGTGGTGGCGGGCCTGGACCGCGCTCACGCTGCACCTCGACGGGCCGCATCTCGCCGCCAACCTTGCCGCGGGCGTGTGGTTCGGATACCTGGCCGCGCGGCAGATGGGCAGCGGCACCGCCTGGCTGCTCACGGTGACCGGCGCGGCGCTCGCGAACCTGCTCGAGGGGCTGCTGGCCGCCCCGGAGCACGTGGCGGTGGGGGCATCGACCGCGGTCTTCAGCGCGCTCGGGGCGATGTCGGCTTACTCGTGGCGCGAGCGCTTTGCGCTGCCGCAGCGCTGGGCCCGCCGCTGGGGGCCGCTCATCGCCGGGGTGATCCTCCTGGGGTGGACCGGATCGGCGGGCGAGGAGACCGACCTCGTGGCCCACCTCGGCGGGTTCGCGGTTGGCGCGCTGCTCGGCGCCGGCGCGGCTCTGCCGCGCGTGCAACGGCTGCTCGAGCACGTGCCGCAGCTCGCGAGCGGCGCGGCGGCGCTCGCCTCGCTCGCGCTTGCCTGGGCCTGCGCGCTCGGCAGCTGAGCGCGCCGCTCAGGGGCCCTCGACCTGATAGCCGCGTGCGCGCAGCGCCGCGAGCGCGCCGTGCTCGCCGAGCAGGCGATCCATCGACTGCAGCGCGAGCGTGCCGCGGTTGCGCGTCAGGCTGTCCTGCACCGCGATCAGCCAGTCGTCCTGCGCGCGCGCGATGAGCGCGCGTACGCGCTCGGAGGTCGACACGGCCGCCACACAGGCGGTGCGGTCCTCGGCGTACGGCAGGCGGCGCAGCGCATCCACGTCGCCGAGCGCCCAGGCACGGGCGCGCGCCTGCATGAGCGACACGTCCGTCTCCAGCAGCGTGACCACGGAATTCAGGCACGCGACCTCGCCCGCGAGCGGCGTGGCGCTCACGTCCTTCAGCACCCCCACCGGATCCTCGATCTTCAGTTTGTCCTGGTGCACGCGCACGCCCTGCGCGCGCGCGAGCTTCAGCACCTCCTGCTGCACCTCGTTCTGCACTGCGAGGCCCGAGGCGTCCAGGCCGCGCGCCAGCAACTGGCGCGCCGCGAGCATGGGGCGCATCTGCTCGAGCTTGTCATCGTGCGGGTCGAAGCGCGCCTTGAGCGCGGCGACGCGCGCATACAGCTCCGGCGGCAGCGCCGCTCGCAGCGGCAGCTTGTCGGGCGGCTTCTGCAGGCGCCGCCACTCGATGTAGACGCGCAGCGCCGTGATCGGGTTGGCGCCGATGCCATAGGTGGGCCACGCGGGCACCACCTCCTGGGTCTGCTTGAGCACCTCCTGTACCGCATCCGGCTGCCACACCATCTTCTTCGGCAGCGGCGAGATCGTGCCGAGGATCCACAGCGTGTGATCGCCCTTGCGCACGATCCACATGCGCGGGCCCTCGTGCCGCCCCTCGACCACGACCTCCTCGATCGGCGCGGCAGCCTCGCCGCCGGTCTGGGCGGCCGCGGCCGGCGACGCGGCGCCGGGCGCACGGGCAGCGAGCGTCGCCAGCAGCGCGGCGAGGCTGAGCGCCCGCACGGCCGAATGCAATGGCGCCCGCGACACCGCTGCGCTCAGTCGCTGCTCGGCAGCGGGCGCGGGGCGGTCTCCGTGGTCGGCCGGTACACGCGCGTCATCGTGACCGCCGGCAGCTCCTCGGCGCCGATGTGCAGCTTCATGAGCAGCTGCTTGCCGTCGGCCGACAGGCTGTACTCCTCGGTCACGTCCGGGCCGGACTGCGCGCGGACGTGTATGACGTACGCGCGGCCTTTCCAGCCGGAGGTCTGATCGCCGACGCCGCCTTCGGCCGAGACGACGCTGTGCGCGCCGGGCGTGAAGCTGCGCAGGGAGGTGCCGTAGTCGAGCACGAACTGCTCCGGCCCCTGGCGCACGGTGAGAAACTCGCCGCGGTCGATGCTCTGCATGATGACGTGCGCCATGGGCGAGCGCCTGAGCGGGTCCGCCCGGTGCGCGCCCGCGCCGGCAGGCGCCGGGTCCTCCACCGTGCTCTGGTCCGGCAGCGGCGGCACGTCCGAGCCGTCGCGCGTGCGCGGCGGGGGAGCCGACTGCTGTTGCTGCTGCTGGCGCGCGATGATCTTGTAGGCCTGGGCGCGCATCTGCTCGAGGATCTTCTGTGGGTCGTCGCCCGCGTCGTGGTCGACCTTCCAGGCGCCCGCCAGACTGACGCCGGCCGGCGGCTCGGTCGCCATCTGGCTGGCGCACGCGCACAGCGCCGCCGCGGCGCCCAGCAGCACGCCGGTGGCGCGAACGATCGGCATATTGGCGTATCCTCGCTGCCGGTACTCGTGAGCGCAGCATCGCAGTTCGCCATACTCCCGCGCAATGACGAAACGACGCACCCGCGGCGACCCGCTCGCGCGCCTCCGGCGACGCATCACCCGCACCGACAGCGCGAGCATCGACGAGCTCTACGGCCTCGAGCCGGTGTGGGAGCCCGCGGCGGGCCGGCGCCTGAGCCCCGAGGAGTTTGTGCCGGTGCGTTGCCCCTACTGCGGCGAGCGGCTGGAGACGCGCGTCGACCTGACGGCCGACGAGCCCTCGTACGTGGAAGACTGCGAGGTGTGTTGCCGTCCGATAGAGTTTCACCTCGAGCGCGAAGCCGGCGGGGCGTTGCGCGCACTTCAGGTCCGGCGGCTCGACTGAGCCGAGCGCGGACCGCGGCACGTCAGCAGGGGATACCGCATGCACGGGCGCTCGGCACTGGTTGCGCTGACCTTTCTGATCACCGCCTGCAGCGGGCCGGCCACGCCACCGGCGACGCCCGCCAAGCCCGCCGCGCGCGACGGCTGGCCCGATTTCGCGGCGGCATTCATCGAGAGCTACTTCAGGCGCAACCCGTTCTTTGCGGTGCAGGCCGGGCGCCACGAGTTCGACGGCCAGATGCCGGACCTGAGCGCCGCCGGCATTGCCGGCGAGGTCGCGTGGCTCAGGAGCGAGCGGGCGGCCGCCGCGGCGTTCGATCCGCTCGCTCTCAACGAGGCCGAGCGCTTCGAGCGCGAGTATCTCCTCACGGTGATCGACGGCGATGTCTTCTGGCTCGACCGGGCGCGCTTTCCGTTCACCAATCCGGCCTGGTACATCGACGGGCTGGACCCCGATGTGTACCTCAACCGCGACTACGCGCCGCTCGCCAAACGCCTGACGGGCTACCTCGGCTACCTGCGCTCGATCCCGCAGATCGCCAGCGACATCCGTGCCAACCTGCACGACCCGCTGCCGCCGACCTTCGTGCAGCGGGGCATCGACGGCTTCGGCGGCTTTGCCGATTTCTACCGCAACGACGCACTCCAGGTGTTCGCGGCCGTGCAGGACGCGGCCGCGCAGCGCGAGCTGGCCGCGGCCAGCGCGCAGGCGGCCGCCGCGATGCAGGGGCTCAAGACCTGGCTGCAGGCGGGCGCGGCGCGCCCGGGCGGTAATTTCGCCCTGGGCGAGGCGCTGTTCCTCGAGATGCTCAAGACCACCGAGCGCGTCGAGGTGCCGCTCGATGAGCTGCTCGCCGTCGGCCGCGCCGACCTCGAGCGCAACACGCGCGCGCTGCGCGAGGCGTGCGCGCAGTTCCTGCCGGGCGGCACGCTGCAGGCGTGCGCCGCCCGGATGCGCGCCGACAAGCCCGCAGCGGGCTCGGTGGCCGGCGCACGCGCGCAGCTCGAGGCGCTGCGCGCGTTCATCGTCGCGCAGAACATCGTCAGCGTTCCGAGCGACGAGCGTCCGCAGGTGGCGGAAGCGCCGCCCTACAACCGCGCCAACGGTGCCTACATCAACATTCCCGGCCCGTACGAGCGGGGGGTGGCCTACACCTACAACATCGCGCCGCCCGATCCGTCCTGGACTGCGGCGGAGCGCGCCGACTACATCCCCGGCAAGGCGGCGCTGCTGTACACCAGCGTGCACGAGGTGTGGCCGGGTCACTTCCTGCAGTTCCTGCACTCGAACCGCAACCCCTCGAAGATCGCGGCGCTGTGGGTCGGCTACGCGTACGCCGAGGGCTGGGCGCACTACAGCGAGGAGCTGATGTGGGAGGAAGGCCTCGGCGCGGGCAATGCCGAAGAGCACGTGGGACAGCTCACCGACGCGCTGCTGCGCGACGTGCGCTTCCTGTCCGCGATCGGGCTGCATACCCGCGGCATGACGGTGGCGCAATCCGACCGCATGTTCCGCGACAGCGCCTGCAGCGATCCGGGCGATGCGCGCCAGCAGGCCGCGCGCGGTACCTACGATCCGGAGTATGTGAAATACACCCTCGGCAAGCTGATGATCCGCAAGCTGCGCGCCGACTGGGTGGCGCAACAGTCCGCCGGCCGCGCCGGCGAGGATCCGCGCCGCTACTGGCACGACTTTCACGACCGCTTCCTGTCCTACGGCGGTCCGCCCATCCCGATGGTGCGCGCAGCCATGCTCGGCCAGCCGGGCACGCTCTTCTGAGCGGCGCGCGCCGGTGGCCTCAGCCGGCGGGGCGCACTGCCGCTTCGAGGAAGGTGAGCCGCGGCGCATCGGCGTCCAGCCGCACGCGCACACCGAGCGGCACGGGCTCGTTGACCTCGCCGTGGCCGATCGGGAAGCCCGCCGCACACGGCAGGCCGGTGTCCGCGGCGAGCTCGCGCAACACGTCCGCGCTCGTGTAGGGGGCGCCGGGCTCCTCGCAGGAGGTAAATGTGCCGAGTGCGATGCCGCGCACGCGCGCGAACGCGCCGGCGAGCTGCAGGTGCGTCCACATCCGGTCCAGCCGGTAGGGACGCTCGCCCTGGTCCTCGAGCAGCAGGATGGCGCCATCGAGCGGCGGCATCCAGGGCGTGCCGAGCATGCGCGTGAGCACCGACAGGTTGCCGCCGATCAGCACACCCTCGGCGCTGCCGCCGACGTAGCTCGCCGTGCCGCTGAGCGCAGCCGCGGGGCGCGGGGACTCGAGCAGCTCGAACAGCCGCGCCGCGGTCGCATCCGCGAGCCGCGCGAGCTGCGTCAGCACCGGGCCGTGCACGCTCGTGCGCCCGTGCCGCAGCAGCCACAGGTGCAGTGCGGTGATGTCGGAGAAGCCGACCAGCGGCTTCGGTGCACCCGGTGGCGCATGCCCGGCGAGCCGCGTCAGCAGCCGCGTGGCGCCGTAGCCGCCGCGCGCGCAGAACACCGCGCGGATGCCCGGGTCAGCGAGCGCGGCGTTGAGCTCCGCGAGACGGCGCGCGTCGCTGCCGGCGAGGTAGCGCTGCCGCTCGAACACCCCGCTGCCGAACTCGCAGCGGTAGCGGGCGCTGATGCGCGCGAGCCCGGCCTCGAAGGTCTCGCGCTCGAAGCCGCTGGCGGGCGCGATCACCGCCACGCGATCGCCGGGACGCAGGGCGGGCACCGGCTGAAAGGTGGCGGTCAACGGCGGTTTGCTCCGGGCACGCGAGCTCGTGCGATCATGCGCGGCGTGACTCTAGGCATCCGGCGACGGGCCCGTCAATGATCGGTTTCCTGCTGTGGCTGCTGCTGCTCGTGCTGTGCTGGCCGCTGGCGTTGCTCGCGCTGGTGCTGTACCCGCTCGTGTGGCTCCTGCTGCTGCCGTTCCGGCTGATCGGAGTCACGGTGACGGGCGTGCTGGCGTTGCTGCGGGCGCTGATTCTGCTGCCGGCACGCGTGCTCGGCGGGCATCGCTGAGCGCGACCCGCCGGCTCAGTCCGACAGCGCCTTCAGGTCGCGGCGCAGCTCGGCGCGCCCGCGATCGAGTCGCGCCAGGCGCTGCGCGGCCGTGCGCAGCGCGTTCAGGTTCTGCACCGGCGCGGCGTGCAGGCGGCGGTAGGCATTGCGCGCGGTCATCCACAGGCGGTTGATGCGGGCATAACGCGCCGCGAATTCGCGGCGCAGCGTGATGAGGTCGAGCCGGCGTCGATGCATCGGCGCCATCACGCGCGCAAGCGCGCGCAGGCAACAGTGCAGCCGTCACAGTTCGCGCGCCGCACCGGCCGCGCGGCGCTGCGCCCGGCGCCGCACCGGCGCCATTTGCCTGCTGCGGACGACGAGGGTAGCGTGCCGCCAGTCGCCGCGCCCGAGTAACCAACATGGCCGAAGCCCGGCCCGACCCCGATCAGCTCCTCGAGAGCATGCAGGCCGATGAGGCGCGCGGACGGCGCGGACGGCTGCGGATCTTCTTCGGCGCTTCGGCCGGGGTCGGCAAGACCTACGCGATGCTCGAAGCCGCCCGCAGCGCGCGTGCCGGCGGCACCGACGTCGTGGTCGGCTACGTCGAGCCACACGGTCGGCTCGAGACCGAGCGGCTGCTCGAAGGGCTGCCGCGGCTGCCGCCGCTGCCGGTGAGCCATCGCGGCACCGTGCGGCTCGAGCTCGACCTCGATGCCGCGCTCGCCCGCCACCCGCAGATCCTGCTGGTGGACGAGCTGGCCCACTCCAACATCACCGCGGGCGAGCCGCCGCCGCGGCATCCGAAGCGCTGGCAGGACGTCGCCGAGCTGCTCGCGGCCGGTATCAGCGTGTGGACCACGGTCAACGTGCAGCATCTGGAGAGTCTCAACGACCTGATCTTCCAGACGACCGGCGTACGGCAGCGCGAGACCCTGCCCGACCACGTGTTCGACGAGGCCGACGACATCGAGCTGATCGACCTGCCGCCCGATGACCTGATCGCGCGTCTCAAGGCCGGCAAGGTGTACGTGGCCGACCAGGCCGGCACGGCGATCGAGCGGTTTTTCCGCAAGCAGAACCTCATGGCGCTGCGCGAGATCGCGCTGCGGCGGGTAGCCGATCGCGTCGAGGCGGCCGCGCGCGCGCTGCCCGCCGATCGCATCCAGACGCGCCTCGCCGGCGATCGCCTGCTGGTGGCGGTGGGGCCGGACACGCAGGCGGAGGACCTGGTGCGCGCCGGCAAGCGCATGGCGGACGCGCTCGATGCACAGTGGACCGTGGTGTACGTGGAGACGCCGGCGCTGCTGCGGCTGTCCGAGGGCGAGCGCAACCGGCGCATCGCGGTGCTGCGCCTGGCCGAGTCGCTCGGCGCCGAGAGCGTGACGCTCGATGGTCCCTCGGCCGCCGCGACGCTCGCCGAGTATGCGCACGTGCGCCACGCCACGCGCGTCATCGTCGGCGCGCCCAAGCGACGCGGCTGGCGTGCCTGGCTGCGGCCCTCGACCGCGAGCGAGCTGGTGCGCCGCGCGCGCGGTTTCGACGTCATCATGATCGCACCCGCGCCGCGCGCGCCGCCGCCCGCCGCGGCCGTGCACAGCGCGCCCGGCGCGGCCGCGCCGCTGCACTGGGACCGCTATGCGGCGGCCGGGGCGATCACCGCGCTGTGCACGCTGCTGGCGTTCGCCATGTACGCGCACTTCGATCTGTCCAACCTGGTGATGATCTACCTGCTGGGCGTGACGGTTGCGGGGCTGCGCCTCGGGCGCGGCCCGTCGGCGCTCACGGCGGTGCTCAACGTGGCGGCCTTCGATTTTTTCTTCGTCCCGCCGCGTTACTCGTTCGCGGTCTCGGACGTGCAGTACCTGGTGACCTTCGGCGCGATGCTGACCATCGCACTGGTGATCGCCACCCTGACGGCGAGCGTGCGCCAGCAGACCCGGGTGGCCGGGGCGCGCGAGCGGCGCACGTCGCTGCTGTACGCCATGAGCCGCGAGCTGGCCGCCACGCGCGGCATCGCCAACATGGCGCGGGTGGCCGTGCGGCACGTGGCGGAAGTGTTCGAGTGCCAGGCCGTGGTGCTGCTGCCGGCATCCGGCGGCAAGCTGCACTACCCGGCCGACACCCCGCTCGAGAGCTCCTTCCGGCGCGCCGATCTCGCCGTGGCCCAATGGGTCGCGGACCACGGCCGCCGCGCCGGGCTCGGCTCCGATACGCTGCCCGCCGCGCCCGGGCTGTACGTGCCGCTCGGCGAGGAGGGCCGCACCGTCGGCGTGCTCGGCGTGCTGCCGAGCAACCCGCGGCGCGTGCTGCTGCCCGAGCAGAGCCACCTGCTCGGCACCTTTGCCGGGCAGATCGCGCTGGCGCTCGAGCGCGCACGCCTGGCGGAGATCGCCGAGGCCTCGAGCCTCGCCGCCGAGCGCGAGACGCTGCGCAACACGCTGCTCGCGTCCATCTCGCACGACCTGCGCACGCCGCTCGCCGTGATCGCCGGCGCGGGCAGCACGCTCGCCCAGCACGGCGGCGGCCTCGACGAGGCGACGCGCGTACAGCTGGCGCGCTCGGTGGAGAGCAAGGCCCGCGAGATGTCGGAGCTGGTGTCCAACGTGCTCGACCTGGTGCGCTTCGAATCCGGCCAGGCGGTGTTGCGGCGCGACTGGCAGACGCTCGATGACCTGATAGGCAGCGCGCTCGCCGCTTACACCGACCGGCTCGCCGCCCATCCGGTCGAGGTGCGCCTCGGCGCCGATCTGCCGCCGGTGTGGGTCGACGCCACGCTCATCGTGCAGGTGTTCGCCAATCTGCTCGACAACGTCGCCAAGTACACCCCCGCCGGCACGCGCGTGCTGATCGCGGCAACTGCCGACCCCGGCGGGGACTTCGTGCGCGTCGCGCTCGACGACCAGGGCCCGGGACTGCCGGCCGGCGATCCGGCGCGCCTGTTCGACAAGTTTCAGCGCGGCAGCGGCGAGGGCAGCATCGCCGGCGTCGGCCTCGGGCTCGCCATCTGCCAGGCGATCGTGCACGCGCACGGCGGCAGCATCGAGGCGCAGCGCCGCGAGGGCGGCGGGGCGCGCTTCGTGTTCACGCTGCCCACCACGGAAGGCGAGACGTGACGCAGGCGATGCATCAGCTGCTCATCATCGAGGATGAGCCGGCGATCCGCGGCGTGCTGCGCGTGCTGCTCGAGGCGCAGGGTTACCGCTGCGTCGAAGCCGACACAGCGCTGCGCGCCGAGATCGAGGCGCGCAGCCACAAGCCCGATCTGCTGCTCATCGACCTGGGGCTGCCCGACGGCGACGGCCTGAAGGTGATCCGGCGCGTGCGCGCCTGGTCACAGGTGCCGATCGTGGTGCTGTCGGCGCGCACCATGGAGGAGCAGAAGGTTGCGGCGCTCGATGCGGGCGCCGACGACTACGTCACCAAGCCCTTCAGCGCCCCGGAGCTGCTGGCGCGGCTGCGTGCGGCGCTGCGCCGCGACGTGCGCGGCGCGGCCCCGGCGGCGCTGCTGCGCTTCGGCACGCTGCACGTCGACCTGGCGCGCCGCGCGACCCACGGCGCGGCCGGTGAGGTGCACCTGACGCCGCTCGAGTACCGCGTGCTCGCCTGCCTGGCGCGCCACCTGGGGGCGATCGTCATGCAGCGGCAGCTGATCCGCGAGGTGTGGGGGCCGGAGCGGCAGGACGATTCGCGCAGCCTCAGGGTGTGCATGCGCAACCTGCGCGCCAAGCTCGAGCCCGATCCGCGCCAGCCGCGCTACCTGATCACCGAGACCGGGCTCGGCTACCGGCTGCGCGCCGACGAGGACGGTGCGCCGGCGGCGGCCGGCTAGCGCGCTGCGCGCCGCGCGCGGCGCCCTCAGCTGAGCGACACCACCAGCTTCGCCGAGTGGCTGCGCCAGTTGATCGGGATGATGAAGGAGCGCTGCCCGGGCTTGTGCGGCACGTCCGGCTTCTCGCCGGTCAGCACGCTCGGCACCGAGATCACGAAGTCGCGCCCGAAGTCGCGGCGCGCGTTGCCGGAGATGGTGTTGGCCACCTCGCCGACCAGGTCGCGCATCGTCTCGTGGCTGAAGTCGTTTTCCTGCATCTTCATCAGCAGCACGGTCAGCATCGCCTTGGGCGCGGTGAAGTACACCACGCCCTCGCGCTTGCCGGAGATGTTGATGACCCCGGTGTATTCGTGCACCGCGGGCGAGCCTTCCATGAGGTAGGGCGAGCCGATCGTGGCCGGCTGCTGCGCGGCGACCTCGAAGAAGTTCGTCGTCCCCTCGACGAATGTTTTCAGCTCCTGTTCGTACAGCATGGGGTCGGTTCCTGCAGGCGCCTAGCGCATGAGCTCCGCGATCGCTTCGTTCAACTGACGGTCGGTGAACGGCTTGTTGAGGAAGCCGTTGGCACCCTTCTCCATGGCCTCGACCGCGGTCGCCTTGTCCGCCAGCGCGGAGATCACCAGGATGCGCACCGCCGGTTTCAGGGCCACCAGCTTGCCGATGCACTCGATGCCGTCCATGCGCGGCATGGTGAGATCCATGGTGACGACGTCCGGGTCGGTCTTCTTGAACAGCTCGAGTGCCTCGAGGCCGTTGCCGGCCGTGCCCACCAGCTGCAGCTCCTCGAACTGCTGCGAGCGCTCGATACGCCGGCGCATGATGTTGGAATCGTCGACGATCATCAGCTTCAGCGACCGCTTGCCATTCATCGTCGTTGCCTTGCCGATCATGTGAGGTGCGCGCGCCTCAGGCCACCGCGCTGCTGAGCGACTCGCCCGCGGGCAGCACGATCTTGAAGCGCGTGAACTTGCCGGGGTGGGTGCTCACCCCGATCTTGCCGCCGAGCGCGTATACGCTGCGCGCCACGACGTCCATGCCGACGCCGCGGCCGGCGTCCAGGGAAATCTCCTCCTGCGTGGAGAAGCCGGGACGGAAGATCAGCGCCATGGCGGTGCGCGTGTCCATGGTGGCCGCCTCCTCCTCGGTGATCAGCCGGCGCCGCACCGCCGCCGCCTTCAGCGTGTCGGGCGTCATGCCGGCGCCGTCGTCCTCGAACATCAGCTCGTAGCCTTCCGCGGAGCGGCGGAACTCGATGTGCACCGCGCCCGGGTCGCTCTTGGCCTGCGCGCGCCGCACCTCGGGGGGCTCGATGCCGTGCACCGCGGCGTTGCGCAGCATCTGGATGAGGCAGTCCTTCACCGTGGCCGTGTACTGCGCCGGCACTTCGGCCAGCCCGACGACGGTCAGCTTGAAGCGCTTGGCGTGATCCTGCGCGAGGCGCTCCGCCATGGAATGCAGCGTCGGCGACAGGTCCTCGGCGCGCCGCCCGTGCCGCTCGGCCGCGGCGGCCGCGGCGCGGGCACCGCGGGAGCCCGTAGAGCTGCCCGCGCCCGTCGAGCTGCCGGCCGGGGCGCTGGCGGGCGCGCCCGGCGGGCTCGGCGGGGCGCTGAGCGCGACGCTCGTCGTGGCGGCCAGGGAGCTCGCCGCGGCGCTCGTGCCGCTGCCGCCAGCCGTGCGGCCGGCGGCATGCGCCGCGACGCTCGCGGCCGCGGAGGCGGCCGCCGCCCCCGGCGCGGTGTCCTTCAGCGCGGTGAGACGCGCGGCCATCTCACGCACGCCGCGCAGATGGGCGAGCAGCTCATCGAGCTTCAGCACCATCGGCAGGAAGTCGTTGCCGGACAGCTCGGGCTTCTTCTTGCATTCGCTCACCATGTCCTCGAGCGCGTGCACGCGGTGGGCGACGCTCTTCAGGTTGAGCGCCGACGCCTCACCCTTGATGGTGTGCAGCTCGCGGAACAGGCCGGAGAGCTTCTTGCGGAACTCCGCGTCGGTGCGTGCCGGCTCCTTGAGGATCGTATTCACCAGCTTCAGGCCGGTCTCGGCGGTGTCGAGGAACGACACCAGCTGCAACGGGTCGACGTGCATCATGCCGACCATCATGTCGAGCTGCGCGTTGGCGTTCTCCTGCGAATCCTGCAGCTCGCGCGCCAGCAGCACGCTCGAGGTGATGTCGCCCACCGAGCACAGCACGTGCTTGATGCCCTTCTCGCCCATGACGCGATGGAAGTCGAACTGCAGGTAGCGGGTCTCCTTGCCGCCGTGCCCGTTGTCCATGGTGATCTCGAGCTGCCCCAGCGGGTTGATGCTCTTCATGAGGTTCTCGTGCGCGCGATCGCCCCACAGGAGCCTGATGTACTTGGTGGCGGTCGCCAGCGTCGCCGCCGGCACCAGGTCCTTGAGCAGCTCCTCGAACGACAGGCCGGCGAAGTCGCTGCGGCTGAACATGCGCGTGAGCGCATCCGACCACACCGAGCCGATGCGGTAGTTGGCGTCGAGCAGGAAGAAACCCTCGCGCACCGTGCGCAGGATGTCGCGGGTCTGCTCCTGCGCGTCGCGCGCGGCGCGCTCGTGGCGCGAGCGCGTCAGCTGGAAATAGGCCGCGGCCGCGGCCAGCACCAGCGCCGCGAGCACGCCGGCGAGCAGCAGCGTGCGCAGCCGCGCCGCGGCGTCCGAGGCAGTGCGCTGCAGGCTGCCGGCGAGCGCGGCGAGCTGGGTCTGCAGCGCTCCGGCGTTGTCGGCGGCGAACAGCTGCGCGTGCTTCACCTCGGCGTAGTGCTGCCGGCCGTCGCGCGACAGCGAGCTGCCGGCGGTATCGGAGTCGACGTACGGCTGGCCGGCGAAGGTCACGACCGGATCGAGCACCGGCGCGTACTGATGCCACAGCAGCAGCGCACGGCCGAGCTGGGGCGATTCGATGTCGCCCGAGGCGTTCAGCTGCCGCAGGTCGCGGTCGAGATGCTTGACGGTGGCCTGCAGGTCGGCGAGCGCCTGGCCCGAGTAGGCGCGCACCTCGAGGCGATCCCGCAGGGTGTTCAGCTGGCGCGAGATCTCCTCCGGGTAGTTCTGCAGGCTGCTCGCGCTCTGCAGCGCGCTGATGTCGGCGCGCATGTGCGTCGCCAGGCGGAAGCCCATGATGAGCACGGCGCCCATCACCAGCATCAGCGCGGTGCCGATACCGGCGGTGACCAGTTGGCGGCGGCGCTCGATCCCTGCAAATGCCATGGGCTCTCCGGTTCTACTTGGGCAGCTCGAAACGCAGGCGCGCTTTGACCGGCACCTCGACGGCGGCGCCGTTCACCAGCAGCGGCGCATAACGCCAGTGCTTGACCGCGTTGATCGCCGCCTGGTCGAACACTCCGGGCGGGGTCGCTTCGACCACGTGGATGTCGCGCGTGTCGCCGTGGATGTCGACGGTGTACTCGAGCGTCACCGCGCCGGTGATGTGCTGGGCCATGGCGCTCTGCGGGTAGTCCGGCGCCGGTGCGCGCAGCCGCTTGAGGCTGGCGGCGAGCGCCGCCGGGTCGCTCTGGGCGGCGGCCTTCGGCTGTGCGGCAAGCTGCTGCACGGCGGAGAGCTGCTGCGGATCCGCGCCGAAGCGTTTCGCCAGGGCGAGATCGGCGTCGGCGGACTTGCCGGCGACGAGCGCGGCGCGCGAGCGCTCGAGCAGGCGCTGCGCGAGCTCGTGACCGGCATCGGCGAGGCCCGCATTGCCCGGGTCGGTCGTCTGTACCTGCGTCAGATAGTAGACGGCGCTGTCCTGCGCCGGATCGCTCAGGCGGCCGTCCGCGATGCGCTCGTGCGCCAGCTGCAGCAGGCGATCGCTCTCGGCCTGGGCGGCCTTCTGCCGCGCGCCCGCGACCTCGTGCTGGAAGGCGGCGACCTCGGCGGGCTTCATGCCGATGGCGCGCGCTTCGGCCAGCCAGCGCTCCTCGTCGGCGCCGTTGCGGGCGAGTGCCGCCTCGCGTGCCCGGCGCAGGTAGGCGGCGCTCAGGTCGTGAGTGACGCGCTGCGTGTTGGGGTTGGTCGGGGCGGCCGCCAGCAGCTGCTGCAGATAGCTCTTGGCGCTGTCGTCGGCCTCGACCAGGCGGCCGTCGTGGATGCGATCCTCCGCCAGGTCGCTGAGGCGCTGCACCTTGGCATCCTCCTGGCGGCGCGCGAGGTCGGTGCGCCACTTGCCGATCTGCTCGGCGGGGATGCTGCTGCCGGTCTGCGCCTGGTGCACGAGGGCGGCGGCATGATCGAGATTGCCGTCGGCGATCGCCTTGGCGATCTGTGCCGCGTACAGCCGCTGCTCGAAGCCGGCGCTGCGCGGGTCGGCGGGTGCGGCGACCTTGAAGTTGGCGAGGGTGAGCGCCGCCTCGTCGAAGCGGGCGCCGCCGAGCGCCTCATCGAAGCGGCCGGCGAGCAGCCCCGCGACGCGCTGCAGGCCGTCGCGCGCCTCGGCGCTGGCAGCGTCGGCGGCCAGCGCGGAGCGGTAGTAGAGCAGCGCGTTGTCGCCGCTCGGCTCGGTGAAGCGCCGCTCGTGCATGGCGAGGCGCGCCTTCTCCAGCAGCTCGTCGACCTTGCCCTGCACGATGGACGTATCGACGGCCGGTGGGGCGAGGCCGCCCTCGGCTGCTGCCGCGGCGGCCGGCGGCGCCGCGCTCGGGGCGGCGGGCAGCGCGCGCGCCGGCGCGGCGGGCGGTGCGCTCGCGCCGCGCGTGAGGTACCAGTACGCACCGGCCGCGGCGGCGAGCACGACGGCGGCCGCGAGCCCGGCGAGCCACGCACGGCGTCCCGGCCCGGCGCTGCGTGCGCCTGCGCCCGAGGCCGAATTCGTGCCCAGCCCGCCGGTCGCCGCACGAGCGCGTGCCCTGCCCCTCATCGCCGGCGCAATCGTGCTCGCCGCGCTCGCCGCCGCCGGCGGCGCATTCTGGTATTTCCATCAGAGCGCCGCCC
>Ga0187783_10000739_pt1 | contig 23952 bp, 21 predicted proteins | sample 1015_SJ02_MP02_2_FD_132471 | JGI IMG/M metagenome (GOLD analysis project Ga0187783, IMG submission 132471) | Tropical peat soil microbial communities from peatlands in Department of Meta, Colombia - 1015_SJ02_MP02_20_MG | ecosystem: Environmental > Terrestrial > Soil > Wetlands > Peat | place...
ACCTTGGGCAGAGTGGGCTGGCTCGCGCCGTAGTGGTGGTGTCAACCTCCGACGAGCCGGCTCTGCGGCGGCGCCAGGCTGCCTACCTGACACTGGCAATCGCTGAGTATTTTCGCGACCAAGGCAAGGATGTGCTGGTGCTGATGGATTCGGTCACGCGCTTTGCGATGGCACAGCGCGAGATCGGCCTGTCGACTGGAGAGCCGCCGACTGCCAAAGGCTATACGCCAACCGTCTTTACCGAGCTGCCCCGACTGCTCGAGCGGGCCGGGCCTGGGCCCGGTAGCCAAGGCGGAACGATCACCGGCATCTTCACAGTTCTGGTTGACGGCGATGACCATAACGAACCGGTCGCTGACGCCGTCCGCGGCACGCTTGATGGCCACATCGTGATGGAGCGGGCGATCGCGGAGCGCGGACGTTACCCAGCCGTTAACGTGCTCAAGTCGATATCGCGCACGATGCCGCGTGCGGCGGATCCGACCTATCTGGGCGCAATCCAACGGGCCCGGGGCCTGATGGCAACCTATGCCGACATGGAGGAATTGATCCGGCTCGGCGCCTACCGGGCGGGTTCTAGCCGCGAGGTAGACGAGGCGATCAAATTTCATGGGCCGCTCGAAAAATTCCTCGCCCAGGGTAAGGAAGAAGCAACCAGTTTGCAGGAAGCTTACCGTCAACTAGAGCGAATTATGCTGGGCGCGGAAACCGAAAACTAACTTTGGGGTGCCAGAATTATCGCTGTTGCGGTTTGGCCGGTCGGCCGTCCTGGCCCACCGTAATGGCTGTCGGGGCTTCGGGGAGTAGAGTCGATGAAGTCACGTGAAACACTCATCCGCCTGAGGAAGTTCCAGGCCGATGAGAAGCGGCGCAAGGTTGCGCAGATCGAAGCCATGATTGGCGAATTCGATCGCATTGCGACCGACCTCGACCGTGAAATCCTGTTCGAGCAGGAGCGCTCCGGCATCCACGACCCGGGACATTTTGCCTATCCGACCTACGCTAAAGCTGCCATGACACGTCGCGACAATCTGCGGCGTTCGGCCGACGAGCTCAAAATCCAGCTTGCCGATGCGCGTGCGGCGCTGTCCGAGGCCTTCGAAGAGTTGAAGAAGGTCGAATTGCTCGACGAGCGCGACCAGATGCGCGAACGCGCCGTCGAAAATGCGCGCGAGCAGGCCGAGCTCGATCGCATTGGCTCGATGCGCGGGCGTGGCGTCGGCGTCTGATTCGAGTCCAGGGTAGTAGACGGTCCGACCGGATCGATCCCCCTGGAATTCCCCGCCCATTGCCTCTCCGTCAGATGCGATCGGCTTGCATCCCTTCCGGCAAGCCCGGCGGGCCGGTCGGCCCGCGTCGATTTCTTCATCGTCCGCCCGCGATGGTTTGATATTTTGGGCGCATCGAACGGGGTGGGGTCCGGCATGCTGACACCGCAGGAACTGTTGTGGCTGCTGGCTGCGGTGGCCCGCGGAGATCAGGTCGCCTTCGCGCGCCTCTATACGGCAACACGCGCGAAACTCTATGGGGTTGTCCTGCGTATCTTGCGCCGGACCGACCTGGCGGATGAGGTGATGCAGGACACCTATCTGCGTATCTGGCGCAGCGCCGCCACTTTCGACCCGCGCGTCGCAACGCCAATCACCTGGATGGTTGCAATCGCCCGCAATCGCGCCCTCGATCTGGTGCGCAAGAAGAGCGAAAGCTCGACTGACGACAATCCCGACGCGCTCGAGGTGCCGGCCGAGCAACCCGATCCACTGGCGCGGCGCCAAATGACGGAAGAGCTCAAGCGGCTGCTCGCCTGTCTTAGCGATCTTGAGGAGGATCGACGCCGGATGGTGCTACTTGCCTATTACAATGGCTGGAGCCGCGACCAGCTTGCCGCCAAATTTGACCGGCCGGTGAACACAATTAAGACTTGGCTGCGCCGCAGCCTCGCTCAGCTTCGGGAGTGTCTCGGCGATGGCGACTGACGAGGACAGGGATTCGCTAGCTGCCGAATATGTGCTCGGGACGCTGGATCTTGAGACACGCGCCGACGTGGAGGCGCAGATCGCGACCGATCCTGATCTCGCCCAACGGGTGCACCGATGGGAGCGCCAGCTCGGTGAGCTCAACGGTTTGGTGGCTCCAATTGAACCTCCGGCGGCGACCTGGGACGCTATTCAGGCAAGGCTGGCTGCGGGCGAGGCGTCTAGCGAGCCGCGGTCGGGTCGATCGCCGACCGACAGAGGTGCAGGGATTGTCGATCTGACCAGGCAACTCAACCGCTGGCGCTCAATCGCCCGATGGGGCGGTGCACTCGCCGCCGCATTGATCGCATTGGCGGCGGCGCGCGAGTTGCGACCCGACCTGTTGCCACAACCTTTGCGTCCGCGCACGGTGATCCAGGTGGTCGAGAAACCAGTCGAGGTGCCGACCCCACGGCCTGCAGAATTCGTCGCAGTGCTGCAGCAGGCCGCTGCATCTCCGGGTTTCTTATTGACCTTTGATTTCGACCAGCGAGCGCTGATCATCCGCCGCCTGGGCGCCGAGCCGCAGACCGGCAAGAGCTACGAATTGTGGTTGGTATCGGATCGCTTGGGGGCTCCTCGCTCACTGGGCGTTGTCGGATCCGACGAATTCACCATTGCGCGGCCGCTTCAGGCCCTGGAACCCGCCATCATCAATGCCGCGACCTACGCGGTATCACTCGAGCCGTCCGGGGGTTCGCCGACCGGCGGGCCGACGGGACCCATTCTCTATAGCGGTAGGCTGGTCCAGGCCACGCCTGGGCAAGGTGGACGTAACCCTTGACGCCTGGAGCGCTGGCCGTGCCGGTCAGTGCAACCCGATGGTTTCGCGTCTCGCATACTGCACGGCCCTGCCAGTATCGTGAGTTGGTCCCACACTCTCGCTGCGGGCTGTCACCACCGAGGGTCCGCTTCCGGTGACCCGGGCAGTCAGCCCCACCCCTATGACGGCGATCGCGGCAATCAGGGCCAGCACCATGATCTTGCCGTGGGTTCGGCGGTCGGCAGTCAGGAGCGAATGATTCATGGTCGTTCTCTCTCGGGCTCGCCGGCATTGGTCGGCGCGACCCAGAGGTAGGTTCAACGATTGCCGCGCAGAGGACCCGCCGACCGCGCGGGTCGCCTCGAGCCAAGCCTGCGGTCGCCAACGTGCAGGCTCTGCGCAAGTTCCTTGCGGGGGAAACGGCATTCACGGGAGGCCGGGCGACATCGCTTGCTTTTAGATGCTGGCGATGGTCTTGAGCCGTGCCCTCGGATGTATTTCGGTTTGTGAGAGGACTGGAGTTTGGGCGCGGAAACGCTCGACGATGCCGCGCACGAAGGTTCGCGCAGCCGCCGACGTCACCAGCACCGGAGCCTCGCCTTCGCGCGCCGCTTCCTCGAAACGCTCACGCACAAGCGCGATGAATTCCGACAGCTTCGATGGTTGCATCGCGAGGCTGCGATCCTCGCCCTGGCCCACGATCGATTCGGCAAAAGCCTGTTCCCATTTGGCCGACAATGGAATTAGCGGCAGATAGCCGCCGGGAGACGTGTGCTGGGCGCAAATCTGGCGCGCCAGCCGACTGCGCACGTGTTCGACGACGACCGTGGGATTGCGGCTGAAGGCGAGCGCGTCGGCAATGCCCTCGAGGATGGTGCCGAGATCGCGGATAGAGACGCGTTCGGCCAGCAGCAACTGCAGCACGCGCTGTATGCCGGATGCCGTGATCTGCGAGGGTGAGATGTCCTTGATCAGCTCCGCCTGCTCCTTGGGCAGTTCCTTCAAGAGCTTCTGGACTTCGGCGTAAGACAGCAGCTCAGACATATTGGCTTTGAGCACTTCGGTGAGATGCGTCGAGAGAACGGTGGCCGCATCGACCACCGTATAGCCCTTGATGGCTGCCTCCTCTTTGAGAGCGGCATCAATCCAGGTCGCGGGCAACCCGAAGGTCGGCTCAGTTGTGTGCAGTCCGGGCAGGTTCACCTGTCCACCCGCCGGGTCCATTACCATCTGCTGGCCAGGCCAGACGCGCCCGGTTCCGGCCTCCACTTCCTTAAGTTTGATGACATAGGTATTGGCCTCCTGCTGGACGTTGTCGAGAATGCGCACCGCCGGCATGACAAAACCCATCTCGGCCGCCAGCGATCGCCGCAATGCCTTGATTTGTTCGGTCAGACGATCGGTTCCGTCGGCCGCATTGACGAGCGGAAGCAACGCATAGCCCAGTTCAATCTTGAGATCATCGATCTTGAGTACGGCCGCGATCGGCTCCTCGGCCGGCTGGACCTTGGCTTCGGCTTCGACTTGGCGGGCCGCGGTTGCGGCCTCGACGCGAGATCGCTTTTCAATCGTGTAGGCAAGCGCGGCGGCGCCGGCGCCAAGCGCAAGAAACGGCACCATGGGAATTCCGGGGAGCAACGACATGACCACCATGACGGCGGCCGACATGGCCAGTGCCTTCGGGTAGCCGGATAACTGCCGGAGCAAAGCTTGGTCGGCCGCGCCGCTGACCCCGGCCTTGGAGACCAGCAGTCCGGCGGCCGTCGATACGATCAGGGCCGGCACTTGCGTGACGAGACCGTCGCCTACCGTCAGGACAGTGTAGGACCGCCCTGCCTCGGCGAATGTCAGGCTCTGCTGGGCGATCCCGATGATCATTCCCCCGATGACGTTAATGAAGGTCACCAGCAATCCGGCGATCGCGTCGCCTCGTACGAACTTCGATGCGCCGTCCATAGCGCCATAGAATGCGCTCTCGTCCTCGAGCTGCTTGCGGCGGCGCCGCGCCTCCTTTTCATCGATGAGTCCGGCTGAGAGGTCGGCATCGATCGCCATCTGCTTGCCGGGCATCGCGTCGAGATTGAAGCGTGCAGCAACCTCGGCGATGCGACCGGAGCCTTTGGTGATCACCACGAAATTCACGATAACCAGAATGGTGAAGACAATAATGCCGATAATAAAATTGCCACTCATTACGAAGTTGCCGAACGCCTCGATGACGTGCCCGGCAGCTGCCGTCCCCTCGTGTCCGTGGGCGAGAATCAGACGCGTCGAGGCGAGATTGAGCGCCAATCGCAGCATCGTGGCGATCAGCAGCACGGTCGGGAACGCAGAGAACTCCAGCGGCGTATGAATGAACAACGCCGTCATCAGGATCAAGACCGACAGGATGATCGAAATGGCCAGCGCGAGGTCGAGCAGGACAGGTGGCAGCGGCAGAATCAGAACGACCAGAATGGTCATCACGCCGACCGCGAGGGCGAGATCGCCGCGCTTAAGCAGATCGCCCAAAGCGCTGAGGCTGAAGCCTGCAAGCCACTTCGGACCACTCGATCCGGCGGTTACATCAGTCATCGGTTCTGGTCCGGCGCTGATCCCATGGGGGCGATCTGCCCGGCAAAAATTGCCTGCTACACGGTTAGCGCTCGGTTAACGCGGCGGGGCGCCGGTGGGCCGAAATTCCTCAGTACGCGTTGAGGACCGAGCTAGGGATGAAGCTCCCCCATGGGATTAGCGACGAACTCGGATAACGGGGGCCTCCACTCCGGCTTCACCCCATCAAAGTTTGAGCATGCCGTCCGGCCGGCACACCGACCCTGTGGAAATCCCGGCGTCGCTCCGCAGATCAGCAGATGCCGAGCCCAACCGTCACGACCGGTGGTAGTCTTTAGGCCCGCCAAGGTTGAGACGGTCGTTGCTGACCCATTCCGTTGGCGAGGCGACTCGAAACGGCCGGCTTGAGTCAGCAGGCGGCGTCCGCAATTGGTCCGCAACGCGGCAGGGAAGCGGATCAGGACATGAGCACAGGCTTTGCCGGCTACTGATCTTACCGGCATCAGCTGCGGGCGTGCCTCCAAAATGTTGTTAATGTATTTCTTGCCCGCCCGTGCAGAGATTTCGTTTGGTCGCTGCCGATGATTGCATAGTTTCGCAGCGCGATAAGGGTTGCAGTCAGGCCACGGATGCCGCCCAAAATGTTAAAAAGTTAAAATATCACTTGACGCCAGCCTGGGTTCAATTCCCGCCAGCTATAACACATCGCCGCTCGACCTTGAGTCCACGTTGGGCGGCTCGCAAAAAAACAAATTGTGTGGCTTACGCGGCACTGTGGACGGTCGTCACATCTACGTGAACGGTCGGTGGCCTGCGAACAACCACTGCGTCAGGACATAGCGCGCTGTCTCCTAATTGGACGCATGACAGGTAGCAGGCTGGCGCAGGTAAATTTGGTCGGAACAAATGAGAGTTTGGCTCGACCCTCCATTTTCAGGTCCGCTAAGCGAAGCGGCGCTATCGATCATGCCGTTCCGTGATGGCTCAGAAAGGAACAACGTTATCAATAAACGGCATTCGTCGATTTTTATGGATTCATTGGCCTGCTGAAACACCTATCTCATCACAAGGGTCCAGCGACTGATTGAAATGCAACCTCACGCACGTAGTCGTCGTCCGATCCACCTGTCGGTTAGTCTCGTCGCGCCAACCTGCGGCATCTGACCGCGAGCCTGAAATCCGCCGAAGTTATTGCGCTCAATCAAACAGTCAGGCACGAACTCGTGACACGATGCAGCGCCTGACTCCGTGTTAAGACAGCTATCGCGGTCGCACGCTGGGAGTTTTCATATGTGCGACCGAATTGAGGAGGAGCCAAGTCTGCAGAGTCTGGCGGCCGCAGCTACAGAGCCGTGACGTGCTGAGACTTGGAATCGAGGCGTCGGGATCGAGGAGCCGGCACCAAGGAATTGAATCGGTGAATTGGAATCGAGGGAGCGAAAATTTGGGGCTTCGATCGAAGCCTGGGCTTGGAACCTTAAGGCTGCCTCAATCATCTATTGATTGGAGTCGGTCGAGAAGAGGAGTGTCGCGGATTGCGAGGGATTGCACGTACGCGACTTTTGGGTGTGGTGTTCTCAAGTGTGGTGTCTTAGGTGGCATCTCTTAGGTGCGGCACGCGTGACTGCAGGGCATTCTGGCTGCTCGACAGCCGGATGGAGACTTCGGCGCGCCACCGGTTTTGCGACGACGAAATCGAGGTCGTTGCAACTGGGGTCGTTGCAGGCGTGGTCGATCTTTGTTGAGCCGTTCGCGTCAGCTTGAGGCGATTGTGGGCACTGCTCACAACCTCAAGGCTGGAGGGGAGAGAATGATGGAAGCAAAAACGACGGATAAGTTGCAGAGTATTGTCGCGGCTCTCGACGAATATATCGACGTCGTGCGGACCCACAACCTGCACGAGACCGTACATTTGCTCAAGATCGCGAAACTCGATTTGCAGATGAAGGTTCACGCAATTTCCGATTACGAGTTGCGGGAGCTGTGCCGGGCGCTGGAACGGCACGGTGTCGATCCCGATCCTGCATCGACGCGTGGCGCGACCGCCGCGCCATGCGCAGAGGGCACTGCGACGGTCATCTCATTGAGAAGACCGATCGTTGATCAGGGCGAGACGGTGGCCTCGCGGCCGTTGGCGCAACCGCGTCGGCCAAGCGTTGCGGCCGCAAGAGACGTGCGAACCCGATGGCATAAGCGACTTCGCACGCGGCCAGTCACAGCGCGCTGATCGCCGCTTAGCCACCTTACACTTCAAGCAACGCCGCGCATTTCGTTGCCGGGCGGGGGGATCGGCACACCGTCGGCCGCGTATTCGTTGAGCTTGTTGCGCAAGGTGCGGATGGAGATCCCAAGGATATTGGCGGCGTGCGTCCGATTGCCCAGGCAGTGTTTCAGGGTCTCAAGGATCAAGTCCCGCTCGACATCCGCAACCGTGCGGCCGACCAACGCTCGCGTCACCTGTTCGGCCGCAAGTGCCGCGTGGGCGACGGCTGGCGGATGAGTGTGCGCGGGGTCAGCTGCAGCATCAGGCGAAAGCATCGCCTCTGGTCCGATTTCCTCGCCGCTTGAGAGCAGGACGGCCCGGTGGATTGTGTTTTCAAGTTCACGCACGTTGCCGGGCCATTTGTGAACGACCAGCTGGCGACGCGCTTCTGCCGAAAGGGGACGTAACGGCAATCCGTTGCCCTGCGAATAGATCCTAGTGAAGTGCTGAGCAAGCTCTAAAATATCTGCTGGGCGGTCCCGCAGGGGCGGAATTTTCAGATTGACCACATTGAGCCGGTAGAACAGATCCTCGCGGAAGGCGCCATCCCGAACGGCGTGGGTGAGGTTGCGGTTGGAAGTGGCGATAATACGGATGTCGATCGGCACTGGACGCAGCCCACCGACACGGTCGATCACCCGCTCCTGGATAGCGCGCAGCAGTTTGGCTTGCAGTCGCAGATCCATCTCCGAGATCTCATCAAGCAGCAGGGTACCGCCATTGGCCTCTTCGAACTTGCCGACGCGTCGGGCGATGGCGCCGGTGAAGGCGCCTTTCTCGTGTCCAAACAATTCCGATTCGAGCAGATTCTCCGGGATGGCCGCGCAGTTGACGGCGATGAAGGCCGCGCGTGCCCGGCTCGATTTCGCGTGGACATAGCGGGCAAGCACCTCCTTGCCGGTCCCCGACTCCCCCGTGATTAGCACGGAAGCCTCGCTGGGGGCGATCTGCTGCGCGAGCTTGACGACCTGGGCCGTGATATCGTCGCGATAAATCAGTTCACGATGGTCGTCGGCAACCGCGGCCAGAACCGCAGCGATCATCTCCGGCTCGGGCGGCAGCGGAATATATTCTTTGGCGCCGGCGTGAATTGCAGCAACCGCGGCCCGGGCGTCGCTTCCCATGCCGCATGCCACAATGGGTACATGGATATGCTCGGCGTCGAGGCGAGTTACGAGATCGCGAATGTCGATGGCGACGTCGACCATCAGCAAATCGGCACCGCGACCTGAACGCAGAACCTTGAGTGTCTGTTCGATATCATCGGCATGGGTGACTGTTGCACCCTTGTCGATTGCGAGTTTGGTCGCCAGCGTCAGTTGGCCCTTCAGCGTGCCGACGATGAGCAAGCGCATGATTGGCTCCTCTCTTGCCTAGAATGTTTGTTTGCCGCACAGGGCCGGGAAAACCAGCATGGATCGGATGATCGGGCGGCTACCGAAGCGGATTATGCCGCGATCATCGACATCGGACTGCCCTGGGATCCGGTTCGCAGTTCGGATTGACTTGGCCCGGTTTGGGATGGCAGCGGCTGTGCTGTTGCTCATCAAATGCGCTCCGCCTTGATGATCTCGGTCATGGTGACCCCGAGTTTTTCTTCCACCAGCACGACCTCGCCCCGCGCAACCAGGCGGTTGTTGACGTAAATGTCGATTGCCTCGCCCACCTTGCGATCGAGTTCGAGCACCGTTCCGGGACCAAGTTTCAAAAGATCCCCGACGTCCATGCGAGAGCGGCCGAGCACGGCCGATACCTGGACCGGGACATCGAAAACCGCCTCAAGATCGGCCGCACCGCGGTTGACAGACTCACCCTCCGAGCCGCCCGCAAACGTCTGCCCGGCACCCTCCAACTCAGACAGATCGGCTCCCGCATCCAAGTTGGGCAGCGGCACTTTCACTTCATTGTCGCTCATTGCGCCACCTTTCCTGAGCCAAGAGGATTCGCGCCCACCGGGCGCCCTGCGAGATAGCGACCGATCAGATCATCGATGCAGGCTTCGGTCGCGGCCCGATTGCGGATCACACCGCCGTCGGCCCATTCCACCCGACAATCGCCGAGTTTGATGTCGGGGTCGGCCAGCACAACGACACGCCCCGCGAAACCGCGTGCGCGGGCCATGGCGTCCAGGCGTTCAGCCGCCCCGCTGTAGAGCCGTTCCTCGATGCGGATCACGACGTGCGGGGCCCCGACAAGGTGAGTGAAGCACTCGCCCAGGAGCGCGGTGATCTCGGCCAGCGGTTCGCGCGAGATCAATTCCGGCGCAAGCTTACGGGCGACTGCGAGTGCCACGTCGACGCCGTCAGTTTCGAGCCGCGTCTTGATATCGTCGAGCCGTTCGATCAGGACGCCGAGTGACTGGGCAATCCGTTCAAACGCGGCCGCCGTACTGCGCTGTGCGTCGGCTGTTGCCTTGAGCTCGGCGGCAGCCGACCCGTCGCGATAGGCCTGCGTTGTGGCAGCCGTCAGGGCCGCCTCATGGGCCGATACGGTGATGGTCGGTTCGCTCTTTTCAGCTGGGCTGGTCTGGCCGAAATCGACCTCAAACATGAATTTCGTGGGGGTTGTCACCGCGAGACCTCCTTGACCACGAGGAAGTTCGCAGCGCGTGGCGTCTCAACGCAGCATCCGCACTTTGCCCGCGCATCGCACCAGTCATTCGATGCCCTGCGAAGTGGGGGTCGCAGGGCGTCGCGCCTCGAGAATTCACCCAGGCGAATTTTAATAGACCAGCTCTTCATCGCCACGATTCTTCGAAATCATGATCTCGCCCTTGGCCGCCAATTCTTTGGCAAGATTGACCATCAGGGCTTGGGTTTCGTCGACGTCGCGCAGCCGTACGGGGCCGCGCGCTTGCATGTCCTCGACCAGCATCTTGGCAGCGCGGGTCGACATGTTCCTGAAGAAAAATTGTCGGACCGAATCCGAGGCCCCTTTGAGAGCTACCGCGAGCTTGTCCTTGTCCACGTGTCTCATCAATGTCTGCATCGAGCCGGCGTCGAGCTTGACGAGGTCATCGAAAGTAAACATGAGTGTTTTGATGCGCTCGGCGCTCTCACGATTTTGCTCTTCGAGAGCGGTGAGAAAGCGGGTCTCGGTCTGGCGATCGAAATTGTTGAAGATGTCCGCCATTACCTCGTGAGCGTCGCGACGTCGGGTTTGCGACAGATTGGACATGAACTCGGTTCGCAACGTGTTTTCCACGCGCTCGATGACGTCCTTTTGGACAGCCTCCATTCTCAGCATGCGCATGACCACGTCGAGCGCAGTCTCTTCGGGCAGGATCGCCAGCACGCGAGCGGCATGCTCGGAACGAATTTTGGAAAGTACGACGGCAACTGTCTGCGGATACTCATTCTTGAGATAATTGGCCAGCACCTGTTCCTGAACGTTGGAAAGCTTCTCCCACATATTGCGGCCGGCAGGGCCGCGAATTTCCTCCATGATATTGGACACCCGCTCTGGCGGCAGATACCTCTGCAGCAACCGCTCAGTCGCGTCGTAGTTTCCAAGAACAGCGCCAGAGGCCGATAGGCGACCGACGAATTCGAGAAGCAGATTTTCGACCGCCCCGGCCTGCACGGTACCGAGTGACGACATTGTGATCGACAACGTTCGCAACTCATCATCGTCAAGCAACCGCCAGACCTTGTCGCCGTATTGTTCACCCAACGTGAGCATCAGTACGGCGGCGCGCTCGGGCCCTGTCAGAGGTCGCGCCGAAGGGTCCGCTTGCGCCTGTCGCTCGGCGAGCGTCGCGACCAGGTCCGCGATATCGGTCTCCGACTTCTGATTTGGAACGTCAGGTGTGGTCATCGTAGTCGCGGTTTAGATCGGGATGTCCTGGAGCCATTGGCGTACGATGGCGACAGTCTCGTTCGGATTCCGTTCTGCAAGCTCTCCAACTTTCTGGATCGATTGCGCGTGGACTTGGCCCTGGACCTGGGCGATGTCAATCATCTTGGCGGTCTGATTGGCGAGTGTCTGGACTGCCTCGACGTTGAAGCTATCGCTGACCGACGTATTGCTTGCTGCCAATGCTGCCGGCTTGCCGTCGTCAGGGGTCACGATGCGGCGCACCAGCGGGCGGACAACCACCAGCACGACAACCAGACCCAGAGCGGCCATGATAATGAGTTCGACACCGCGCAGAATATCGTCCTTGGTCAGCTGTAAGTAAGCGAGCCAACCGGTCGGTTCGAGGATCGGCGTTGCCGGTTGTTCGGCAAACCGCAAATTGATGACTTCCACTTGATCGCCACGCTTTTGGTCGAAGCCCACGGCGGAGCGGACCAGCGCACCGATCCGATCGAGTTCCTCCTGCGAACGGGGTTGATATGTGATATCGCCTTTGTCGTTTTTCACGTAGTTGCCATCGACCAGTACCGCGATCGAAACCCGTTTGATCCGCCCGCCCTCGGTCACCTCGGTCTTGGTAGTCCGGGAGATCTCGTAATTGACGATCTCCTCCGACTTCTTGCTCTGATCGCGCGGGGTCTGAGCATCGCCGGGGCGCTGCGTGCCCGGCAACTCGTTGCCGACGCTGACCTGCCCTTGTGGATCGGCGCTGACGGTGAGTTCCTCGCGCGTCTGGTTCGAACGCATAACCCGACCCTCCGGGTCGAATCGGTCCGAGGTCTCGGTGATCCGGTTGAAGTCGAATTCGGCTGTGAGCTGCACCCGGGCGCGGCCGGGGCCAACCACCGACGAAACAATCGATTCGATCTGATCGCGCAGTCGGCGTTCGAACGCTACCTGGCGTTCATCGGCATCCCCTGCGCCATCGAGATTGGGGTCGCCGTTGGCCCCATCGGCGAGCAGACGTCCGGCTTCGTCAACAACCGAGACCCGCTCCGGCTTGAGGCCGTTGACGGCCGAAGCGATGAGATGACGGATCGCACGAACCTGCTGCGGCTCGAGCATTCCACGAACCTTGAGGACGATCGAGGCAGACGGCTCGACCTTGTCGCGGGAGAACAGCGGGCGCTCCGGTAACACGAGATGGACGCGCGCCGCCTGAACCCGATCGATCGCACGGATGGTGCGTGCGAGTTCGCCCTCGAGTGCGCGCAAATGATTGACGTTTTGGACAAAGCTGGTGGCGCCTAGGGCATCCGACTTGTCGAAGATCTCATAACCGACCCCGCCCCCTTTGGGCAGATTGGCCTCGGCGAGCTTCATTCGCACCTGCGCGACCTGCTCCCGCGGTACCAGGATGGCCGCCCCATCATTCTTGAGCTGATAGCTGATGCCCTGCCGGTCGAGATCCTTCAAAATGGCCGCCGAATCCTCAAAGCTGAGATCGGTGAACAGCGGCGTCATTTGTGGGGCGGTGACTCGAAAAATGAGGAATGCGAAGATGCCGACCAACGTCACAGTCACGGCCGCCATCGCACCGAGTCGAGCCGGACCGAGAGTTTTGATGAACTCGACCAAGCCTTGCACCGAAGTAGCCCTTGGAATCAAAAGCGCCCACTGGGCAAGATTTGCCTGGTATATGGTTTCGATCCGGTTAACGCGTGCAGCGGACAGGCGATTGCTGGCGAATACCGCAAGCGTTGGTTATCAGTTATTTGCTAAAGAGAACCGGATTCTGCAGACGCAACAACGTCCGCTGGCGAGGCGTCCTGCAGTTACTCAAGTAGACCTGGCGGAGCCGCGGACCGACTTGAGGGACTATTGCCGATATTGCTGGATACGGGTGGTACGCAGACCGGCTAAGCCGTGGCGGTCGATTGAATATTGCCAACCTAGGAATTCCTCGACCGTCAAGGTATAGCGTGCACAGGCCTCCTCCAGAGAGAGGAGCCCACCGCGCACGGCAGCAACTACCTCGGCCTTCCTGCGAATCACCCAGCGCTTCGTGCCTGGCGCGGGCAGATCGGCAATCGTTAGCGGGCTCCCATCGGGCCCGATGACGTATTTGGCCCGCGGTCGTTGGGGCTCGGTCATGGATACTCTCACACACTCGACAAACGAACCATCACGTCAAGACTACCTCGAGGCGCTTAAAATTTGACTAAGCAGGCTCGGACCGGACTCATATTCGGCGAAAGAGCGTTCTGCGCCGGCAGGGTCTTGGCAAGCAGCCAAGCCACGATTGCCCGCAGATCACGGCCGAGGCTCACCTGATTAGTGGTCCCTCTCCGAAACGCCGCGCCTCGTTCAGTGGAAAGTTCTGCCGCTAAGGATCACCAGGACAGCCCTGACCAAGATCGTGGCCATCGGCGAACGGGGGACGCTCGACTTCTCAAACACGGATGTCGAGACCGGCGCCGAGACCGGCAAGCCGGGCATAGCCCCGCAACGCGGCGTCGCTCGGCGCTGGCTGTTCGTCCGTAACAATAAGACGCGCAGCAGATGCAGCGTTGCTCGAACCGTTCTCCTGGCGTCCGGCCAATGATTGGTCCCGAAGGGAGAATTGTAATCCGCCACTGTCGGTCTTAAGCCCGGCCGATTGCAGCGCCCGCTCCAATGTCGGAGCGTCCCGCCGTAACAGATCGAGCGTGTCTGGCCGATCCGCCACAAGGTGCGACGTTACATTGCCCTTGTTGTCGACGTCGAGCTGAACGTCGATGCGGCCCAGGTCTGGAGGATCGAGGCGGATGTCAAAGCGCCGCTGTCCGTCCGACGCACGCGTCGCAATTTCGACTGCGAGGCCGGCAACCGGGACCAGCTTGTCGGTTGTCAGAGGATGGGGGGTGCCGGTCGCCGACGCGACCGCGGGGGCAGGCGAATTCGTGGCCTGCGCCGTGCCACTCGGTGGAGTCCCCACGGGCGGAGCTAACCGATCAGTGTCGCCGGTGGCCGTCGTCGGATCCGAAGGCGTCGCACTGCCGGCGAGCGCGGTGTCGACGTCATGGGCGTCGGGTGCTCGCTCGCTGCCGCGCTTGAATTCTACCGGCTGGTCGTGCGGTGAAGATGCACTGGTCGATGAAGCCGGTGCTCCATCGGGGTCGGAGCCCGTGCGCGCTGGCGCGATTTCTGGCGTCCCCTTTGGGCCCGGGTCAGCCGCGTCGCTTCCCTGGAAACTCGATTTTGCCACCGGCGTGCCACCCTCGCGAGCTGGGACCGAAGACGCCACCGCCGCCTGGACTGTGGGGATGGGCGTTGCGGCGGCTGGCACGGTTGGAGTCGGCGTGGTCGGCGTCGTGTTGACGGCGCTCGGCATCGCGGGGGCCGGTTCGGCGCCCGACAGAACGGAAAGGGCGTCGCTGGCTGACTGATGTGACGATGGCGGGGCCGCTCGCTGTGTCGGAGCAGTATTGGGGGTGGCCTGCTCCGTTGCATCCTCCGGAACCGCCGGTGCGACGTCTGGCGTCGGTGCTGCAACCGGACCGAGTGGATCGGTTCGATGGGGAGAGGACGAGGGTGAGGGGGACGAGGAAGGGGATGCGGACGGGGAGGCCGAGGGCGGTGTCACGGGTGGGGCCGACACCGGCATGCTGATCATCGGGGCAATTACGGTGGGTTCGGTACCAGCGTTCGAATCGCTCTTGGTGCCGGCCCCCGTAGATTTCGCATCACGACTTGGGACATTCGAGTGCGGCGCCGTCGCGGGCATGATTGGTACGGCGGAGGCGATGCTGGTCCCGCTTTGGTCCAACGCAATCGTCGGCTGAGCCTGCGGATCGCTTGATGAAACGGCCGCCTCACCGTTCGCGATCCCGCTTGACGTACGGCCACTGTGGCCGGAGCGTGCGTCCTGCGCTTTCGAGGCCGTGGCGGTTGGCTGGGCATTCCCCATATTTGTTGTGACTGGCTGTGACGAGGCGGAGGTTGATCCCGTCGTCGGCGCCTCGCTACGAGCAGGAGGGGGCGCTTGGGGTTCGGGCGACGAAGTGCCGGAATCAAGCAGCGACTCGAATGTAGGTGCCGATGGATCGGGATCGCCCTCAGTCTGAGGGGGCCGAGGATCAAACCACTGGGAAGACGTCGAAATCGGCTCGGGAGCGACGGTGGCCACGGTTTTCCCTCGAAAAGCGCCTAGAGGTGAGCTTGTTTGCTTTAAAAGCAAGCCGCGGGCCAGCGTTGAACGAACTGATAACCCAGATATTACAAGGGGTTGGTCGAAGTAGAGCGGCGCGGAGCCGGAGGTGCCCCGGCAGGCCTTGCACCCTGGCCGGCAGAATTTGCCGGGCACCGTGTCAATTGGGGATGCGCAACATTGCGCCAGCGAGTCCTCGTCCTATTATAGAGTGTAGACGCGGACCCTCGCGACCCAGCTGCGCCGCGCAAGCTGAATGGCGCTGACAGAATCGGCCCGAAGCGACCGGAACCACATGGAAAGTGGTCCGACATTCTGGAATAACCTCGCGGGTAAGTGGGGCGACGGAGTGAGATCCAATGCTGAGCAGCCTCGATATCGATGGTCGCCCGGAGCGGACGCGGGTCGTCGTTGCCATGTCTGGCGGGGTGGATTCCTCGGTGACTGCCGCCTTGCTCAAGGCTGAGGGGTACGACGTCGTCGGTGTTACCCTGCAACTCTATGATCACGGGGCTGCGGTCCATCGCAAAGGTGCATGTTGCGCAGGTCAGGATATTCACGACGCCCGCGCGGTCGCCGAGCAGATCGGAATTCCCCATTACGTGCTGGACTATGAGACGCGTTTTAAGGAAGCCGTGATCGACCGATTTGCCGAAAGCTATATTTCCGGCGAGACGCCGGTACCCTGTGTCGATTGCAACCAGACCATCAAGTTCCACGACCTGCTCGCAACGTCACGTGAGCTTGATGCCCGCGTATTGGCGACGGGTCACTATGTGGCAAGCCGCCGCCGCCCGGATGGCACGCGCGCGCTCTATCGGGCGCGCGACGAGGAACGCGACCAGAGCTATTTCTTGTTTGCGACAACTCGCGCGCAACTCGACCAGGTCCGCTTTCCGCTCGGGGATCTCACTAAAGCGCAGACGCGCAGCTTGGCGCATCGTTTCGGTCTATCGGTTGCTGAAAAGCACGACAGTCAGGACATATGCTTCGTACCATCGGGTCGCTATACAGATGTTATTGAACGGCTGCGACCGGGTGCCGCCGAGCCTGGAGAAATTGTTGACCTCAACGGACGCGTGTTAGGACACCATCGCGGCATTATTCATTTCACGGTGGGACAGCGACGGGGCTTGGGCATAGCGGTCGGCGCCCCTCTCTATGTTGTCAGGCTTGACGCGGCAAGCCGCCGCGTCGTCGTCGGTCCGCGGGAAGCCTTGACGATGCGCCGCATTGGATTGCGCGACGTTAATTGGATCGGCGACGGCACGATCGAACAGGCGCTTGAAAACGGACGGCTAGAGGTCTTCGTCAAGGTGCGCTCGACGCGGCCCCCGCAGCCCGCATGGTTGAGGCGCGGCCCTGAAGATTTCGAAGTCGATCTGTGGGCTGGCGAGGATGGTGTTTCGCCCGGACAAGCTTGTGTGTTCTATGAGATTGGCGAGGGCCAAGCCCGTGTACTCGGCGGCGGATTTATCAGCAAAGCCGCTCCATTAGCAGAACCAGTTGCGCGCAGCGCCCGTTCGTCGACCGTAGAGACGGTGGCGCGAGGCTAGAGTTCCACGCACCGAGGTGGGACGGCGAATAGGGGGCGAGCCATGCAGGTGGATCTCGACAACGCCACCATTGGGAAGGCCTATGCTCGCTGGGCGCCGGTGTACGATCTTGTATTCGGCGCGGTATTCGAACGCGGCCGCAACGCCGCCATCGCCGCGGCCGAACGCGTTGGTGGCCGAATCCTGGAGGTCGGGGTCGGCACCGGAATCTCGCTGCCGGATTACCAACGCAGCAATCATCTGATAGGCGTCGATCTTTCGGAGCCGATGTTACGCAAGGCGCAGGAACGCGTGAACGGTCTCGCGCTCGATCACGTGGATGGGCTGGCCGTTATGGACGCGAGGCAACTCGGCTTTCCGGACAATTGCTTCGATGTGATTGTGGCGCAGTACGTCATCACAGTAGTCCCTGATCCGGAGGCAACCCTCAGCGAATTTATCCGGGTACTCAGGGACGGAGGTGAAATCATATTGGTCAACCATATTGGAGCGGAAGCCGGCTTGCGCAGAGCCTTCGAACAGTGGTTCGCCCCGATGGCGCGCCGGCTCGGCTGGCGCCCCGAATTTCCCTGGCACCGGCTGTCACGCTGGGCCGAACATCACGGCGGCGTACGTTTGGTCGAACGCCGCCCGATGCCGCCACTCGGCCACTTTTCGTTGATCCGATTCGAAAAACTGGCCCAAGGGGTAACTGTCATTCGCTCTGACCGAGCGTCTGCCGGCTAGCATGACCTGCCTTGACAGCGGTCAGGCGTCTTCCTTATATCCGGCGACGCTTAGGTGGGAACCGACATGGTCTGTGACACAACTCGGTGGGGCTGATATCCCCCGAAGGTCTTTAGCCGTGTCGGGCTTCCCATACACAGCGGCACTGAGCAGATTTGAGGCTCTGTCACAGATTGCCGTAAGCGAAGTGGATTGAAGCCGAATTGGCGGAGTAGCTCAGCTGGTTAGAGCAGCGGAATCATAATCCGTGTGTCGGGGGTTCAAATCCCTCCTCCGCTACCAAGCACCCTTTAAATCCTAAATTGCTCCCGTTCGGTCGGAACGTTGAAAAGGTTTGACAATTTGTCACCTAGGTTTGACAGTTTTTGTCCGCCGTTCGTTCACAGACTTCTCAAATACTTCCACAACGCCTCGCATCTTGGGTTTTAGATCTGCTCCTCGCGCAGACCCTGTCGATAGTGGAACGCGACGTGTCGTGAAAGATGCATTCTCGATTATCTTCGACAAGGATGGGATCTTGACCAAGCTCGTTGACGCGGTCGCGTCTGGATGGGGTCCAAGAAGAGACATCACTATTCGGCCCCGTTACCATCTCGCCTCTAGATCCCGCTTCCAATCCAAAGCGGGTATAGTCCAGCGTCCAAGCGTCTTGAATGAACGAGGCCGTATGCCGCCGCCGACCAAAGTCGAATTGCTACCCCACGATCCAGACTGGTCGCATTTGGCCAATGCGGAGGCACGGTTGCTTACAGGAGCCCTCGGGCCGAACTTGCGGATAGTTCATCACGTTGGCTCGACCGCAATTCCTAGCATACGGGCGAAGCCCATTTTGGATCTTATGCCTGTGGTCAGCAACTTGGCCGAGTTGGACAAGTGCCAAGCTAAGATAAAAGCGCTCGGCTATGAGTGGTGGGGAGAACTTGGCTTGCCCGGACGGCGCTACTGTACGAAATCCGATCCGAAGACCGGGCATAGAACCGCGCAACTTCATTGTTATGAGGACGGTTCGACAGACATTACGCGGCATCTGGCGTTCCGAGACTATCTGCGGGCACATCCAGAACTTGCGGCCGAATATGATCGTGTGAAAGCCGAGTGCCAGCGCCGGCATCCGGGCGATTCACACGCCTACGGCGATTGTAAGGAGGCGTGGATCAGGAATGCCGAGGCCGACGCATTAGAGTGGTATCAGGCCTAATGAAAGCGAGGAGCTCTTGCGCCGGCTCCCGGCACAATGCGCCCTCCTCGGGACCCACCATTGCACCAGGTATCCGAGGTCATGCGGACCAAATGTGATTGCTTTGAGACTTTCAGCCGCTGACCCACAAGCGTTCTATGACGTTCGGACTGGGTGGTCCCGACAGAGGCGCTCGTTGAGTTCCCACAAGGCGTCGTTCCTATTGCTATCCCATTTGAGCAACTTGGCCGCTTCCTCATAGGGGAGCCACCGATACTCGCTGTGCTCGTGGGAGAGAGTGATGGTTATGCCCTCTGGCAGCGACACGCCGAAGGCCCGCTCTGGAACAACATAGACATCGGGCCTCCAGAGTTTGCTGTCGGCGAAGTGAATCGCCAGCACGCTGGCGATTGTGTCAAGTGAGACGAGTCGTGCATCGGGAGGTATTCCAGCTTCCTCCATCATCTCGCGGCGCGCCGCTTGCTCTGCAGCTCTCCGTGTTCGGCGCCGCCAGCCACGCCTTGCCAGAGGTCGTCCGTGGTCGGCGCGCCTGAAGATGGCGTATTCATACCTGTTATCGGTTCGAAGCCGGAAAGGAAGCACGAGGACTTGAAGCGGTGCACGCACCATGGGAGGGGTTCACTCCTTTGACGGGTGTCCGACGTATCAGCGCCAGCTAATTTGCCTCCGAAGAGGCGGCAGGGACTATGCTGCCATCGAGCCATTCTTGATACGTCCACATTTGCTCGCAGCAAGCCTTTCAGCACAGAACCCCATCGACTTCAGCTGGGAGTCAGGTAGACCGAGGCACAACGCTTCTCCTCCCAGAGGGCGGGTGGCGGGCACCCCAATTGCACGTGCGACGCGTTGACAGGTCGGACGCCGCTACGGACCAAGAGACACGCCATGCCTAACTCACTCTGAGGCCGACTGCGAAATGTTGAAGGCCGAGCCGCGCAGCAACTCGCTGTGATGACCTGTTGGCGACCGCGGCACTGTAGAAGAGCTTCCTCCCAATGAGTTCGGGATGTGACGACCACCTGGATGTCACGGCAGCGGCTAAGGCTCGCGATCGCCAGTTGGGAAACGTGTAAACTCCAACTTCGGCACCTTGTTCTCCAAGACGCGCGGCAAATGCCATAGCGGCAACTTCGTCACCATCGAGGGCGAGGCACCACGGTGGCCAGGAGTCCTCAATGTCTGCAATCCAGCGCGAACTAGGCGCTCCGGTAACCCGCTTCTCTGGAATTTTCTGAGCAACGACACGGCCCCTGTCGTGCCGCTCAAGATGAACCGCAGACTACCGTCCGCGCATCTCTGGCCCGGCAGCCGGTAGATCATCGAGGGTTTGATAGACGCCCGTTGAGCTTTCCGCAAGTGCTGAACCTATGGCGTGCCAAATCCCGATAGTGATTCAGGATCGAACCAGGGTGGGTCTCCGGCCAAGACCTCCAATATCCTCACGGCTGTCTGATCAGGGACGTCGTGGCGAACACGGACGATATTACCCGCTGGGCAACCGGCGATGAAAAGCCGAGGCCCCGCGGACTTGTCGGGATCGTTTTCCCGCAGAATGCGACCCGAGCTTGAGAGCGCGAACATCGTGGCGGCGTCGATCTCTAGCCGGAGGAGACCGTCGCTACCTGTTTCCATTGGCATCACACCTGCACCTGTGGCGAAAGTCCGTCCTTGACACAATGAGCCCCTCCTCGGGCCGCAACCGGCGAGGTAGGTAGGTAGAGTTGATACGGAGCAAATACGCTCACTCATTCGGCCTATGACCCTGGCTATGTGAAATCTCCGCAATGAAAGAAACAGGTAGAATGTTTTTTCTCAAAATCGGGCTAAATCGAACATACTCGCACACTCACTCTCGCGTAATTAAACCATGTTCCGGTCGGGTTCCCACTAACGACCATGTAAGGTTTTCGGATGCCGGACAATTGACAAATGGGCCGGTGCACGGTGGCCGACATCCGAAAACCTTAACATAAGCGCAATTCTAGGAGTTCAAGACTCCTTAGATGATTTCCGACTTCGTGCTTTGATGAAATTCCATCTGCCAGCGCCTGCTTGTCAACTTCCAAATTGAGCTTCGTATAGTGCGACTCTCAACTATTCGGTACGTTACTAGAATAACGTCGGCAGCCAGCCCTCGTGCAGAAAATTCGCTGATGGTACTACTTTGGTCTCGCCGCCCTTGCTCCCGTCGCAAGAGGTCGATCAACTGCTCTTTGTTATAAATTCGGCCAGAGGTTCCGAACTCTACGAATCCATCGGCAAGAAGAACAGCGACGTGATCGGCAGATGCACGAACTTCCGGCCGGAGGAGCTGCTCCTCCAGTTGTCGAATCAGATTTGGGCTCGGGCTCCATGTCCGACGCCGACTACGCTCGCCGAGCCACGAAGGTTCCATTCGGCTGATGGAAGATCAATTCATCCACTTGCCCATCTGGACCGAGATGGAACTCCACCCGAAAGCCCTCAAGCCCGTCCCTAATGAAGGCTCGGCTATGGTAGGGACGCAGTTTGTAGGTTGGTTCGCTCCCAACTGTCAGCGTAAGCTGTCCGTCGCTGTCCTGCGCCACAACAACAGTCGTGGCTGCGTAGCGGTACGCGCCGGTGCAATGCTGACGGAAGGCCGGATTCGTGCAATCGCCGGCCGCAATGCGAGAGAAGACGATGTCTTTGACGAGCGGCTCGAACGGTGCCTCCAGACTCGCAATGTTTCCTTCACGGTCGATGAAAAATGAGATGGTGAGCCGGTCGGGCAGCAGGCGACCAGGCGCCTCCGGCAGCTCGAACGTATCGTAGTGCCGATGCGCGAGCGGCTCGGACATGCCGCGATACGCCCAGTTCAATTTACCGTCGGCATGGGTGATTGTGATCCGTCCGTAGCCCGGATGGTCGTAATCACCGGCATAGTCTGCGAGGTCATGGCTTGGCCAGGTGTTTGGCCGCTGCGCCGCTTTCCGGGCCGGTCGGTCAACGTTCAACTGTGCCACGAATTGGCGGCGCCGCTCACGATGACGATCGAGCCAGGGGATTGGCTCTTTGCCGCACACTCGGTCGAAGACATAATTGGCGAGAATTTCCGGAACCATGCTCTGATTACGATTGGTGAACACGGCAACGCCGACGCCACGATCGGGTAGCATCTTCATCAGCGTACTCCAGCCACTCCAGCCGCCTCCGTGCCATACAACGCGCTCTCCGCGATAGCTGTGCGAGCGGAAGCCGAGGCCATAGTGCTGATCGCTATACTCGGCGAATTCGAGTGCCGCGACATGCACGCGCGGCGTCTGAAGTTCTTGAATCAAGGTCGGTGATAGTAACCGTTGTCCCTCAAACTCGCCCTTATCGAGATGAAGGCGAAGCCAGTTCGCGAAGCTTGCAATTGAGGTATTGATACCGCCCGCGGCAGTCGCGCGGATCGGCCAGGGTTTCATGCGCTGGCGGGTATCCCCGTCAACCATGTAAGGCATGGCGGCATCGGCGGCTGCCGCGAGATCCTCCACCCTGAATGTCACATTCATGTGCAGCTTGTCAGTCAGTCGGGCGCGGGTAAATTCCGTCCAACCCTGTCCGCTGATGCGTTCAGTCACCAAGCTTGCGACGACATAACCAAGATTCAGGTATTGGTAGGTGCTGCGAATGTCGTTGCTCGGCTCCAAATAGCGCATTGCCGCCAGCATTTGCGCGGGTGAAACATCACCTGGTATCCAAATCCAATCATGGCGCGGCAACCCGGAATGATGACAAAGCAAATCACGCACTGTGACGCGGTCGGTCGCGACGGCATCATGCAGCCGGAATTCGGGGATGTAATCCCGCACCGGCTTCTTCCAATCAAGGCGCCGCTCGTCGATCAAAAGCGCCAAACCCGTAGATGTGAACGACTTCGAGATCGAGCCGATCAGGAACTGTGTGTCGGTCGTTACCTTCAAGCCGGCTTCGACATCGCGAAGGCCATAGGCCCTGACTAGCGCCACCTCGCCGTTTTGCACCACCGCAACAGCGAGGCCCGGAATCATCCACTCGTCCATCGCTTCGGTGATCAGAAGCTCGAACTCGGAGATGAAGACCGCAATGGATTCGCTGCGCGCGACAGATTGGGATGCCACCGGAAAGATTCTCGACTGAAGTAACGGAGGGGCCACCGAAACGAGCACATCGCGCGGCGGCCGGCTCTTGTTCTGTGATGCCTATACGAGGTTTCCGCCGGTGGCTTGTTCGAACGACCCAGGATCGGCGACAATTGGTGATTCTCGTTCCTTAGGATGCGAGATCGTATTTTCACCAAAACGCGGCAGGCTATCGTCGATTTCCAACCACGGCAGCTTGGAGCTTACGCACTGATGAAATGTCGGACGGACACGGGCAGGCTCATCTAAGCGGCCGATGCCGATGGACACCAAGTTTCGATCGCCCATATCGAAGCAGACTTTCCCCCGGCAAGACTCGCAGATCATGCCTTGACCAAGACGCTCCCACGGCTCTGCGACTAGTTCACCAGTGAGCAAAGTGACTGCAGCTCTTGGGACAACAACGAACGCGGACACCGGCGCTCCCGTTTGCTCACGGCACCGGTTGCAACGGCAGTAACCAGTATCGAAGACTTCAGTGATCTGGAAGCGCACCGCATCGCAGGGACAACCGCCTTGCAAGAGAACACTCACGACGTTGCCACCTCCGAGAATCGACGCCTTTCGTGCGGACTTGGACGTCAAATCACGGCCCGTCGGTGATGGCGCGACGAGCGTGAGCGCTACCATCTGTAGCATTATTCGGGGCCTGGCGCAAGCAACAGCACCGGAGTGCGAGGGAAGGTCCGAATTTCGCATGACGCGGACGGCCCGGCTCGTCACAGTTCCTTCCACAGTCACATGTACCGCGGACCACATTTGCTCGC